>Ga0183100_1001225_pt1 | contig 13719 bp, 10 predicted proteins | sample Biomet2_FD_127789 | JGI IMG/M metagenome (GOLD analysis project Ga0183100, IMG submission 127789) | Microbial communities from bioreactor (seeded with anoxic lake sediment) at LBNL, California, USA - Biofuel metagenome 2 | ecosystem: Engineered > Bioreactor > Anaerobic > Unclassified ...
CCCCCCACCCGCAGCTGCTCCGTCCCCCCTGTCTCCGCTGCGTCGGCCGCAGCCGACGGTCAAAGTGCCGAGCAGTCTGCAAAGCTGGCAGTAAAGCTGGTTAACGATGCCGGCGGCATCCAGGGCCGCTCTGTGGAGCTGGTCAACTACGATGACGGTCTGGACACCTCGGCGGCCGCCAACATTCTGGAAAAGCTCACCACAGTGGATAACGTGAACGCCATCGTCTCCGGCTCCTATTCCGGTCCCACCAAGGTGGCCGCACCCATCTGCCAGGATGCGGGCATCGTGATGGTTTCCGCCTATGCCGTTCACCCCGACGTCGTTAACGCCGGTGACTACATCTTCTCCCAGTCCTTCCCGGGCGCGGTTCAGGCCACTGCCGCTGCGCAGTTTGCCGTTGGTGAGCTGGGCGCCAAGCGGATTGCCATCGTGGGCGTGGATCTGGACTTTGGCAAGGAGCAGGCTGCTTATTTCAAGGCGCAGGCTACCAAGCTGGGTGCCGAGATCGCCTCTGAGGACTATATCGCCATCTCCGATAACGATATGACCTCCGTCATTACCAAGATCAAGGACGAGAAGGTCGATCTCATCTATATCCCCAACTACTATGCACAGGCCGCTGAGGTCTGCCGTCAGGTGGCGCTGCAAGGTCTGGATGTGAAGATTCTGGGCTGCGAAGGCGCGGATTCCTGGCAACTGCTGCAAACGGCCGGCGAGTACGCCAAGGGCCTGTACATCACCACCAACATGAACCGTGACGACACCAACAAGGAAACCCAGGACTACATTAAGAACTATCGCGCCGAATATAAGATGGAGCCCGACATGGTGGGTGCTTCCGTCTATGACGCATTCCAGGTGATCTTTGCCGCCATCAACGCCGTTGGCACCGATCCCGCCGCTATGCGCGACTACATCGCCGGATTGAAGGATTTCGATACCGTTACCGGCAAGTTGATGTATTACACCAGTGCCGGCTCCGCTGTGAAGCCCGTTCAGATCCAGCGCGTAGAGGATGACCTTCAGTTCCACAGCTTCAGTGTCATCAACGACATCAACATCATCGACGGCGACAAACTCCAAAAGGTCGTTTACTAAATAGAGAGGAAGCCCCTCTCTCCCGCGCATGCAAAGGAGCGGAGGCGTCGTACCGGCGTCTCCGCTTTCGCATGAATCTCTATGATCGAGAGGGTATTGTACTATGTTTTTACAGCAAGTCATCAATAGCCTGATGATCGGCAGCCTCTATGCCTTGACGGCCATGGGCGCTACGCTGATCTACGGCATATTGGGCATTCTGGATATCGCCAATGCCGGCGCATATCTGCTGGGCGCTTACGTGGGATATTACGTCTATCATGCAACCGGACAGCTGATTTTGGCGTTTCTGGTCGCCATGACCGCCATCGGACTGTTTGGCGTGATCCTGCACCGCGCCGTTTACGGCCCGATTTTGGCAAAGCCCCGGATGCTGTCCATTATCCCGCTGGTTGCGGCGGTTGGATTGTTCACCCTCAGCAGCGACGCGGTGCGGCTGCTCTGCGGCGCAGGCACCAAGGCTTACAACTTCCGATTCTCCACGGACGTGCTCCACTTGGGAAGTGTTTCCATCCAGACCACATGGGTGCTCATTTTTGCGCTGACCGCCCTTTTGCTGGCTGTGTTGTGGTTTATTTTAAATAAAACGAAAATGGGCCTTGCCTGGCGTGCAACGGCGGAGGATCCCGACATCGCCAAAGCCTGCGGCGTCAACACAAATTCCGCAATGGCGCTGTCCTATGTGCTGGGCTATGGGTTTGCCGCTGCTGCCGGCATTATGACAGGCATTCTCTACAATTCCATTACCCCAGCTCTGGGGGAAGTGCCGTCCTACAAAATGCTGGCCATTATTGTGCTGGGCGGCCTCGGAAATCCGCTGGGTACGGTGGTGGCGGGTTTGATCATCGGCTTTGCCGAGGTGATGCTCTCCACTTATACCCAGATTCCTATTCCCAAAGACGCCATAGCGTTTGTCGTGCTGATTATTGTGCTGCTGATCAAACCCGCGGGTCTGTTCGGTCAGCGCAACAAAGTTTAAGGAGGATGGCTGTATGGGTGCATATGTATATTCCATCGGTGCAACAGCTGCCATCTTTATCCTGTTGGCGCTTTCTTTGAACATTATCACCGGTTACGCCGGGCAGGCTATGATGGGACATGCGGCGTTTTTTGGACTGGGCGCCTATACTGCGGCAATTTTGACGCAGACTTACGGCGTGAACTTCTTCGCTGCTCTGCTGCTGTCCATGTTGGTTACCGGTGCCTGCGGCGCATTGGTGGGTCTCATCTCCCTGCGGCTTCAGGCGGACTTTCTGGCCATTACCACCATCGGCATCAACTTTGTCATGGTGGCGCTGTTCAACAACCTGTCCATTACCGGCGGCTCCTTGGGACTCACCATTGTCAAACCCACGCTCTTTGGCGTGAAAATGGGCAATCGCCAGTTCTTCTGGCTGACGCTGATCCTGATCGTAGTATTGTGCCTTCTGATTGTAAAAATGCGCCGGTCCTGGTTTGGGATGGCGCTGGCCTCCATTAATAACGATGCCGGCGCCGCACGCTCCTTTGGTATCGACGTGAGCCGCTACCAGATCCTGACCTTTATCATCGGCACCGCGATTGCAGGTCTTGCTGGCGGTATCTATTCCCATCGCATGGGCTATATCTGCTCCTCTGACTTTGCGTTTGTCATCTCCATTCAAATCCTCTCCATGGTGGTCATTGGCGGCATCGGTACCATCCGCGGCCCGATTCTGGGCGCCCTGCTGCTGACGTTCCTGCCGGAAGTGCTGCGCTTTGCGGACGATTATCGTTCGTTGGTCTACGGTGCGCTGCTGGTCCTGATGGTACGCTTTATGCCCAGCGGCCTCATCGGCGACAACAGCCCGCTGGTCATCGGGAGTAAGAAGCTCCTGGGCAGACGCTTTGCGAAAAAGGGAGGCCAAAAGGCATGAAAGAATTGATGCGGATTGAGGGCCTCAAGATGTATTTTGGTGGCCTCAAGGCCATTGACGGTCTGGATCTGACCATAAATCAGGAGGAGACGCTGGGTATTATCGGACCAAACGGCGCCGGAAAGACCACCCTGTTTAATGCGATCTGTGGCGTCTACAAACCTACGGACGGCAAGATCACTCTGAAGGGACAAGAGGTACAGGGGTTGCCCGCGCAGGAAATGGCGCGCAGGGGAATCGCCCGCACATTTCAAATCTCAAAGCCACTGGCTGATCTCAGCATTCTGGACAACGTGATTGCGGCAGCCGGCGTGCATGAATACACCGGTATGCGCTCCTATTTCCGCAAAAGCCACACGCCGGAAGTTGTCGCAAAAGCGGAAGCTGTACTGGAAGAAACGGGCCTGAGGGAACTGCGTGACAAAAAAGCCAGCGATGTGTCTCTGGGTTACCTGCGCCGTCTGGAAATTGCCCGTGTTTTGGTGACGGATCCGGAGCTGATTATGCTGGACGAACCCTGCGCGGGACTCTCCAACTTTGCAATCAACGAAGTGACCGAGTTGGTGATGAAACTCAAGGCACAAAAAAAGAGCATCGTACTCATTGAACACAACCTGCCGATCACCATGAAGGTCTGCGACCGCATTATGGTACTCAGCTATGGCAAAAAGATTGCCGAGGGAACGCCCGAGGTCGTCAAAAGCGACAAGCAGGTCATTGAGGCCTATCTGGGAGAGGAGGACGAGGAATAATGCTGGAAGTAAAAGACCTGTTTGTATCCTATGGCATGATGGAAGTTCTCCACGGAATCAACGTCAGCGTCAGCACCGGCGAACTCGTCTCTGTCATCGGTCCCAACGGAGCCGGCAAAACCACTCTGATTAAGACCATCATGGGACTCGTACAGCCAAAAAGCGGCAGTGTGCTCTACGATGGGCAGGACATCACCCATATTCCCGCCCACAAGCGCGCGGAGCTTGGCATCGGCTATGTCCCCGAGGGTCGCCATGTATTCGGCCGCCTGACGGTGGAGGAGAATCTCACCATCGGTGCATACAGTTCCAAGGATAAAGAGAAACTTAAAAAAAATATTGCGATGGTCTACGACATCTTCCCCCGTCTGGGCGAGCGCAAGGAGCAGCTGGCCAGCACTATGTCCGGCGGCGAGCAGCAGATGCTGGCAATCGGACGGGCGCTGACGCTCTCTCCCAAGCTGTTGCTGATCGATGAAGTGTCTATGGGACTGATGCCGATCATGGTCAATACCTGTTTCAAGGTCATTCACGATCTCAACAAAAGCGGTATTACGGTTTTAGTGGTGGAGCAAAACGCCAATAAGGCGCTGAAAGTAGCCGACCGTGGGTATGTGCTGGAAACCGGCAAAATTATACTGACGGACACAGCGGCAAACCTTCGGGGCAACGAGGTTGTACAAAGCGCCTATTTGGGTGCATAAATTCAAGTGAGGTTTCCAGAATTTCTATTGCAAGGCTGCAGCCTCCGCTTTAGGCGGAGATTTCTGATCCAGCGCATGAAAAAAACGCTAAAGAGAGACGCTTGGCCAGTGAACTGCACCCCAATTGTTGGACAGTATGATATACTGAATAACAATTGGGGTGCAGTTATTCCACGAGGAGTGGAAAAGTCGAAAACAGTATAAAATCTCGTTGTATCTACCAAGAAAAGAATAAATTGATTGGCTTGTCTGCTTTTTTATAATTTCTTGAAAATCAAATGGTTTGCGGGAATGAAGATTTTAAGATCAGCTCGTGTGGGAGGTGTCTCTGTATGCAATAACGCAGACATCCGTTGTTTTCTCTGAGGCTGAGGTCAATCACAGCATCGATAAGTTCTTGTGAGCTGTTTTGGAGAGTATATGCAGCTCATGTCAGCGTTACCCCGAAGGAAGTCGAACGCGCAAGGGAATAATTCGGTAGGATTGGTCAGCAAACAAAGCGATAAGCCTACAGCGGAGCCTATTTTTAAAGTACGCCACAGCTCTTTCTATACCGAGGCTTTTACGATAAGCCCTCGGTTTTTTTGCGGCCAAAATCATCAGAAATGAGGTTGTTCAAAACCTGCTTCCGTACATTGCACGGCGGTGTGAAAAGTAGGAATGCATGAAGCAGAAACAGCACAACGTCATAGCCTTTTGAAACAGGGACAAAACAATCTCAGTACATTCCCTCACCACTGTTTTTGCGTTTTTTAACCCGCAACCCCCCAAATTTAAATCTACGTTGACAGTATCGAAGGTCAGAGCTCACGATTTAAATCTCGTTCAATCGGCTGCGATACCGCGCGAAAGCAGCTCCGCCGTTTCGCACCGTGTGCGGCATGCCGCTTAGTCACAGTGCTCCTCCAGCCAGCGCATGGCACAGTACGCGTAACAGGCAGCCCCCCTCGGAAGAGCCTGTTCGTTGAATACGCAGTAGGGGCTGTGGACCGCATACGGATAGCCTTCTTCTGCACTACCGAAGCTGACATCCAGATAAACGGATGGCACCTTATGGGCGACTTCACTGAAATCCTCGGCGCCCATAACCGGCCCGATCACCGCCGTCAGGTCTTCTCCGCACAGTTCACGAACATAAGAAAAGACGGAGTCGGAGACGGCCCTGTCATTCAGCGTCGGACGAAGGCTCTCTCCAAACTGCACCTCCGCCTTTCCACCGAAAGCAGAAGCGGCCGCCTCTGAGATTTCCACGATCCGACGTCGGATTAGCGCCTGCGTCTTCTCATCAAAGGTTCGGAATGTGCCGGAGAGCACACCGCTCTCCGGCAAAATGTTATCAACCGATCCGGCATGAATCTGGCATACGGATAAAATTGCAGGTATGAATGAACTCAGCTCCCGGCTGCGGATTGCGTACAGCCCCTCTGCAATATGGCTGAGCATATAAATTACATCCGTTCCAAGCTCCGGCGTGGCGCCATGTGTGCCCTTTCCGATCACCATAATGTGAAATGTATCGCTCGACGCCTTCGCTTTCCCGTCAATGGCACAAAGTATGGTGCCGGTCTTCCAGGCGCTTCCGGTCAGGCAGTGCATGGCGATCGCTGCGTCCACTCGGGGATTTTCTAAAAGGCCGTCCTCTATCATGCGGGCCGCACCGTTGTACCCTTCCTCCCCCGGCTGAAACATCAGCTTTACGGAACCACACAGCTCCTCCGCGTGGGTGGCTAAAATGGAGGCGGCACCCAGCAGCATCGCCGTGTGGGTATCGTGGCCGCACATATGCGCGGTGCCGGGTGTCTGACTGCGATAGGGCAGCTCGTTTTTCTCCTGCAGGGGAAGAGCATCCATATCCGCCCGGAGCAGGACGACCGGTCCCGGACGGCCGCCTTTGATAACCGCCGTAACGCCGGTAACCCCCTCGCCCCCTGTGCGGGAGGGCTCCAACCCCATCTGTCTGAGTGCTGTCTCCACGAACGCGGCTGTCTGGGGCAAATACAGCCCAATCTCCGGACGGCGATGGATTCCCCTTCTCCATGTTATCAACTGGTCGGATAGGGCATCCGCCTCCCGCTGAATCTCCTGTGCGCTTGTCATACTGTTCTCCTTCCCGCCGCACACTGCTTCGCGTTTCCGTACGAGCCCGTGATACGGCATATGTTTGTAAATTCTTTGTAAATAATCTTCCTTTCTATCCTGCCAAAACCGTCAAAATAAGTATTGACATTCTTGGGGTTGTCTTGTAGACTTACTTTTAAGCTGAATAGTTCTTTAAGTATTCTTTAAATACGTTTTATGTTAACACAATGCTTTTCACGAGTCAATCGTGTAAAATAGAAATTTACTTAAAGGGAGAGGATCAAACAATGAAAGAAACTTGCAAACGCGCTCTCAGCCTGCTCATGGCGGTCATGATGACCACCCTTCTGCTTGCCAGTTGTGGCCAGCAAGCCCCCAGCAGCGGTACCGGTTCTTCCCCAGCATCATCTGGAAAGAATTCTAATTACAAAATTGCGATCATGTATACCGATGCGTCGCAGGGCGAAGAGCCGACCCGCGCCTTTGAGCAACTAAAAGCAGAATACGGTGATCAGGTTGTGGGTTCTTCCTTCCCCTCCGGCGAACAGGAAGTGCTGGTATCCACCGCCCTGGGGCTGGTTGCCGATCCAAATGTGGCTGCCCTCCTTATTTTTCAGGAGCCCGCTGGTGCCTCCGCCGCTGTCAAAGCCTGCCGGGATGTCCGCCCCGACGTGCTTTATATGGCGGCCGTCGTTGCCGAGGACCCGGATGTAGTGGACGAGGCCTTTGACGTTGTGGTGGATCCCGCTAAGATCCCCATGGGTGATTCCATTGTGAAACTGGCCAAGGAGATGGGCGCCACCACATTTGTGCATTATTCCTTCCCGCGTCACATGGCCATGGAGTCCCTTGCGCAGCGGCACGATGTCATGAAGAAAACCTGCGAGGAAGTCGGCATTGAGTTTGTCGACGCCACATCTCCCGATCCCCTGAGCGATGCTGGCGTCACCGGAACACAGCAGTTCATTCTGGAGGACATCCCCAAGAAAATTGCCCAGTACGGCAAGGACACCGCATTTTTCGGTACCAACACCGCCATGATGGACGTTATGGTCAAGGCCGTTGTGGACAATGGCGGCCTGTTGCCCTCCACCTGCGATCCAAGCCCCTTCCAGGGCTTTACCAGTGGCCTGAGCATCGAGATTCCGGAGGACAAGTCCAATGATCCGCAGTATGCTGTGGAGCAGATCCGCGCAAAACTGACCGAACTGGGCATGACCGGCCGTCTGGCCACGTGGCCCGTGTCTTCCTCCATGCTTTACTTCAACTCCATCTTTGAGTATGCCAAAGAGTGGGCTGAGGGCACGATCACCGAAAAGACCGACGTGGATGCGCTGACTAAGGTCTTTGACTCGGTCGCCGACAAGATGGCCGGTATGGACTGCAACGTTTATCTGAATCCCTGGGAAGCCGGTGGTAAAACCTATTCTCACCTGATGGGCTTCCAGATGGACTTTATCACTCTATAAGATCTTATCCGGCAACGGAGACGCCAAACCGCTTTGTGCGTTTCGGCGTCTCCGTTTTATCACCCTCAGCCCGCGGACAGCCAAGCCACTCAGAGGCCGATCCATGCGGATAATCATTTTTTGGGAGGCGTAAGAATGGAAACCAATGCTGTAATTCCCGTTCTGTCAATTCAGAACGTCGGAAAAGCATACGGTGAAAACTGGGTGCTATCCGATGTGTCGATTGATATAATGCCCGGAGAGATTCATGCTATTTGCGGTGAAAATGGCGCCGGAAAATCCACCCTAATGAACATTCTGTTCGGGATGTCCGTGATTTCCGACACCGGCGGATACGCAGGGAAAATTTTCATAAATGGGGAGGAGTGCAGGATTGCCTCTCCCGATCAGGCAATTGCAAAGGGAATCGGCATGGTCCATCAGGAATTCATGCTGATCCCGGGCTTCAGTGCCAGCGAGAACATCAAACTGAACCGTGAACCGCTGAATGCCAACATTGTCAGTAGATTTTTGGGCAGGAAGCTCAAAACGGTGGACTTTGCAAAAATCAACAGCAATTCCAAGGAGAGTCTGGACAAACTTGGCATCTGTATGGACGAAACGCAGATGGTTGACACGCTCCCCGTGGGATACATGCAGTTTGTGGAAATTGCGCGAGAAATTGACAAGGAAAATATGAAGGTTCTGATTTTAGACGAACCCACTGCCGTTCTCACGGAGTCCGAAGCAGAGATCGTCCTAAAAGTCGTAAAGCGCCTGTCTTCCATTGGAATCTCAGTCCTGCTTATCACGCATCGAATCAACGACATTATGGAGATCGCGGACAAGGTGACCATCCTCCGGGATGGCCGAAACGTCAAAACCATGCCCGTCTCGGAAACCTCCCCGGGGGAAATTGCGCAGCTGATGGTAGGGCGGGAGCTGGATCTGAACACGATTCAAAAACGTATTGTACCCATCGGCGAAGAGGTCGCTATGAGTCTCCGGAATTTCATTGTGCATATGCCCGGGGAAATGGTCCGCGGGATTGATCTCGATGTGCGCAGGGGCGAGATTCTGGGCATCGGCGGACTGGCCGGCCAAGGTAAGGTGGGCATTGCCAACGGCATCATGGGAATCTTTCCTACGGAGGGCGAGGCCATCGTATTCGGAAAGCCGCTAAAGCTGAACTCTTCCAAGGCGTCCATGAATGCAAAACTGGCATTTGTCTCGGAGGACAGGCGGCGAATGGGATTTGCGCCGGATCTGTCCATTGCGTTGAACATTGCCGCTCCCGCCATGTTTAACTACAACCAGTTTTTTCGCCGCATCCTGTTTTTTGAACAGATCGACGAAAAAGGAATTGACGCCGTTGCCCGACAGTATATCGAGGAATTTCAAATTAAGTGCACGGGGCCGCAGCAGCCCGTGGGAACGCTGTCCGGCGGCAATCAGCAAAAAGTCTGCATCGCCAGCGTGCTGATGCTTCGCCCGGATATCCTGCTGGTTTCGGAGCCCACCCGGGGAATCGACGTGGGCGCCAAGAACATGGTCCTTAATACCATCACGAAAATAAACCGTGAACTGGGCGTTACGGTCATTTTTACATCATCCGAGCTGGCAGAGCTGCGTCAAGTGTGCGACCGAATCGCCATCATTGCAGACGGTCAAATTTCCGACATTCTGCCGGCGGACGCAGACAGCGAAGTCATCGGCGTAGCCATGAGCGGGAAAAGGAGGTAATCCATGGATAACATCAGGCGAAAAATTCGTGAATTCGGAATGCCGCGTATCATCATTATCGCGTTTATCTTTGTCATTTTAATTGGCGCCATGTTGGAAGGCCAGGATATGGCCGCGCTGATCAGCGACTCTCTGGTTCGGGTAGGTCAGAACATGATCCTGGCTTTGGCCATGCTTCCGGCGATCCTGGTGGGTGCAGGACTGAACATGGGCCTTGCTATCGGAATTGTCTGTGGCCTTCTGGCAGGCCTTCTGAGCATCCAGTGGGGTCTGATGTCCTGGAGCGGCATCCTGATGGCGTGTCTCCTGGCCTTGGTCTTCGGCAGTATTGTCGGCGTCGGATACGGAAAACTGCTGAATTTGGTCAGAGGCTCTGAAATGTTGATCGGCAACTACTTGGGATCCTCTGTGGTATATCTGATGTGCATGTTCTGGTTTGCCGCGCCGTTCACCAACCCGACGATTATCTGGCCCATGGGCGGCACCGGAGTCCGGACCACCGTGCCGGTCAGCGAGTACTATGAAAAAGTGTTTAACCGATTCCTGGCATTTAAGATCGGTGGGGTAACCATCCCCACAGGCCTGTTCCTGTTTGTCTTTCTCATGTGCTTTCTGGTCTATTTGTTTACCAAAAGCAAAAGCGGCATCACGCTCCGCGTGGTGGGCAACAACCCCTCCTACGCCGCAATGTTCGGCGTCAATGTAAATCGGGCACGCCTGATTGGTATTGCTCTGTCCACCGCTCTGGGTTCTCTGGGCATTGTGGTATATGCCCAGAGTTACGGCTTCTATCAGACTTATGAAGGCCCCCTGACAATGGCGTTTACTCCTATGGCGGCCATTCTTTTGGGCGGTGCAACCATGCGGAGCGTCAAAATCCGTCATGTCATCATCGGTACATTCCTGATTCAGACGCTTTTGACCACGGCGCTCCCAGTCTCCAATCAGCTGTTTCCGGAAAGCAACCTTTCTGAGGTTTTCCGCATTATCATCTCCAACGGCATCATTTTATACGCACTCTCTCAGGCAGGAGGAAACGAGAAATGAGAAAGATTCAAAAATTTTTCGTCTCCAATGCTGTGCCGCTTCTATTTACAATCATCTGCATCATTGGAGTCTTTTTTTCCGGAACGCCGATCTCCACCATCCTCGCCGACCTGGTAAACCGGTTCGACCGAAACAGTCTGCTGGTTCTCTCGCTCATCATTCCGGTTACCTGCGGCATGGGCATGAACTTCGGCATCGTACTGGGCGCCATGTGCGGACAGCTGGGCCTGATCACCGTCACAATCCTAAAGATGTCAGGGATTTCCGCGATTCTGATGGCGGCCTTATTCGGTTCTCTGGCAGCCGTACTGTGCGGCTTTCTGTCTGGAAAAATTCTGAATCGGACAAAAGGCCAAGAGATGATCACCAGCATGATTGTCGGCTATTTTTCCAACGGCATCTATCAATTTATCTTTTTGTTTGCCATCGGCGGCATTATTAAGGTGAACTCCGACATCATTCTGACCGGCGGAGTCGGCATAAAAAACACCGTTGCTCTGGACAGCATGCAGTATGCACTTGACAATTTGAACATCTTCGGCCTGAATACCCGCGTCAATTTGTTTACCGGTGTTTTCTTCTTTGCGGCCTTTTTCTTAGTGGTTCTGTTGATTTCCTCGCTAATTCATAAGAACTGGACAAGGCGGCGACTGGCAGAACTCGTCATCTGCGCCGTACTGATGGCTGCCTCCCCGATTGCCGCCAAGGTCCCCCAGCTACTTGTGGCTAATCTTCTGATCCGAATTCCGATCCCCACGTTTCTTCTGGTGATACTCGTCTGCTACCTCATCCAGAAGTTCATGAAAACAAAACTGGGACAGGACATGCGCGCCGTGGGCCACGACCGGCAGGTCGCGGCTGCCGCCGGCATCAATGTAAATCGGGTCCGCATCATTTCTGTCATTATTTCCACCGTCATTGCCGCCTGGGGGCAAGTCATTTTTTACCAAAACCTAGGTACCATGGACGCCTATTACGGGCACGAAAAAGTCGGCACTTTCTGCGTGGCCGCGATCCTGATCGGCGGGGCTTCCGTCAAGAAAGCCACCATCGGGCAGGCTATCCTCGGCACGGTGCTGTTCCATCTGCTCTTCACAGTCAGTCCGCTGGCAGCGCAGCATATCTTTAATAACTCCATGGTGGGCGGCTATTTCCGGATGACGCTCTGTTATGCGGTCATTGCCGTTGCGCTGATGCTTCACGTCTGGGAGACCCGCGCCAAGGCGCGGGACCTACAGAGTCAGGTCAGCCAAGCCATCCGCTGATGGCTGAAAATTAAACCGCTATTATTTGAAAGAGGTGCTTTGTTTGAGTAATCCGCTCTCGCGTGTAACACCGCAGGAGGCCGGAATCAATCCGCAACGCCTGAAAGCATTGTATCAGTTCCTGATGGATCCAACCCTGGGCATTCACTCGTTTATGGTTCTCCGCCACGGAAAGGTCATCTCTGAGGCCTGGTGGGATCCCTACGCTCCGGAAAAGCCTCACACTTTGTTTTCGGCGAGCAAAACCTTTACCGGTCTGGCGGTCTGCTTCGCAGCCCAGGACGGTGCTCTTTCTCTGGAGGACCGGGTGGTATCCTGGTTCCCAGAGCAGCTCCCTGTCAAGGCCTGCACAAACATGGAGAAAATGACCATCCGCCATCTTCTCACCATGAGCGCAGGCTTTGCAAAGGACCCTCACGACTTTCCGTGGTCGCGCCCTGATGACATCCTGGCCACAGGACCGCACTGCTGCCATCAGGGCAAGGAGCTTCCCCAAATCGACTGGGTCCGCAATTTTTTCAACCACTATGTCGCCTATGAGCCCGGAACTGAATTTGTCTATTGCACGCACGGCACTTATATGCTGTCGGCCATTGTACAGCGAGCCGTAGGCAAAACCCTGTTTGAGTACCTGACAGAAAAGCTTTTTTCCCCGCTGGGAATTGAATCGGCCTCTTGGGAACTGGGCCCCGACGGATACAATGTGGGCGGCTGGGGCTTGATGCTGACCACGGAAGATCTGGCCAAGGTGGGGCAGTTCCTGCTCAACGGCGGCGTTTGGGACGGCATACAGCTCCTGTCCCGTCAATGGGTTCGGGAGGCTACCTCCGTACACGTCACCATGGACCATCTGGATGAGCCTCACATTGCTGGATACGGCTACCAGATTTGGGTTGACGAACGGGAGGGCTGCTTTTGCCTGCGGGGTGCGTTCGGGCAAATCTGCGCGGTGATTCCCGGCAAGGACATGGTCATCGTCTATACCGGCGGCAGCAACGCGCCGGAGAGGCGGGTTGTCTGGGAGAAAATCTGGGAGCTGCTGGTGGACTCCGTAGACCGGGACTCCCCCGCGGAGGGAGCGTTTGAGTTGACTCAGCTTACCCGCTCCATGCGCATTCCGACCGTCGTCGGCTCCCCTTCCTGGGAGACTCCCCAGGCCGCCCGGTGGTCCGGACGGTGCTACCAGCTCGGTGACAACCGGCTGAATTTTACATCCATCTCCATCAGGTTTTCAAACGCTCCGGATCGGCCGGACTTTCTGACGCTGGGCCTTCGGGAAAATTCGTTTACTGTACCCATAGGATACGGCTGCTGGTGTTCGGGTAAAACCTGTGTCCAGACTTCTGAAACAGACACGGATGTATCCGTGATCTTCGAAAGCGTCTCCTGCTCCGGTGCATGGAGAGAAAGCAGCTACTATATCCAGCTTTGTTTCGACGAAACAAGCTATATCAATACGATGGAACTGACCTTCTCCGACGGCGGCGTCATTCTCCGGCATAACCGGAACTGCACGTTCTTTTCCGCCATCAAGACGACGCTGACCGGAGTAGAAACTCCACTCAAATAACCCGGATGCCAGTCCGCTCCCGCCGGGATGCAGATCCTTTTATCGAGGACACGGCCCGCACGGAAATCAGCGGCATTCTGAGTATAGCAGCAGGACTCCCGGAGCAGATGCTCCG
>Ga0183100_1001227_pt1 | contig 13694 bp, 12 predicted proteins | sample Biomet2_FD_127789 | JGI IMG/M metagenome (GOLD analysis project Ga0183100, IMG submission 127789) | Microbial communities from bioreactor (seeded with anoxic lake sediment) at LBNL, California, USA - Biofuel metagenome 2 | ecosystem: Engineered > Bioreactor > Anaerobic > Unclassified ...
CGCGTCGATTGCCATCTTATCCACCGCTACAACTTTTTCTACGCTTCCGTCGGACAGATGGGGCGGTGTACAGCAAACTATTCCCATTAAAACTTCCTGCCCGTAAATAGTCACCGGGCTTCCGGGCAGCACGCGCCTGTCAACACCGCCGCAGCGGTCAATATGAATAAAGCCGTTTTCGTCAATGTTGGTTACAATTAAACCGATTTGGTCAATGTGGGCGTCGAGCATAATGTGATTTTTTGCGCCCTGTTTTCCCATTTTGGCAACCACATTGCCCATACAGTCAATCTGTACGTTCGCGTATTTTGAAAGTTCTTCCGCGGCAATTTTCGCCACGGCACTCTCATCGCCCGGTGTACCGGGTTCCGCGCAAAGACTGAAAATAAGATCTTTTAATTCGTCCAATTTATTTCACTCCGTTATATGCTGATTTTAGCAATATGCATAGCAACAGCCGCCACTCATAAATCCGATTGGCGAAGACTGCGCTTGCGCTTTGTTCCTTACCTGCTGAATATGGATTGTCTTGCAAAAGCAGTTTTAAAGCATTTGAACCAACTTTTTAAATTGTTCCCCGCGTGTTTCGTAATTGGGGAACATATCGAAGCTGGCACAGGCGGGCGAAAGCGACACAATATCGCCGCTGACCGCCTCACGACGGCAGGCTTCCACCGCTTGCTCAAGCGAGCCGACGCGGATAATTTTGGGGCAGCCATCCCTGTACGCCGGTGCGGATTTGACGCTCGCTTCGATTTTGTCCGCAGTCGCACCCATCAAGATAAGGATTTTGACCTTCTCAACAACCGCCGGACCGAACGAGTCAAACGGTATCTTTTTATCGTAACCGCCCGCAATTAAAATGATTTTTTGGTCATACAGTGATAACACACCCTTCATCGTCCTGCTGGGTGTGGTGCCGATGGAATCATTGTAGTAGCTCACGCCGTCCAGCGAGCGCACAAATTCATTGCGATGTTCCACACCGCCGAAGGATCTTGCGATTTGAACCATGGTATCAATATCCACATATCCCCACAGGGCGGAAATCGCGGCGAGATAATTTTCGATATTATGATCGCCGGGAATTTTAATGTCGGAAGCATTCATCACGCGGATATCCGTGCTGCCGTGTGAAAAAATAATCTCGTTGTTCTCGTTCAGCCATGCGCCGTAATCACAGCGTTTTCTGCGGCTGAACAGCAGCTGTTCGCCGCGCACCGCGTTTGCGAACCCTGCGGTAATTTCATTATCCGCATTGAGCACTGCGCGGCCGAACGCGTTCTGGTGCAGGACAATATTCTTTTTCGCGTCAATATATTCCTGCATATCCTTGTGCATATCCAGGTGATTCGGCGTTACATTCGTCACCACAGCCACGTCCGGACTGCGGCGCATGGAAATCAGCTGAAAGCTCGAAAGTTCGACCACGGCAACATCGTCGGAGCTGATGTTCTCGATTTCCGGCAAAAGCGGATTGCCGATATTCCCGCCAAGGTGCACCTTTTTACCGGCGGCCTTCAACATTTCCGCCATAATGGTGGTGGTGGTGGTTTTTCCGTCGCTGCCCGTCACCGCAAAAATCTTACAGGGGCACAGGTCGAAAAAAACTTCGATTTCAGAAGTGACGGCCGCGCCGCGGCTGCGCGCCGCATTTAATTCCGGCATGGTATATCTCATACCCGGGGTACGGAAAATAATCTGTTCATCCAGATTGCCAAGGTAATCGTCGCCGAGCTTCAGGCGAACGCCGAGGTTTTCGAGTTCCACGGCTGTTTCCCCAAGCTGTTCCCTTGTGCGGCGGTCACACGCCGTAATCAGCGCGCCATGCCGGGCAAAAATTTTGACAAGAGGCAGATTGCTGCCACCGATTCCGCAAAACGCAACCGTTTTACCCTTTATAGAGCGATAAAATTCATGAATATCCATAAACGCCTCCGACTTTGCTATTTTAGATTAATACTACTCTCCAATTAAAATCCAACGCGCTCCGCGCTATAAAAACGTGATTTCACGTTTTTAATGGATTTTAGTATAACATTAGTATTATACTTTTGAGCGCTGAAAATAGCAAGAGATGGTAAAATAAAAACGCCCCTGCAACTGACTTGCAGGGGCAAAAATGCAATTATTTCGCAGCGTTGACAAATGTGGAAAACAGCTTTTCACTGTCACTGTTCGGCTGAAACATCCATTCCGGGTGCCACTGTACACCCATTAAAAACCGTTTGCCCGGCATAAAAGCACATTCCACTAAATCATCCTTTGACTTTGCCGCACATTGAAGTGATGGTGCGAGTTTTTTGATAGCCTGATGGTGCATACTGTCGACCATCATGACTTCCTTATTCACAATATGATAAAGGGGGCTGTCACGCTCCACGGTTACGCTGTGCACCGGCACATGGTAGGGCGGCTGCTGGTAGTGGGCGATGGGCACTGCTTCTACCTGCGCGGGAATATCCTGGTACAGGCTGCCGCCGAGCGCGACATTGATTAGCTGAATTCCGCGGCAAATTCCCAAAACGGGTTTATTGAGGCGCTCGGCTTCATGCAAAAGCAAAATTTCGAGCGCGTCGCGTTTTTCATCAATTGCGCCGCAGTAGCGCATGACATCCTCATTGAAAAGCGAAGGATGAACATCCGGCCCGCCTGTGAACAGGAAGCCATCGCACAGCGCCGCAAGCGCGCCGATATCGGCTTGATCGTCAATCAGCGGCAGCACAAGCGGAACGCCGCCCGATTCGATGACCGCGCGCAGGTAGTTGGGGCGCATCCAAAGGCGGTCCTGTTCAATGTCATACAGCGGGGTTAAACCGATAACGGGTTTTGCCATGTATATCCCTCCAAATAAAATAGAAATTTATGAAAAAGGTTCGTCTTAAAAGACTGCTGTTTATATTATGATTTTAAGTCAGCGCATATTGATATGCAATGCATAATTTTACTTCAAACGCGAAAAATACCGCCATGGGGTGATATTATGAAGAAAAAAAGAGTCTTTACGCTCGTCTTCGTCATTGCGCTGATTTTAGCGCTCGGGAGCACAACCGTACTGGGATATACATCGGCAAGCAAATATAAAATGAATTTAGAGTATAACTACAAACGTGCCCTTGATGATTTAAACGTGTGCGTAACCAACATTGAAACCACGCTGAACAAATCCGTGTACGCCAATACTCCAACACAGCAAAACGGGCTGGCGGCAAAGCTGATGCGTGAAAGCAGCATGGCGAAATCCGCTTTGGCGGTACTGCCAATCAGCGATAATTCGCTCGACAAGGTAAGCAAATACATCACGCAGGTCGGTGATTTTTCCATGACGCTTTCCACAAAAATTTCCGCCGGTCAAAAAATAACCGCTGAAGAATACAAAACCATACAAAGTTTGGAAAAATACGCTAAAACACTGAACGCCGGTATGCTGTCCGTAAAACCGGACTTTGAGCCGACTGCGCTGACCACTGAGTTTAAAAAAACATCCGACGAATTTACCGACTTCCCCTCGCTGATTTACGACGGCCCGTTTTCCGACCATATCAGTCAAAAAAAGCCAAAGCTTACCGAAGGGAAAAAGCAGATTTTACAGGGCAACGCGCAGAATATCGCCGCGGATTTTCTGAATGTAACGCAGGACAAGTTAGCGCACACACAAGATACCGAGGGCGGACTTCCCACCTATAATTTTACCGGAAACAGCGGCATTATCCGGATTTCCGTAACAAAAACGGGCGGATTCATTTCAACGATGGAAAATTCCCGCGATGTAGTCACAGAAAACCTCACCTATGAAGACGCGGCGAAAAAAGCGGTCAGCTTTTTAAAAAGCCGCGGCATCACAGATATTAAAGAGAGCTACTACGTCATCAACGACGGCATCTGCACGATGAATTATGCGTATTATAAAAACGATATTATTGATTACCCCGATTTAATTAAAGTTGGTGTCGCGCTGGACAACGGCGAAATTGTAAATTTTAATTCAACAGGCTACATTATGAACCATCATGAACGCACGGGGGTCGCCAAAATTTCGGCCGATACGGCACAAAAAGCGGTAAGTTCACACCTTAAGGTTCTAAAAAGGGGATTGGCTTTAATTCCAACCCCCGGTTTGAACGAAGTATTATGCTATGAGTTTTCATGCACCGGTCAGGATAACGACCGCGTTCTGGTTTATATTAACGCATCCACTGGGTACGAGGAGCAAATTTTGATTCTGCAAAGCTCGGACAACGGTATTTTAACAAAATAATGTGGCATAGCCGGGCGTTCTCCAATTGAAATCTATATTTAAATTGGAGAGTAGTATTATTTATTTCCTAACAGCTTCACAAGCACCGCTTTTTGCGCGTGCAAACGGTTTTCCGCCTCGTCAAAAATTTCTTTGGCATGCTTTTCAAATATCTCGGCGCTGATTTCTTCGCCGCGGTGCGCGGGCAGGCAATGCTGAACCATTGCGTCGCTTTTTGCGACAGTCATGAGCTCATCATTGATTTGAAAGCCCTTAAACGCTTCGCGGCGTTTTTGCGCCTCCGCCTCCTGTCCCATGGAAGCCCAAACGTCAGTAATGAGGACATCCGCGCCCTTTGCGGCTTCCATCGGGTCGGTAGTCATGCTGAACGCCGGATGTGCCACGGCAAAGTCAAGCACGGCGGCACTCGGCTTGTAATCCGACGGACACGCGACGGCCACTTCCATCTTCATTTTAAGGCAGGCGACAATCAGCGAATTCATCATATTGTTGCCATCGCCGATGAAACACATTTTCAGTCCGTCAAGGCTGCCCTTGTACTCCCGAATCGTCATTAAGTCGGCCAGTACCTGACAGGGATGGGAAAAATCCGTCAGGCCGTTGATGATGGGAATGGAGCCGTTTTGTGCCAGAGCCTCAACCTCGGACTGCTTAAAGGTACGAATCATGATGCCGTCAAGGTAGCGGGAAAGCACGCGGGCGGTATCCTCCACCGGCTCGCCGCGGCCGATTTGCAAATCGTTTGAAGAAAGGAAAATCGGCAGCCCGCCAAGCTGATACATACCAACTTCAAAGGACACGCGGGTTCTGGTGGATGCTTTTTCAAAAATCATGCCTAAGGTCTTGCCCGCAAGCAGGTGGTGTTCAATACCGTGTTTTTGCTCGTATTTGAGCTGGTCGGCAAGGTTCAGTATTCCGATGATTTCCTCGCTTGTCAAATCAAGCATTTTCAGCAGATGTTTCATGGTTGCCCTCCTGTATATTGATTTATTAGTTTCTATAAAAATAATCGCGGACTTGGAAAACGAACTCCTTCCGTCACGCCGGGCGCGCCACCTCCCTCATAGAGGGAGGTTTGGGGGTCTTTCTACGCACACGTGCCGTTTTTTGGCTCCCTCCCCGAGGGAGCTGGCAGGCGAAGCCTGACTGAGGGAATTCGTTCCCCATGCCGTGGAAAGTTCGTCAGCTGATTGTTTCTTTCAGGATTTTTAACCCTTTGTCAATTTCTTCGTAACGGATGGTCAGCGGCGGCAGGAAACGGAGCATATCCTTTGCGGTTAAAACAAGCAAGCCGTTTTCAGCGCATTTTTGTGCGGTTTCCTTGGCGGTGCCTGCTTTCAGCTTTGCGCCGAGCATCATGCCCATCCCGCGCACAAACTCGATTTCATCCATTGCGGTCAGCTTATCAGTAAAGTATTTTCCCTTTGCTTTGACCTCAGCCATAAAATCCTCGTTCCCAATGCGTTCCAGCACCGCGAGTGCGCCCGCACAGACAACCGGGTTGCCGCCAAAGGTGGAGCCGTGCATTCCGGCGCTCATTACACCCGTTAGACGTTCGGTGCAAAGGCACGCGCCAATCGGCAGTCCGCCGCCCAGCCCTTTTGCGCTTGTGATAACGTCCGGCACAATGCCGTAATTCTGGTAACAATAGAGCGCGCCTGTGCGGCCGACACCGGTTTGCACTTCGTCTACCATCAGTAAAATATCACGTTCTTTACAGAACGCATCCAACTCTTTTACGAATTCCGGCTCAAGCGGAAGCACGCCGCCCTCGCCCTGTATCAATTCGATGAACACCGCGCAGGTGTTGGCGTTCACACAAGCTTTTACGCTTTCAATATTCGTTTCAGCGTAGGAAAATCCGGTTGTAAGCGGCTGAAAATTCGCGTGAAAACCATCCTGCCCCGTCGCCGCCAAAGTCGTTACCGTACGCCCGTGAAACGAATTTTGCAAGGTCACGATTTCGCTGCGGGCTTCGCCGTATTGGTCGGCGCTGTACTTTCTCGCGAGCTTAATCGCGCACTCGTTTGCCTCCGCGCCCGAGTTCCCGAAAAACACCTTTGAAAAACCGGTCAGCTTACAAAGGGTTTCCGCAAGCTTCGTCTGCACCGGATTATAGTATAAATTCGATGTATGCTGGAGCGTTGCCGCCTGCTGCGAAACGGCCTGCGTCCATTTAGCGTCGCAGTAGCCAAGCGAGTTAACGCCGATTCCGCTGGTAAAATCAATGTATTCTTTTCCCGTACAGTCTACCGCCGTCGCGCCGTGCCCCGAAACAAGCGCCAGCTGGAACCGCCCGTAGGTTTGCATGATATTCTGTTCGTCCTGTTGTTTGATTTCTGCAAAGGTCATTATTGCCACCCCTTTTTAATACAGCATTGTGCCAATCCCCTCGTCGGAGAATAGTTCAATTAGAATGGAATGCGGAATACGCCCGTCAATAATGACTGCGCTTTCAACGCCGCGGCGAACCGCTTCGACACAGCAGTCAATTTTAGGAATCATGCCGCCGCTGATGATGCCCTGATTTTGCAGGCTGGGCACGTCGCTCACATTGATGACGGGAATAATGGTATTTTCGTCGTCCTTATCGCGCAGAAGGCCGCGGATATCCGTCATCAGAATCAGCTTTTCCGCTCGTAATTCAGCCGCAATCCGCGCCGCCGCGACATCCGCGTTGATGTTGTAGACTTCGCCGTTTTCGCCGCCGGCGACCGTTGCAACAATCGGCACGTAACCGTTCGCTGTGGCGTGTGAAATAATGTCAGTGTTTACTTTGGTGATTTCGCCCACGAAACCCAAGTCATCTTTGGAAATCAGCTTTTCGGCTTTCAGCAACCCGCCGTCCAATCCGCAAAGACCGATTGCGCGGCCGCTGTGGCTTTCCAGCAGCTGAACTAAATCCTTGTTCACCTTACCGGCAAGCACCATCTGAACAATGTCGATGGTTTCGCCGTCGGTTACGCGCAGTCCGTCGACAAACTTGCTTTCCTTGCCGATTTTTTGAAGCATCCCGCTGATTTCCGGGCCGCCGCCGTGTACGAGCACCACATTGATTCCTACCAGCTGCATCAGGACGATATCGCTCATGACCGCGTCCTTTAAGTCTTCATTAATCATGGCGTTGCCGCCGTACTTGACAACCACCGTCCTGCCCGCATGCTTTTGTATGTACGGCAGTGCCTGAACCAGTACCTTTGCCCTGTCGGTATTGCTGATATCCATTAAGGCCACTTCCTATTGCATAAAATCAGGTTCGATAATCCCCGTTTATTTTTACATAATCATAGGTGAGGTCACAGCCGAACGCGGTTGCCGCAAAAGCGCCGTCGTGCAGGATGACATTCACATTGATTTCATCCAGCGTTAAAATCTTCTTCGCTTCGTCCTCATCAAAGTCAATTCCCGCACCGTTTTTGCAAACTTCGATGCAGCCGGCCTTGGACTCAAACGCAACGTCGACCGCGTTGATGTCGGTATCCGCTTTTGAATAGCCGATGGCGCAAAGCACACGACCCCAGTTGGCGTCCGCACCGAACATTGCCGCTTTGAACAGGCTGGAACAAATTACGGATTTGGCGACAAGCCGCGCGTCATTTTCACTTTTCGCTCCTGTCACATTGCACACCAGCAGTTTTGTCGCGCCCTCGCCATCTTTGGCAACTTTTCTTGCAAGCGCGGTACACAGCGCGGTTAAACCCGCGGTAAAAGCTTTGTAACCCTCAGTATCAACTTCAATTTTAGCGTTTTCCGCAAGGCCGGAGGCCAGCGCCGACACCATATCGTTGGTGGAGGTATCGCCGTCAATGCTGACCATGTTAAAGCTGACCCCAACCGCCTCATGCAGTACGGCGTTCAGAGCTTCCGGTGAAATTGCCGCATCGGTTGTGATAAAGCTGAGCATAGTCGCCATGTTGGGGTGAATCATACCGGAACCTTTCGCAATGCCGCCAATATGCACGGTTTTACCGTCGATGGTAAACGCAACCGCCATATTTTTCACTTCGGTGTCGGTCGTCATAATCGCCTTTGCCGCGTTGGCCGAACCATCGGCGGAAAGCGCTTTGGCAAGAGCCGGAAGCGCGATCAGAATCGGCTCAATCGGCAGAACCTGCCCGATGACTCCGGTGGAGGCGACCACAACGTCGCCCGGCTGAATCCCAAGCTCCTTTGCGGCGGCGTCGCACATCATCTGCGCTTTTTCTTCGCCGTCCGCGTTACAGGTGTTGGCGTTGCCGGAATTGCAGATGACTGCCTGTGCAATTCCATCGGCAATATTTTTGCGCGTCACCAAAATTGGCGCGCCCTTGACTAAATTCTGTGTGTACACCGCCGCCGCCGAACACGGCACGCTTGCGTAAATCAGCGCCAAATCCGGTTTTGATTTATTTTTGCGGATTCCGCAGTAAATTCCCGAAGCGGTAAATCCTTTTGCGGCAGTAACGCCGCCCTCTATAAAATTCATTTTATTTTATCTCCTTATACTACTCTCCAATTAAAATGTATATTTCAATTGGAGAACGCCCGGCTATGCCGCGCTTGTTTTGCACTTATTTTAAGCGCAAAACTCGTCTCATGCAAAATCCAACGCGCTTCGCGCTATAAAAACGTGATTTCACATTTTTAATGGATTTTGGTATCAAAACGCCGGAGGGAATGCCTTCAGACCGGTGGTTTCGTCTATATCAAACGCGATATTCATGTTTTGAATTGCCTGCCCCGCCGCGCCCTTGACCATGTTGTCAATGGCGGAGATAGCAATGAATGTATTGGTACGGGGATCCATATGGATGGAAATATCACAGAAGTTGGAACAACGTACATTCTTGATATCCGCTTCTCTGCCCTGCGGCAATAATCGAATAAAATATTCGTGATCATACGCATCATGATACGCTTTCAGCAATTGTTCCATCGTTGTACCGGGTGTCAGCCGCGCATAACAAGTGGCGAGAATGCCGCGGTTCACCGGCAGAAGATGCGGCACAAAGGTGATTTTTACATCACCGCCCGCCACGTGGGAAAGGCTTTGTTCAATTTCGGGCGTATGGCGATGACTTGCAACCTTGTAAGCGCTCATCCCCTCGTTCAGTTCCGGATAATGTGTGTTCTGGCTGGGGTTTCGCCCCGCGCCGGTCACACCGCTTTTGCAGTCGGCAATGATTCCATCCGCTGCAATCAAACCATTCCTCAGTGCCGGAGCAAGCGCGAGCGGCACCGCCGTGGTGTAACAGCCCGGGTTTGCAATGATTTTCTTCCCTTTGATATTCCCACGGAACAGTTCGGGCAGAGCGTAAACGGAAAGCGCGTGCAAATCCGGATGAATATACTTTCCGCCGTACCATTCCTTGTAGTCTTCCTCGTTTTCGAGCCGGAAATCCGCGCCCAGATCAATAAAGAGTTTTCCTTTTTCATAGCACTCAGCGGCTAACTCCTGTGAAAGGCCATGGGGCAGCGCGGCAAAAATAACATCGCTTTTTTCCACGACCTCGCTTTGCGTGCCGCAGACCATGTCGCAAAGATTGTAATAAGCGGGGTAAACGGTTGAAAGGGGCTGCCCTTCAAAGCTGACTGAACTGATTGCCGCAAGTTCCGCGCCCGGGTGCCCGCTTAAAAGCCGTACAAGCTCCGCACCCGCGTAGCCCGTCGCTCCTACAACGCCTGCCTTAATCATTCCGCCGCCCCCAATTTACTTAGTATTCTTTTTGCCTGATATTCCACATTCTGCGGTGCGGGACCACCGATTACTTTTCTGCCGTTGACGCAGTTTTCAAGCGAAATCGCGTCATAAATACCGCTGTCAAAGTGCGGGTCAAATTTCTTGTATTTTTCAATCGGAAGGGTTTCAAGCGTTAAACCGCTGTCAATACATTCCGCTACCAGTTCGCCCGTAATCTTGTACGCGTCACGGAACGGCAACCCCTTGCCAACCAGATAATCCGCGCAGTCTGTCGCGTTGATAAACCCATGCGCGGCGGCATTTCTCATGTTCTGCGGCAGTACCTTCATCGTGTCGATCATAGGGATAAAGGCAGTCAGGCACAGATGCAAGGTGTCCACCGCGTCAAAAATCGCTTCTTTATCCTCCTGCATATCTTTATTATAAGCAAGGGGAAGGCCTTTCATCATGGTCAGCAGTGTCATCAGGTCGCCGATGGCGCGCCCGCTTTTGCCGCGCACAAGCTCGGCGATATCGGGATTCTTTTTCTGCGGCATGATGCTCGAACCGGTGGAAAACGCGTCGTCCAGCTCAATAAACTTAAATTCCCACGAACACCAAAGTACAATCTCCTCCGAAAAGCGGGAGAGGTGCACCATGGCGATGGCGATATCCGAAGCAAGCTCCATGCAGAAGTCGCGGTCGGAAACGCCGTCAAGGCTGTTGTTCGTCACACGGCTGAACCCCAAAAGCGAGGCTGTCAGTTCCCGATTTAACGGATAAGTCGTTCCCGCCAGCGCACCGGAGCCGAGCGGGCACTCGTCCATACGCTCTTTGGTACCCGCAAGACGGGATAAATCGCGCTGAAACATTTCGGCATAGGCCAGCAGGTGGTGCCCGAAGGTAATGGGCTGCGCGCGCTGCATATGGGTGTAGCCCGGCATGACCGCGGCTTTATTCTCAAGCGCTTTATGGCACAGCACAACAATTAACTCCTGAATCTGGCTGTACAGCGCGTCGCATTGCTTTTTTAAATATAGTTTGACATCCACCGCAACCTGATCGTTGCGGCTGCGCGCGGTGTGCAGGCGCTTACCCGCCGAACCCAGACGCGCCGTAAGCTCGCCTTCCACAAAGGTGTGGATATCTTCCGCTTCTCCGTCAATTTGGAGCTTGCCGCTCTCGATTTCTTCAAGAATATTTTGCAGCTCCGCACCGATTTGTTTGCTTTCGGCGGCGTCGATAATCCCGCAGGAGCCAAGCATGGCTGCGTGGGCGATGCTGCCCTCAATATCTTCCCTTACCATGCGGCTGTCAAAGGAAATGGATGAATTAAAATCGTTGGTTTTCTGGTCGAGTTCTTTATGGAATCTTCCTGCCCACAGCTTCAAAGTACACAGCTCCCATTATTGAAATGTGGGGCAGACAATGTGCCCGCCCCAAAATGATTATATTTTATATTTCCGGCTTATTTTTTAAGCTTTTTCATTGCCTGCACCTGAATCGGCAGGCCGAAGAGGTTGATAAAGCCCGCGGCGTCGGCCTGATTGTACACATGATCTGCGCTGAAGGTTGCAATATCTTCATCATAAAGTGAATTTGGCGAGGTCGCGCCCGCGTCGATAATATTGCCTTTGTACAGCTTCAGTTTCACTTCGCCGGTCACCGTTTCCTGCGTGCTGTCCACAAAAGCGGAAAGCGCTTCGCGTAGCGGAGTAAACCACTGGCCGAAATAGACCAGTTCAGCGAACTTTACGCCAACACCCTGTTTGTAATGGTAGGTATCCCTGTCAAGGCAAAGTTCTTCGAGCTTGTTGTGCGCGTGGTAAAGAATCTCGCCGCCCGGGGTTTCGTAAACGCCGCGGGATTTCATGCCCACCAGCCTGTTTTCAACAATATCCGCAATACCGATTCCGTTCGCGCCGCCCAATTGGTTCAGCTGGGCAATCATGTCCACCGCGCACAGCTTTTGCCCGTTGAGTGAAACAGGGACCCCCTTTTCAAATTGGAGGGTGATATAGGTTGCTTTGTCGGGAGCCTGTTCCGGTGAAACGCCCAACTCCAAAAATCCCGGCTTATTGTAATCCGGCTCGTTTGCAGGGTCTTCCAAATCCAGTCCCTCATGGGAAAGATGCCAAAGATTTTTATCCTTGCTGTAATTGGTTTCCCTTGTAATATTCAACGGAATATTGTGCGCTTCGGCATAGTCGATTTCCTCATCACGGGACTTGATGCTCCACTCACGCCACGGGGCGATGATTTTCATGTGCGGCGCAAAAGCCTTGATTGCAAGCTCAAAACGCACCTGATCGTTGCCCTTGCCGGTGCAGCCGTGGCAGATTGCGTCCGCGCCCTCGGCCTGTGCGATTTCGACCAGCCGTTTGGCAATCAGCGGCCTTGCAAAAGAGGTGCCGAGCAGATATTTATCTTCGTAAACCGCGCCCGCCTTTAAAGTCGGCCAAATGTAGTCCTCGGCAAACGCTTTTTTCAGGTCGGCAATGTAAAGCTTTGACGCGCCCGTCTTTTTCGCCTTTTCCTCCAACCCGTTCAGCTCTGCGCCTTGCCCTACGTCTGCGGCAACCGCGACAACCTCGCAATTATCATAATTTTCTTTTAGCCAGGGAATAATAATTGAAGTATCAAGTCCGCCCGAATAAGCAAGCACGACTTTTTTAATTGTATTTTTCATTGAAAAGGCCCCCTATTTGTTTTGATGTGTTTTATTATACACCGTTTATGCAATAAATCAAGTATTATATGCATAAATATTCATTATTTCTTAAATATATAAAATCTATTAAATTTTATTCCCCGGATTGTGTGATATATCCAAATGTGATAAAATAGAATATATATTACGAATGATCCCGTTGTTCGTAATCTATTGATTATTATGATTAAATGGAGGCGTTTTTATGTTTCAGGAAGTCGATATTAAAAAGATGAGTTTTAATCCGTTTACAAAGATTGACAAAGAATGGATGCTCATTACCGCAGGCGATGAAACCAAATGCAACACCATGACAGCCAGCTGGGGCGGCTTGGGTGAGCTTTGGAACAAATACGTCTCGTTCATTTTTATGCGCCCCAGCCGCTACACGTTGGAATTTGTTCAAAACAGCGACTACTATTCGCTCTGCTTCCTAAGCGATGACAACCGCAAAATTTTAAATTACTGCGGGAGCCACTCCGGCCGCGAAGGCAACAAAATCGAGGCGGCCGGTCTTACCCCCATTTTTAATGAAGCCGCGCCGTACTTTGAGGAAGCACAACTCGTGTTCATCTGCCGCAAAATGCATGCGCAAAAGATTGACCCAGACTGCTTTATTGACCCGGCAATCGACCGGGAGTGTTACCCGCAAAAGGATTACCACGAAATGTTCATCGGCGATATCGTGAAGGTGCTTGAAAAAATATAATCCTGTGACTGTTCGAAAGGGGCTGGCAAAAGTGTTTCCGTGGAACCGTAGGGAAGTTTTTGTAGGCTTTTCCATGCAGGATTTTGTCCATGTGCGCGACACTCTCGCTGCCAACCGGATTACGTATGATATACGCACGGTAAATCATTGTGCAAATTGGACCGGTGCACGCGACAGTATGGGCAGGTTCGGGGAAAACCCCGCATTTGAGAACGAATATTATGTTTATGTAAACAAGCAGGATTACGAGAACGCAAAATACCTGCTCCAAAAATAAACGCATCAAAAAAGGCTGCTTCAAATGAAGCAGCCTTTTTTCATTCTATCATAAAATCTTTGATTAAATCACTCATTATAG
>Ga0183100_1001228_pt1 | contig 13692 bp, 15 predicted proteins | sample Biomet2_FD_127789 | JGI IMG/M metagenome (GOLD analysis project Ga0183100, IMG submission 127789) | Microbial communities from bioreactor (seeded with anoxic lake sediment) at LBNL, California, USA - Biofuel metagenome 2 | ecosystem: Engineered > Bioreactor > Anaerobic > Unclassified ...
CATGACAAAGGCAGAGGAAGCTAAAGCCGCGGGCGCAAACGTGAAGGTGCTTGGCAGCGGCTGCGCGAAATGCAACCAGCTTGAAGCATCTACAAAAGAAGCTCTTCAGCAGCTCGGTATGGATACGACCATAGACCACGTGACCGATTTCTCACAGATTGCGGCTTACGGCGTAATGTCTACCCCGGCATTGGTGGTGGACGGAAAAGTGGTTTCTTACGGGAAGGTCCTGAAAACCGAGGAGGTCGTGAAGCTTCTGCAAAAGGTCAGATAGTATTTTTTGGGTGTTTGTATGGAAAAAAGTAAGGCTGCCGGAATCGGATTCTTTGAAAAGTATCTGACGGTCTGGGTTGTTTTGTGCATGGTCGTCGGCGTGCTGATCGGCAAATTTCTTCCCGTCATTCCGTCGTTTCTTGGGCGCTTTGAATACGCAAATGTATCCATCCCGATTGCCGTTCTCATCTGGCTCATGATCTATCCCATGATGCTCAAGGTCGATTTCCAGAGCATTAAAAATGTCGGCAGAAATCCGAAGGGTTTATTTGTCACGTGGGCGGCCAACTGGCTCATTAAACCCTTTACCATGTTCGGCATCGCGTGGCTGTTTTTCTTCGTAATTTTTAAAGCATTTATTCCGGAGGAGCTCGCGCACAGCTATCTGGCCGGTGCGGTTTTGCTTGGCACCGCCCCCTGCACGGCGATGGTATTTGTATGGAGCCATCTGACGAACGGAAACCCCGCTTATACAGTGGTACAGGTGGCAACGAACGATCTGATTATTCTGATTGCCTTTACCCCCATCGTCAAGTTTCTGCTCGGTATAAGCGGAGTGATGATTCCGTGGAATACGCTGATTCTTTCAGTAGTCCTGTTTGTTGTCATTCCCCTTGCGGGAGGCGCGGTCACGCGAAATGCCGTCGTTAAAAAACATGGGCTTGAATACTTTGAAAAAAGCTTTATCCCAAAATTTGGGAACATCACCACAATAGGATTGCTGCTCACCCTCGTCATCATTTTTTCCTTCCAGGGCGACATCATTCTAAACAACCCGCTGCACATTGTGTTGATCGCAGTTCCTTTGACTATTCAGACTTTCCTGATTTTCTTCGTTACCTATCTTGCAAGCGGGGCACTGAAATTACCTCATGATATCGCCGCGCCCGCCGGAATGATCGGCGCATCCAATTTCTTCGAGCTGGCCGTCGCGGTGGCGATTTCACTTTTCGGAACCACTTCTCCCGCTGCGCTGGCCACTATCGTCGGCGTCCTGACCGAGGTACCAGTCATGCTGATTCTCGTCCGGATTGCGAACAATACGAAAGGCTGGTTTGAAAACGATGGCTTATCAGATAAGACCGATGCTTGATGACGACTGGTCCGCAGTCAGCCGGATCTATCAGGAGGGGATGGATACCAATCTTGCCACCTTCCAGTCGGAGTGCCCGACCTGGAAAGAGTGGGACGCCTCACACCTGAAAGATTGCAGGCTGGTTGTCGCAGAGGATGACAGGGTGCTTGGATGGGCGGCGCTGACCGCCGTCTCGGGCCGCTGTGTTTATGCGGGTGTGGCGGAGGTCAGCATCTACATAGCGCAGGAGTGCAGGAGCCGTGGAGCCGGCAAGGCGCTTCTGTTGGAACTGCTCCGCCGTTCGGAAGAAAGTGGCTACTGGACGCTTCAGTCCGGTATCATGCAGGATAACGCGGCGAGCATTGGCCTGCATGAAAGCTGCGGGTTCCGTATGGTGGGGTGCCGTGAAAAGATCGGCCGTGACCGATTCGGAGCATGGAGAAATACCGTTCTGATGGAAAAGCGCAGCGAAAACGACTGCTTTGACGGTGCCTGCACCTGCGGCGCAGACTGTTCCTGTAACAATGGAAAGGAATGACTCTATGAGGAAGGTTGCGTTTATCTGCGTTCACAACTCCTGCCGCAGCCAGATTGCCGAAGCCCTTGGCAAACGCCTTGCCGCCGATGTTTTTGAAAGCTATTCGGCTGGAACGGAACAGAAGGACCGCATTAATCCGGACGCCGTTCGCCTGATGAAGCAGCTCTATGGGATCGACATGGAACAAAGCCAGTGTCCAAAGCTGCTTCAGGAGCTCCCGCCTGTTGATGTGGTTGTCACAATGGGCTGTAATGTAGAGTGCCCCTATCTTCCATGCGGGCGCCGTGAAGACTGGGGGCTGCCTGATCCGTCCGGGAAAAGCGGCGAAGAGTTTCTCTCGGTAATCCGTGCGATTGAGGGTAAGATCGCAGAGCTGGCAAAATCGTTGAAATCGACCGATCAGGCAAAACAAAGGCCGGAAGCAGGAATGATTGGGTAAATTCTCCACATACTAGAACAAATGAAGGGAGGGTTTTACCATGGGGATCTTAGGCTGGATTATTATAGGCGCTCTCGCCGGGTGGATCGCGAGTATGTTGACCGGCAATAACGGAAAGATGGGAGCCGGGGCGAATATCGTGGTTGGTATCATCGGTGGCTTCATCGGCGGACTGGTCATGAACCTGCTGGGTGGAAGCGGAATCACCGGATTCAACCTCTGGAGTTTACTGGTTGCCGTGATTGGATCTGTCATTCTGCTATGGATTGTGAATGCGATAAAGCGAAAAACCTGAACAAAAGCAAGAAACTGGCCGCCTTCGGGCGGCCGGTTTCTTTGTGGCGCAAGGAGGGAACAAATCCCTGCTGTGGCAAAAACATGACGGTTCCAAATAGGACATATTGCTTTTGTTGATTCTTTCCTTTGCTTGCGGGATGAAAATTTGCATTATTTCAGATAATTTCCGTAAACTATCTCCATATTTCAAGCGGAGGTTGTTTAATGGAAAACACAGATACGATAGAATTGCTTCATGAATGCGACGCCGGTACAAAGATGGCGGTTGCCTCAATTGCTGAGGTGCTGGATAAAGTCCACGACTCTAAGCTAAAGAATTTGCTCGCCGAAAGCAAAGAGCAGCATGAAAAGCTGGGAAATGCCGCGCACAGTCAGCTTAAAACCATGGGAAGCAATGAAAAAGATCCCAATCCCATTGCAAAGAGCATGTCCTGGATGAAGACAAATTGGAAACTCGGCATGAACGATACGGATGGCACGGTTGCCGATTTAATGACAGACGGATGCAACATGGGCGTCAAATCCCTGAACAAGTACCTGAACCAATACGGTGCAGCAGACAACGCGGCAAAGAACATCTGCAAGGAACTTATTTTTGCTGAGGATCACTTGCGCATGGACCTGAGAGAGTATTTATAAATGGAAACCATGACCGCCCCTTAACCGGGGCGGTTTTTTCGTCCGAGTACTTGGCCTTGACGGGCTAAGACGCTATTTCCACCGATATCGTGGCCTCCTTTCGTCACAAGCTTGCCAGCGAACAAAGTCATCCAGCCAGATCACCGGGTACGCCAGAAGATACCACAGCGCTGCATACTGCGGGCAGATTTGCCCCATTATATTGCCCCGCATATTGACGTAGCTCCAGATGTTGAGCTGCAATCCGATATTCAGAATAATCCCCGACATTAGTTCCACTCCCGTGATAATGGCTGCGCCCAACAGTGCCTGAAACTCAATCGGCATGTCCCACGGCAGAACTTCGTTGATTGCGCCGACGCCCAAAAAGCAGAGCCCGCCTACCACAACCATAGCCGGATGGCTCCAACCGCGCCATGCAAGTTCCAGACAAAAATAACCGATACCGCCGGTCAGAAATAAAAGGACCATGCGACCTGTCTGGGTAAAAAATTTGCGCATTGTCTACCTCCTTCGTGTTGTCGGCCGCCTCCGCCATGTTGGCCGCCGGATCGTCCGGCGGAGCTGCGCCGTATGTGATCATCCTTGCCTCCAACGGTTCGGAATAAGTTTTTGAATATAATTTTGTTTTATGCGAAATCTATTAACGAGGTGATTTTATGTCGTATGTAAGCCCAAAATTACACCTGCAGTTTGAATCATTATCCATTGAACTTAAAAACGAAATTCTCTCTCGCAATGTCCAGCTTAACAATCTGAATGATCTGATTGCCGTGCTTCAGCAAATCATTGATGAGCAGGAATCCGCCACTTGAATGTGGTGGATTTTTTCTAAGTCCGAGAGGGCAAAAAGGCAATTAAAATGGCGGTTCTTTATGTCCGCGCCCACCTCAGTTAAGCTTTGAAAAAACCCGCCGGGCGGTTATTCCCGGCAGGTATATACGAATAAATGCGTTTGCAGTTCTGGCAGAAGTGGTGAGCGTGGCAAGCAATAGCCCACGTTTATGACATGCTGGTGATTTCTGACGTTTCTGAATGATCAATGATGCTCTGAAGAGCAACGACCAAATCGCTGGTGCTGTTCAATGAGGCATTAAGGGACCAAATTTCTTTTTTAAGTTCAGAAGATAAGGAATCAAATTTTGCTCGGATCCTTGGGTTTACATAAGTCAAACTAACACCTCTTTTCCACCAGAAACAGTATGTCCGAAGTTGAGCTAATATGACATAGTAATTCATTCTTGCAGTTCCAAGTTAATTGTTTGACTGCCAAATAAAAAACAGGGGCCAAAATGAATTTTTATGGAATCAAAGTCTATTCAACAAGTCCTGCTATGACGGAATACACTATCCCATGGAAGGAGGGACTGCAATGCCGTATAGTCAGATTACAAACCCCAGTGTCACAGCTTACGACGCGGCCACGGGGGCGTTTCTTGGCGAAGCCAAATTTACACTCACGCGGCAAGCAGAGAAAGCGCTGCTTGATTGGGCCAACTTCAGGATGCCAATACCGTCATTTGTTGTGGTTGACTCCGTCTTTGTGCCGTCTGATCAGTATGTGCCCATCATCCCCAATAAAATTTACCATCAGGAAGGGATATTCCGGGCTTTGTTTACTCGGACGGACACTGGGCAAAAGGTGCCCATCGAAATGCGCGGGACGTATGACTGGAGAACGAGGAGCGTGGATCCCGGAACCGATGTCGGAAGCGCGGAATTCAGCAATATCAAAATGAATCCATATCAACAAACCGTTTATTGAGCGGTGCACACACAGAGACCGACTGCTTTCGGGACTCAACAATAGCCGCCTGATCGTTTTAATGTGACCGTTTTCATTTTATTTTTAAAGATTCCCCCTGATGTAGTTCTATTTCCTACATCAGGGGGGATCTTGTCGATTGTCCGTTTTTGCCGGATCTATTCATGTTGCCTGGAGACTAAATGATTTATAATATTGGATTTTAATGCGGATTACATAACCTTCTAGTCTTCTCGGCCGACATACAGCTTTTCTGCTAGTTGTTGTGCAGCAATTAGCTTCATTCGTAGGGACTCCAGCGCTCTTTCTGTGTCGGTAATTGCGTTGAACAGCACCAAATATTCTTTTGTAATTTCCATATGGAACCGTCCTTTCGTGCTTCTCCGTGTTGGTGAATACCTACACACGTAGATTAACATAAAATCGGCTCAATTGTTGTCACATTCCGTCGCCAAAACCAGAATATAATCATACAATTGTTTGAAGTATCCTTGAGCGAATTTATGCCGTTTGGTTTATGGCTCATATGGGCGGCAGACAATCAACTTGCAATTTATGGGTTAAATCGCTATAATATGACAAAATTAAGCAATCCGCATCCCCCATTTAAAAGCGTCTAAAATTTAGAAGCCAGATAGCTTTTCTGATCTCTCGCTGAATTATAAACACATGATATTCAACTTTTTAATTTGAGCATATTGTAAAACAATTTGCTTAGGAGGGTTTTCAGACTTTGGGAGGAGAGATTCGAGATGTTAAAATTTATTAATAATATTAAAATCAGGACAAAGCTATTTATATTTGTTGCATCGATTCTTGCCTTGATGATTGCGATTGCCGTTGGTTTTTTGTACAATGCGTACCTCAATGAGCAAACTGGTTTTCAACTCATTGAGCAGACAACTCGGAGCAGCTACGACATCAACATAAAAAACCAGGTAGACAATGTAATTACACTGCTGGACGGCGTCTATAAAAAATATGAATCCGGCGAACTGACTTTTGCGGAATCACAAGCTTTAGGCGCCGATCTGGTCCGAAACCTCAGATATGATAATGATGGCTATTTTTGGATTGATACAACAAAGGGGATTAACGTCGTACTCCTTGGTTCCAGTACTGAAGGAACAGACCGTTATGACTTCCGTGATGCCCGAGGAACTCCTGTTTTAAAGCAATTCATAAACACTGCTCTAGAATTTGGAAGCGGATACCAAGACTATTGGTTTCCTAAAGCAAATCAAACGGAACCTCTGATGAAACGGGGCTATGTTAAGCTGTTTAAACCTTTTAACTGGGTGGTGGGTACCGGAAATTACATTGATGACATCAATCAAGAAATTAATGAAAGAAGGCAAGACATAGATACTGCTTTTCACAATCAAATTTGGTCTATTTCTTTTTTGTTTTTAATTGTTGCTTTTTGTACAATTTTCTTGATGTATTTGTTGTCCAAAAGTATAACAAAACCCTTGCTGAAAACTGCGGATTTGGCAAACTTAATTTCTAACGGAGTCTTGGACCAAGATATAGATCACGAAATTATAAAAAGAAAAGATGAGGTTGGTCAACTGGCAGCTTCCATCGAAAAAATGAGAAATTCGATTAAAGAATTAGTTGCTAGATTAACAGAAAAAGCAAAGACGCTTGAACTTGAAAAAGAACTTTTCAGCACCACCTTGAAGTCAATTGGCGATGGCGTAATTTCAACAGATCAAGATGGAAGAATCGTTTTACTGAATACTATTTCTGAAAAATTGACCGGTTGGACGCAAGAAGAAGCGGCCGGTAAACCCTTTGAAGAAGTGTTCAGGATTGTCAATGAATACACAAGAGAGGAATGTGCCAATCCGGTGGCAAAAGCATTGCATCTTAAAAAAGTTGTTTTGCTTGAAAATCATACCGTCCTAATTACAAAGACAGGCAAAAGCATTCCCATCGAAGATAGTGCATCCCCCATTACAGATAGGACTGGTAATATTATCGGTTCAGTTTTGGTATTCAGAGATGTTACTGAAAAAAAGGAAAAACAGAAAAAAATAGAATATCTAAGTTATCATGATCAGTTGACGGGACTTTATAACAGGCATTTCTTTGAAGAGGAACTCAACCGAATAGATGTTGAAAAAAGTCTTCCACTTACCATTGCCATGGCTGATGTAAATGGCCTTAAGCTTACCAATGATGCCTTTGGACATGAAGCCGGGGATCTGCTTTTACAAAGCATAGCAAAAGTGTTGAAAAGCGAATGTAGGGCGGACGACATTGTTTCAAGAATGGGGGGCGACGAGTTTGTTATATTGTTGCCAAGAACAAATTACAATCAAGCCGAGTTGATTGTAAAACGAGTATATAAAGCAATAGACGATCAAAAAAATAGTAGCATTGTTATGTCAATATCCATTGGCTGGGAAACAAAAATACAGCCGCAGGAAAATGTAAAAGAAGTGCTTTCTAAAGCTGAAGATCATATGTACAGCACAAAAATTGTTGAAAGTCAAAGCATGAGAAATCAAACGATAAAAGTGATTATGCAAACACTTCACAATACCAATCCAAGGGAGAAGGTTCATTCAGAAAAAGTCAGCGAGTTAAGCCGAAAAATCGGTGAAGCGATGAATCTGGACAATGAAGTTTTAAAAGAGATAGAAACAGCAGGATTAATGCATGACATTGGTAAAATCGCCATTGATTGCAACGTCCTTAATAAGCCGGGCAAATTAACAGAAACAGAATTTATAGAGATCAAAAAGCATCCTGAAATTGGTTATCACATTTTAAAATCAGTAGATGTCTATACCAGGCTTTCGGAATATGTTCTATCACATCATGAAAGATGGGATGGACATGGTTATCCACGGGGAATTTCCGGCGATAAAATTCCTTTGGTTTCCAGAATTATAACGGTTGCAGACGCTTATGAAGCAATGACTGCAACTAGGCCTTATAAGCCTTCGTTTTCACATGAACAGGCTATGAAGGAGTTTGAACGGTGTTCAGGAACACAATTCGATCCCGAGGTTGTAGCCGCGTTAGAAAAAGTATGCAGGTTGATGAATCAAGGTAATTAACTTTTGATTTATAGCTTAGCCTTTGATAAAAAATAACCGTTTAATGATCGCGCGCCACAAAAGAAAACCGGGAGCCTCGTCAGGGCATCATTTATAAGGGATGATGGATTTGAGCAGAACTTCTTGAGTTTGACGTCGCCGGAAGTCGTGGTGAGATTCCTGCTGTAGTGGTCGCTTTGGTAGCCTTGCCGTTCCTCGCTGCACGCGCGATTAGTGACTTGGGCCTGTTTCTCCGCCTCGGACTTCCGTAGCCCGGTGAGCATAAGGTTCGCCGGGGGCTGTTTGCACTGAAATTCGGCTTAATTTAGACGAGAAGGCATACATAATAAAATAAAGAAAGCCTTGAGAACTCAATGCTCTCAAGACTTTCTTCTGGCGGAGAAGAAGGGATTCGAACCCTTGAAACCCTTGCGGGTTTACATGATTTCCAATCATGCGCCCTCGACCAACTAGGCGACTTCTCCATAGCTGCTCAGGAAAACGGAACGATATGCAGTTTGCTGCCGTGCAACAGCTTTATTATTATACCAAAATCATCTAAAATGTCAAGAAAAAAGTTTTTAATTCCGCTGCTGCAAAAAAGTGCGGGAAAAGCGGAGGGAACAAAGTCCCTCCGCTTTTCGTGTCAGCGCATGTTGGAAACGAGGTTGTCCACAGTGTGATCCACGGCGACACCCAACTTTTGAATGCTTTTGCCCACATGGGTTTTCATGGAATTCTTCTCAAAGGGCATCATCATTCCCAACATAGCACCCGCCGCCATTCCGGCGCCCATGCCGAACCAAAACTCGGCATCGTTCCTCATATTCGTCACTCCTTTTGTGGTCTTGGGGTAGTATCTCACGTCCGCCTCATCTTATGCCGGAATTTAATTTGCCAAATAACACCGAATTCTATATAATAAAAAACGAATAAAAAAATGAAAGAAAAGAGGACTAGGCATGACTACCCTGTATCTAATCCGCCACGCTGAGGCCGAGGGGAATCTTTACCGGATTGCCCAGGGCCAGTGTGACAGCATCATCACCGACCGGGGGTATCAGCAGATTGCCGCTCTGGCGGAGCGCTTCAAAAATGAGAAGATCGACGCGGTGTATTCCAGCGACCTGACCCGCACCTGCATTACCGCCGGGTCCATTGCTAACACGAAGCACTTGCCCATCCAAAAACGGAAAGACCTGCGGGAGATCTGCGTGGGTGAGTGGGAGGAAAAGACCTGGGGCGAGATTGGCATTGAGGAAGCTGAGCAACTGGGACTGTTTACCTCCCGGCCCGATCTATGGCATGTGGGGGGCGGAGAGACTATGGCTGCCGTCCGGGACCGGATGCTGGCCGCCTTGCGGGACATTGGGAAGAAGAACGAGGGCAAAACTGTGGCAGTATTTTCTCACGGCTGCGCATTGCGGCTGGTGCTGGGTGCACTGGAGGGCTACGAGCTGAGTGAACTTGGCAAGACGCCCCACGGCGACAACACTGCCGTTTCCAAAGTAGTATATGAAAACGGAGAGCTCCGTTTGGTCTACCGGGACGACAACAGCCATGTAAAAGCGCTGTCCACATTTGCCAGACAGAGCTGGTGGAAGCACCCCAACGGGGTGGAGCCGGGACTGTACTTCCGTCCGGTGGAGCTGCCGGCGCAGGCGGAGATTTTAACCGCCTGTGTCCGGGACGGCTGGATCGCCGCGGGTGAAACCCGGGACTTCGATGCGAACGTCCTTTTGCGGGAAGCCGCAGAGCGGCCCACCCTGAGCGCTTATATAGAGGGGGAGCCCGCGGGTATCTTACAGCTGAACCCGGAGAAGGAGGCGGCGGAGAAAGTCGGCTGGATATCCCTATACTGCATGGGAAAATCCTGCCGGTCCCGGGGCCTGGGTATCCAGATGCTGGGACAGGCTGTTTTGCGCTATCGGGCGATGGAGCGAGACAAACTGCGCCTCTCTCTTCAGCGGAGCAACGAGTCCGCGCTGCGCTTTTTCTCTCAGTATGGCTTCTTTCCCGCGGACGACGGAGAGGACCAACGGCTGATTCTGGAAAAAGATATCCGTGCCAGAGAATGGAGCCCGGAGCTAGCCTGACTGATAGGTTCTTACTTGTTCCGCGATGGAAAGCGTCGGGAGCACTGGCCCAATTCACTTCTTTCAGCCTGAATATTACAAGCGCAGCTATAAACTTATTTCGGTAAACAGTCGAAATACACATAGGAGTGTTTGATTGCAGGCAGCGCAGGGTGCCGAATAGGACTCGATCTTAAAGAAAACAAACGATTCGATTCTTATTGTGAAGGAGTGTTATAAAATGTTGGACAGAGAGAGGCAGAAAGAATCTACGCACGGTAGGGAACTGAAAAAGCAACATCTGACACTGCGGATTCCGGTCATTGTGGCAACAGCGGTTCTGGTCATTATGGCAATCCTGGTCCTTTGCTTTAACATTCTGTCCAGGAGTACCGTCACGGATCTTACAGACAAGGAACTTGGGTACATTGCCAGTCAAAATGCGCAGACGGCCAACTTGTATCTGGAGAGCATGGACGTGTATGCAGAGGCTCTCGCCGATGACGTGCAACGGTATCAAAGCTTTGATCGGGAAACGGCTGAGCCATTGATTATCCAGTCGCTGAAGGACGCGGTGAATTCCGGACGCATCTTTTCCGCATATTATGCTTTTGAGCCAAATGCATTTTACCCGAATACCCCGGACGGGCTATCTTATTACGCCTATCAGGATAACGGAAGCATCACGGTCGATATCGGAAACGATTACGCGGTCTATAAGGACGGCGATTATTATGCGCCCACTAAGGAAAAGCTGCAAACACATATCACCGCGCCGTACAGCTATCAGCTTTCCTCCGGCGAAACCGTCTGGCTGATTACACTCAGCACCCCTATAATTGACAACGACGGACACTTTCTTGGCGTTGCGAACTGCGACATTCAGTCCGGGAGCATCGGTACACTGGACTATACCACCGGCGGCTATTCCACAGCATATAGCTGCGTTATGGACAGCACTGGCACATATATTGCACACACCTGCGATGATTCCATAATCGGAACGCAGGAGACGTCCGCTTCTCTGACGGATGCGCTGCCGGCCATTTTGAGCGGCGAGAACATCGTTAAGGAGATTCCCAATACCTACTTTGGGAATAACGACGCACTTGTCATCTATCAGCCGATTACGCTGGAGGGTACAGATCTGAACTGGGTGAGTTCGTTTGTGGTCAACAAGGCCGAGGTGTACGCCTCCGTGTCGTCGATTACCATTGCGCTGATAATCTTTGGGCTGATCGGTATTGCCGTACTTGTGCTGCTGTGCTTCATGATCATCCGGAAGTCGCTGGCACCCATCACGCCGCTGATGCGGCTGGCAGAGAAAATGGGACGTTATGATCTGTCCGAAGATGCCAAGCCATATCAATTTCCAAACAACGAACTGGGAGATCTGGCCGCAGTATTCCTCAGTATGTCCGATAATCTGAAGGCAATTATTCCTGACGAAGGCTACTTACTCAGGGAAATGAGCTCTGGAAATTTTACCGCGCAGTCCAAGTGCGCGGAGCAGTATGTGGGAGAGCTGCAGAACATCTTAAATCCCATGCGTGAGATCTCTGCCACCCTGGGCAGTACACTTTTGAAGATTGATCGCGCATCCAATCAGGTTTCCGACAACGCGGAGCAGGTCTCCGCCGGCGCACAGACGTTGGCCCAAGGTGCCACGGAGCAGGCTTCTTCCGTGGAAGAGTTGGCAGCCACTATCTCAGAGATCTCCAATCAGATCAGCGAGACTTCTAAAAATGCCGAGGAGGCAAAGCAAAGGGTCGACGAAACCGGCCTTATGATGGGCCAGTGTGATCGGCAAATGAAGGAAATGGTTGCCGCCATGGGTGAGATAAGCGAAAATTCCCAGCAGATCGGCCGTATCATCAAGACCATCGAGGATATCGCATTCCAGACGAACATTCTGGCCTTGAACGCCGCTGTGGAGGCCGCGAGAGCGGGTGAGGCCGGCAAAGGCTTTGCCGTGGTGGCGGATGAGGTACGGAATCTAGCCAGCAAGTCGGCGGCCGCGTCCAAGGATACCGCCGCTTTGATCGAAGCTGCGGTGCAGTCTGTGACAAAGGGCGCTGGCATTGCGAACACAACCGCCTCGAATCTTGATGCTGTGGCAAAGAACTCCGGAGCTACGGCCGAGATGGTGGAAAATATCGTAAGGGCCGCCCAGCGGCAGGCCTCCTCCATCGCCCAGATTTCTCAGGGTATCGAACAAATCTCCAGCGTGGTGCAAACCAACTCCGCCACCGCAGAGGAGAGCGCCGCTTCCAGCGAGGAGATGTCTGCGCAAGCGCAGACACTGAAGGATTTGGTGGGCCAGTTCAAACTGAAAGAGGGAATGCCTGCCGCTGCGGAAACGGCTTCTGCTGAGAGTCCCGCTGGGTCTTCGGAAAGGACACTGGTTTCCACGGCTGGAAAGTATTGATTTGAATCAAAAGTCCCCGCGACGGTGACCTGCACCCCAATTGTCAGACGGTATAGCCCACTGCCTGCGTCTTTTACCCTGCTAAGATTGGCATGGAGCGGAGAATGGGCATATTGTAAGGAATGGGGAGTGATTATAATGGTAGTACAACCACCTATGCTAAGAGCAGGGGATACATTTGGAATTGTCACACTGGGGAGCCCCCTTGACCCAGCCGAAATAGATGAAAGAATCTCTTTTTTGAAAGATCACGGGTTCAAGGTTGTTCTAGGCGATTATGTTTATGCAAGTGACGGCTATCTGGCGGGGACCGACCAACAAAGAGCGTCTGACTTGATGCGTATGTATAAGGACCCGGAAGTAAGGGCGATTTTGCCGACAAGGGGTGGTGTTGGCGTTGAAGGAATTTTGCCATACCTTGATTACCGCTATATTGCAAACCACCCCAAAATCATATCAGGCTATAGCGATATCACGATTCTACTGAACGTCTTGTACCAATTAACCAACCAAATCACCTTTCACAGCCTGCTGCTGCTTGACTTCAGAGACAGTACGCCGGAGTATAACTTTACACAGTACTTCGATACGACGTCCTCCACGCTGGCACCGCGGCAAATTGTCAATCCACCTGATATGCCGATGATCAGCAGGGTACCCGGCAATGTAACGGGAACCTTGGTTGGAGGAAATCTGACCTCATTTGTAGGATCGCTTGGCACCCCCTACGAAATCAGTACCAAAGGCAAGATTTTATTATTGGAAGAGACGCATGAGCCGATCAACACGGTATACAGGTATTTGAATCAGCTCAAAATTGCCGGCAAATTTGATGACTGCATTGGAATTATAATCGGCGAGTGTACGAACTGTACGGATGAATACGGAAAAACTTATGAGGATTTGATAACAGAATTCATTGTTCCGCTGGGGAAGCCCCTATTGACCAACATAGCCTCCGGCCATGGAAAATATAAAGCAGCGCTTCCGATTGGCGCGATTGTAAACCTCAATACCATAAGAGGTACCCTGACCATACTAAAACCCACCGTAAGAGATGATAGTAATCTGATGTCGTCTGCACCCATTGATATTTAAGCGGCAGCGGGGATA
>Ga0183100_1001229_pt1 | contig 13690 bp, 13 predicted proteins | sample Biomet2_FD_127789 | JGI IMG/M metagenome (GOLD analysis project Ga0183100, IMG submission 127789) | Microbial communities from bioreactor (seeded with anoxic lake sediment) at LBNL, California, USA - Biofuel metagenome 2 | ecosystem: Engineered > Bioreactor > Anaerobic > Unclassified ...
ACACAGTGCATGTTCGATCGCCGTTGCGCGCACCGACCGGAGACCAAGAAACGTCCGGGGGGCGGATGTGTGAAAGGTGTATTGCCCAATCTGGTTACTGTGCCAGTTTATAAACCAGCACAAGGCCAGAGCGCTGGAAGATCTGCGCGATTTCCGTAAGGCCCATGCCCGCGGCATCCGCTGCGATCAGATTGGAAACCCAGGTTACGCCGAAATCCACCTGACATGTGTACACAGCCGTGGTTTCGCTGATGTCGCCGCCGCCGGGCACGATGGTTACATTCAACCCCAGGTCTTTGTAGTAGCCTTTATCCAGCGCAACATAGTAGCCCATGAACTGCGCCTGCGGCAGCCACTTAAGCTGAATGGATACGTCCGCTTTTTCGGGAGCTTCCAGCGTAGCGCCGTCGGCGGTAGCGGCGTCAAAGTAGCTGGCATCACGGATGTCGTCCAGGGTAAGGGCAGCCAGTTTGTCCGCCGCTGCGGAGTCGGAAAGCTTGATATACGTTTTGGCAAGGTCCAGCGTCTGCTGCAGGGCGGCATCGTCCATTTTGCCATAGGCGGTTACCGACTTGCCCTGCGTATCGGTTTCCACGAGCTTCTTTACTTCGTCGGCCATGTATGCTTGATGTTCGGGCGATACGCTCGAACCAGCCTTGAAAACGATCTCCGCGGCTTCCGCGGGGTTAGCGCAGGCATACGCCCAGCCTTTGACCGACGCGGCGATGAACGCTTTTACAGTGTTGGGGTTTTTGGCGGCAAAATCAGCGGTGGTGAAAATATTGTCTTCCAGCATCGCCACGCCTTCGCTGTTCATATCAATATATGTAACCGTATCGCCGTAGTTGTAGCCGCCCTGATAGGCATTTTTCACAAGACCGAGTTCATTGTAGGTCATTGCTGAGGCGAGCAGAATGGAGTCATCATCAAATCCATCCATGTCAAAGGCCTGGCTCAGGTACGTTGTCGGTTGGCCGTATTTGGACAAAAGCGCCTGGATTTCGTACTCGTTCCCCAAGCCCCAGTTGCCAACTTTACCCTGAGAGGCAGCGTCTTTTACGATTTCTTCGGTGGTGGCGTCGGGGCTGTAACCCACGGCCAGTGCGGTGGAAGCGGTGAGCATCATCACCAGAGCCATCACAAGCGCGGTTACAACGGTGAGAAATCCCTTGTTTCCATTCCTCATACTGGTTTCCTCCTCTAACATCCTGTGGTATTTATTCAACTGACAAGCCGCTAGGTGCGACCCTTCAGCAGAACACGCTCAAAAATCAGCAGCGCCATGTACATCGCAATGCCCATGAAGCAGGCAACCGTTATGTACGCCCAAGCGGTAGCATATTGTGCCAAAACGATGTTTTCGCGTATTTGCCTGCCTACGCCGATAATGTATTCCGCGAAATACTCGCTCACAAGGGCGCTGATGACGCTGCCCGGAACACTAACCCTGAGGGCTGTAAAAATGAATGGGATACTGTTTGGCAAGCGCAGCTTGAAAAAGATTTGCCTTTCTGTGGCGGCGTAGGATCGCATTAAATCCAGCGAGAAAGGTTTTAGTTCCGTTAGCCCCCGATAGGCGTTTACACTCATGGCTACGGTTGATGTTATGGTAACCACCAGAATTTTGGCAAACATGCTGCGGATATTCGCATCATGGCTAAAGTCCTTCGTCAGGTTGTTGAGAATGGGCGCGATGGCGATAATCGGGATTGCGTTGAAAGCCGAAGCCAGCGCCAAGCCACCCTTGCCCCACTTGGTGAAAATCGCCGCGACCACACCTAACAGGTAACCTATCAGCGAACCCAGCGCCAAGCCACCTAAAGCAACGGTCAGCGTAGCTTGCACGTTCAGCAGAATGGTAGGGTAGTTATCCTCCATGATGGTGATGATTCTGCCCGGCAGCGGCAGCGTAAAAGTATCCGCGCCAAGTAACCGATGCAGAATTTGCGTTTGCCACAAAAACAACAGCAGCGCGCCAAACGCGAGCGGATACAGCCATGTAGAAATCTGATCCCAAACCGTTTTTCCGTTGTTCATGGCGCAACCTCCTTTGTGCCGGGGCTACCCGGCGCGCGAAGCGTGCGCCGATAGGGGGACACTATTTTTTCCAGCCAAGCCATGAACTGGTAGCTGAGGATGCCAACAATCGCGCTGAAAAACACAATCTGCCAGAATACATAAATCGTCATGGCATGCTTGAGCGATTGACTCATCATGCAGCCTAACCCACCGCCGCCCTGCAGGGTATCCACCAGAATGCTGGCGGTAATCGCCATCGGCGCGGCAATTTTCAAACCGGTGAACAGATAGGGGATGGAGGCTGGAATCATGAGCTTACGGTAAATATCGTACCGTTTGGCCGCATAGGAATACATGAGCTCCCGCTTTTCCCGTTCTACCGATTTAAACCCGGATAGGGTATTGTTAGCTACCGGATAAAAGGTAAGGATGGCGGCAATCACGATACGGCTGCGATCGATGTCTTTGGTTATGGCCAGCACAATGGGCGCCATGCCCAAAATTGGAATCATTTGAATCATCATCAGATAAGGGAAGATCATTTTTTCAATCGCAGTGAACAGGCTCATCAGCAGCGCGAGCAGAAATCCGGAAGCCGCGCCCAGCAAAAAACCGATGCCCGCGCGGGCCAGCGTGAGCCACGCGTTGGCAAGCACAATTTGTAAAGCGGTTTGCGTGCTGTTAGCTTTATTGCTGCTAAAAACCGACGCAATGATCTGGTACAGGTGCGGCAAAACATTTTCTGGCGTGCGCTTTACCCCGGCAACCACGGTTGCGCCAATCTCCCACACAACGATCAACCCCACTACCCACACAACGGTTACCCATTTGGGGGATGCGAGCCACTTTTTCCAAGGTATGCTTTTCAAGCGGTTACACCCCCTCAAAACTGTTGCGAACCTTAGCCACCATTTCGCTAAAGGCGTGTGAGTCCTTGATCGCCAAATGTCTGGGTCGAGGCAGATCAATATCCACCACAGCGGAAATGCGCCCCGGATGAGGAGAAAGCACCACCACCCGATCCGATAAAAACACCGATTCGGCAATGTTGTGGGTAACAAATACGATGGTTTTTTTCGCCCTGCTCCAAATAGAGAGTAGTTCCTCATTGAGCTTTTCCTTGGTAAACTCATCCAGCGCGGAAAACGGCTCGTCCATCAGCAGGATTTCCGGCTTGATGGCCAGTGCCCGGGCAATGCCAACCCGCTGCTGCATACCGCCGGACATCTGCTGCGGATACTTGTGCCCAGCGCACAACAGGTTGACCATTTCCAGCATTTCGGTTACGGTTGCCGTGCGCTGCGCTTTCGGGATTCCCATTAGCTCCATAGGCATACAAACGTTTCGCCGCGCCGTACGCCAGTCATACAGCACAGGGCTTTGAAAAACGATCCCAAACTTCTTTTGCAGCCGTATATCTCTGGGGCTTTGACCGCGTACGGTAATTTTACCGGAGGAGGGTTGCTGCAAATCGGCGATCGTGCGCAGCAGGGTAGTTTTGCCGCAACCGGAAGGCCCCACCAGCGACACAAACTCGCCCTGACGGATGTTCAAATTCACGTTGGTCAGCGCATCCACCATTTCATGACCACTCTTGTCCGGAAAGCGTACCGAGAGGTTCTCAATCCGGATCTCGACTCCGTCATCCATCCCTGTGATGGCTTCGGGTTGCTTCCTGTTGAACTGCATTCGTTTTCCTCCGTTTTCTGTGTTCGCGAACTATTTGTAAATAGCACAAAGGCGTAAGGTTTATCGCCTTACGCCTTTGTAATGCGGATCATGCAATTACGCGAATATGCTAAAGAAAATAGGACGGATACTTTACCGGGTCAGATCAGCTGATGGTACAGGTCGATCATATCGGCCTGCGATACTTCTCGAAGCGTATTGCCGGGGCTTCCGCTTTGCTGCGCTTCCAGCGCCATCTGGGGGATGGCGGCTACGAAGGTTTCCTTAGGTACGCCGTATTCGGCCAGGGTAGGCACCTTGAGGGATACAGTCAGCTCGGTTAGTTTTTCCACCAGGGCCTGCGCGGCGTGTGTGTTGCTGTCTTCAATGCCGGCAAAGCCGATCTCCCGGGAGAGCTTGGCAAACCTTTCCGGCGCGCCCTGCGACGCAAACCGCAAGCAACTTGACAGTAGCATAGCATTGGATAGCCCGTGCGGCACATGAAACCGTGCGCCAATGGGTCGGCTCATGCCATGTACCAACGTAACCGACGCATTGCAGATGCTCACGCCTGCCTCATACGCGGCGATGGACATGCTTTCCCTTGCCTCACGATCTTCCCCATTGGCAAACGCCATAGGTAACGCTGTAAAAATCCGTTTGGCCGCATCCAGTGCGAGCGGGTCGGTCATCGCGTTGGCTTTGCGGGATGTGTAGGCTTCCAAGGCGTGCGTGAGCGCGTCAAGCCCGGTGGCAACCGTCAGCGCCGGAGGGGAGGACAGCGTGTAGGTGTAATCCACCACCGCGAGCTTTGGCAGCAGCACATCCCCTTTTAGCAGGAGTTTGGCCCCGCGACTGTGATCGGTAATCACGGTAAACTTGGTAGCCTCCGAGCCTGTGCCAGCTGTGGTAGGGATCAGGGCAAACGGCGGAAGCGCGCCTGCAATTTCTTTGCCAGCCTGATCGCATACATTGCCAGGAATCGCAGCTTTTATCGCGATGGCTTTGGCGCAGTCCAATGGGCTGCCCCCGCCTAAGCCTATCAGGAAGTCGCATCCGCCGTTAACATACGCGGATGCTCCGGCATCTACCATCGCGTCATCCGGTTCGGCAGGAATGTCGGAAAACACCTCATACCCGATGCTCAGCTTTTGCAGCAAGGCTGTCAGTTTTGCGAACGCGACGCCCTTTTTGACCACATTGCCTGTAACCAGCAAAGCTTTGTGACCAAGCGCGAGAAAATCCTTTTCGCAGGTTTCCAACGCGCCCTCGCCAAACACGGTACGCCCCGGGGTAACAAACGGAAATGCCATGTACATCCTCCCTTACAGTGCCGCGTCGACCTCTGTAAGCACTTCGTCGAGCTTTTGCAGTTCTTCGGTTAACTGCTCTGCGGTGATAATCAATGCCGGGGCAACGATAATCACATTTTCGTGCGTGTAGGTCATGAAGCCTTTCGCAGCCAGCTTTTTGTTAATACCGCCCATGACGCCCTCCGGGTCGCGGCCATAGGGTACAAGGGCTTCGCGGGTATCCTTGTTCTTGACCAGTTCCACGGCGGCAAATAGACCAATGGAGCGCACATCGCCAACGCAGGCGTGAGCATCCCGTAACGCGGCAAGCTTCTCGGCCAACACTTTCCCGACATCCGCCACATGCGACAGGATATGCGCATCCTCATAGTATTGTACACATGCGACGCCCGCAGCGCAACCCAGTGGATGGCCGCTGTACGTAAGTCCGCAGGAGAGCAGGTGATCATCAAAGTATTCAGCGATTTTCCGGTTTACTACTACGCCGCCCAATGGCACGTACCCACAGGTTACCCCTTTGGCGAAGGTAACCATATCCGGCTTGATGCCAAAATGTTCAAAACCGAACATTTTTCCGGTGCGGCACCACCCGGTCATCACCTCATCGCAAATCAGCATAATGCCATACCGGTCGCAAAGCGCGCGAACCCCGGGCAGATACCCTTTGGGTGGAATAATCACCCCGTTTGAACCCGTGATGGTTTCCAGCACGATTGCCGCGATGGATACGGGATTTTCATACTGAATCTGCTCATCCAGCTTTGCCAGATAGTACGCGGTGGCTTCTTCCTCGCTGGCAAAACGGATGGCCTCGCGGTAGATATAAGGGTCAAAAAACTTTACAAAACCGGGGATACCCGGTTCCAGCGGATAGCGGCGCGGCTCGCCGGTTAGGTTGCCGGCGCCAAAGGAAGAGCCGTGATAACTGCGGTAACGGCTGAAAACCTTGTTGCGCCCCGTAACCATGCGCGCCATTTTTACAGCGTTTTCATTGGCATCCGCACCGGCATTGGTAAAGAAAACTTTCGCCATAGTATCCGGCATCAGGCTGATGATTTTTTCGGCCAGCACGGCGCGGCTTTCTACCGCGTAGGATGGGGATGCAAAGCAGAACTGATCCACCTGCGCTTTGATTGCGTCCCCAATAGCTTTGTTGCCAAAACCGAGGTTCATATTCACCAGCTGGGAGGACATATCGGTATAACGCTTTCCATCGGTATCCCAAAAATAAATACCTTCGCCACGAGCCACCGGAATGGGGTTCAGGTTGCCCTGTTTGCTCCATGATTGCAGACTGTACTGTTTCTGCTTGGCACGGATGGTTTCGCCGGTCATACCAATCATCTCCTAAAACGCGACGCGCCGCAATGCAGCTTACGCTTCATTGCGGCGCGGTCCAAATGTGAACTTAGCGCACATTATAGTGTATACAGCATAACCTGTCAAGCAAGTTCCTGTTTTTTTCAGGTATCGGGATTTTTCATGGCACAGGTACAGCATCAGGCAAGCAGACAATGGCCTTCCGAAAGTGCTTGAAAGATTTCAAACCGCATGGGTGAAACTTACGCGCGGGTTCCCGCGGCGCGGCAATACAACCGCTTTGTTCTAGGAAGCTTGACGGTTGAAGAAACCTGGTATACAATAAGCGCAAATGGTATAATTTTACTGTCGCTGGCATCTTTTATCCTTACCTACCTGTACGATGGATGCCAGACTGCCCGTGAACAGGGGGGAATTTCACATGCATCAGGAACAAGTGAAATGTTTGACCGACTTGCTGTTGGAGCAGTTGCCGCTCGGCGTAATTTTAACCGACCAAAATGGCGACATGGTCTATGTTAACAGGACCGCAGAAAAAATCCGACAGGTGCAGCGGGAAAACCTGCTGGGAAAAAATGTCCTGCAGTGCCATCAGGAACGTTCGCAGCCAAATGTTGCTAAAGCGTTAGCTCACATTTTTCAGAAACCGGAAACTGTGTACCGCAGGATGGTGGACGATTCTGCAAACGGAAAATACTATATCAATACCTATGCCAGCGTGGCGGATGAAAACAACCAGCCCGTAGGCATGGCAGTTTTAACAGAAGATGTGACGGAGAAAAGAAAGCTGGAGTTGCAACGCGCGAGCACCTATCAAATGCTGGAGGAAACCACAAACAGCATCCGATTGAAATACCACGATCTGCTGGTTACCGCAATGGAGTCCATCGCGAAATTACTGGAAATGCGGGATTCCTACACACTGAATCACTCAGTGAACGTATGCCGATACGCGCAAAAAATGTATGAGTTTCGATTTGGCATCGATCAGGGGTATCATACGGTTCGCACCGCATCATCCTTGCATGATATTGGCAAAGTAGGCGTCCCAGATGATATTTTGCATAAACCGGGCAAGCTCACCGCCGAGGAATACGCTATCATTCGGCGACACCCGGTAATTGCGGAAACCATTCTCAAACCGTTGGATTCCGGCAGCGAATTATCCCGCATTGTGAGGCATCACCACGAGCGGTACGATGGCACCGGTTACCCGGATGGGCTGTCAGGAAAAGAAATCCCTATGGCATCGCGCCTGATAGCCTTGGCCGACGCGTATGATGCCATGCGATCGGACAGACCGTACCGGGTTGGGCTGCCGGATGAAAAGTGCGTGGACGAGATTATCTCCGGCAACGGTACACAATTTGACCCGGAATGGGTGGAAGTATTTTTGGATTTAGTGAAAACCGGCAGTTTCTAACCACAGAAAGCAGCGAACCTTCCCGCGTTACAAGCCGGAGGAAGGTTCGCTGCTTTCAATCAGGGGTATGTACCCCGTTGCTTTTGTGGATACAGCGCCTATGGGACAAGCGCCGTCAGCGCTTGTCCACAGAAAAGGTTTCGCAAGCCTCCACAAATGCATGGAAAAGGGGCGCGCCTTCCCGCATCCGTTCCGGGTGCCACTGAACGCCCAACACAAAAGGCTTGTTTGCGTCATATACCGCTTCAATAACACCGTCGGCCGCGCGGGCGCAAACGGTTAAGGCGGGCGCAAGCGCCTTGATGGCCTGATGATGAAAGGAATTAACCCCGATCAGCCCCTCGCCAAAAACTGAACGAAGGGGCGAGGGTTCATCTACGGTAATCATGTGGGACGCAAAGCGCGACGGGGATGTTTGCGTATGCAGGATTGGTTTGCTTCCGTCCGGCGCGGTATATTGCGTAGGAAGGTCCTGATACAGCGTACCCCCCAAAGCGACGTTCAAGGTTTGCAAACCGCGGCAAATGGCGAATACCGGCATCGAACGGCGATAGGCATCGCCAATCAGGCTCATTTCCAAACGATCACGGATGGGGTTCACCTGATCCAACCCATTGGCGGGGGATTCGCCAAACAGCAGCGGATCCACATCATTGCCGCCGGAGAGTACCAACCCATCCAACCGATTGAGGCAAAGGTCAATCTGCGGTTCATCCATATCGATGCTCAGCAGCACGGGAAGCGCGCCCGCCTCTAAAAGGCTGGTCATATACGCGCGCACGATGTACTGCTTGCCTTCGTCTTTTTCGATGCTGCCGGATACGCCAATCATAGGCATTTTTTTCATATGTTTCCTCCTTGGGGCTCCGTGGGATACAATTCGCTTTGCCGGTTGGCTTTTCCTGCATGGCAGCTGCAACCGCGTTGTGCCGGGGTACGCAAAGGCGAGCATATGCCAAAGGGATGCATTGGCACACCGGGCAGCCTGGCCTCACCCGGCAGGCGCATGGGCGCGGCGATCTTGCGTTGCTTGGCCATATCCGCCGCGTGACAGCAAACGCCCCGCCGCGCGCAGGGCTGCGGTTGGCGGGGCGTTTCGCTTACAAAATATTGCGGTTCAGGCGCTCTTAATTTCCAACCACATGGTGTTGTAAATGCCAATCACATCCTGAATATCCTTAAAAAACTCACACCGGTCAATGATGTCCTGCGTTGGGTTCATCGTCAGGTTGTTCTGGTAGGTTTCACCCATCAGTTCAATCGCGCCGGTATTGGGGGATGAATACCAAATTTCCTCGCAATTGAGCTTGGCAATATCAGGGCGCGTCATAAAATCGATAAATTTCTCCGCGTTTGCTTTGTTTTTGGCTGCCTTCGGGATGACCATACCATCCACCCAGATGTTGCTGCCTTCCTTGGGAACCACATATGCCAAATCGGGATTCAGGTCGATGGCGTATTGCGCATCGCCGCTCCACACCAGCGCAAGCGCGGCTTCGCCCGCAACCATTTTATCCTTGGTTTCATCCACCTGATAGGCTTTAACAATGCCATCCTTCTTTTGCTGAATCAGCAGTTGCTTGGCGGCGTTTAGCTGCAGGGGATCGCGCGTATTCATGGAGAAACCGAGGTATTTGAGCGTTACGCCAAGGCAATCGCGAATGGAATCGATCATGAAAACATTGTTTTTGTATTTCGTATCAAACAAAATGCCCCAACTATCGACGGGCTCTTGCACCATCGTTTTGTTGTAGAGGATGCCCACCGTGCCCCACATGTAAGGAACGCTGTATGCTCCGGTCGGGTCATAAGTGGGCTTTAGCAGATTGGGGTCTATGTTCTGCATGTTCGGCATGTTGGTAAAGTCGATGGGCGCAAGCAGGTCTTCCGCAATCATCCGCTCAATGCAGTAATCCGAAGGGAACACCACATCAAAAGAGGAAGGGGAATTGCGAACCTTCACAAGCATATCCTCATTTGTGGTAAAGTTCATCATATTCACGGTGATGCCGGTTTCCTGCGTGAACATATCCAACGTTTCCTGACTGATGTAATCTTCCCAGTTATAAACGTTGACCACTTCTTCGGCAAAACCAACCATCGGCAGGCACAGCACCATAAACACCAGAAGAATGCTTATCAGAATTTTGCGCATGATGGATTTCCTCCCTAACAGCAGAATGTATGCAGATAATCGCTTACGCGAATATCATCAGGCTTTGGCGGTTTTCCCCGCGCGATGGTTGACGATCATCAGCAAAGCAAGCAGAGCAAGGAACATGAGCGCGCTAAGCGCGTTGAGCGTCGGCTCAATCCCGATGCGCGCCTTGGAGTAAATCAAGGTGGACAGGTTTTGCACCATGGGGCTTGTGGTAAAGTAGCTAATGACAAAATCGTCCAGCGAAAGCGTAAAGGCCAGCAGACAGCCGGTAATCACGCCCGGGCTGATTTCCGGCAGAATTACGTGCAACAGCGCGTAGGATGGGGGCGCCCCCAAGTCCAGTGCCGCTTCATAGGTATGTTTGTTCATTTGCTTTAACTTGGGCAGCACCGATAGAATGACGTACGGAGTATTAAACGTGATGTGCGCAAGCAACATGGTCACATATCCGCGCTCAATACGCGTAAAGGTAAACAAAATCATCAGCGATATACCGGTTACGATGTCCGGCATCGTCATGGGCAGGTTGGTCATGGTCATCATCAAAGCCTGCGGCCGTTTGCGCATTGCATGAATCCCAATGGCGGCAAGCGTACCCAGCACGGTGGCCACCACCGCGGCAATAACCGCGATGGAAAGGGTTACATAGAGGGCTTTCATAATCGCCTGATCCTGAAATAGCTCCGCATACCAACGGAAGGAAAACCCCTCCCATTTCGCGCGGCTTTTACCCGCGTTAAAGCTTTGGAAAATGAGCACAACAATGGGAACATACAGGAAGAAGAGTATCAGCGTCAGATAAGCGCGCTTGGCAAACTTGCTCATACAATCCCGCCTCCTTCCCCTTCCGGATCGGCTTTGCGCAGGATGCTCAGGCTGATGAGGATAAGCACCATCATTATCAGGCTGAGAGCGCTGCCGACATTCCAGTTGCCCTCGGTTAAAAACCGGTTCTCAATCAGGTCGCCAAACATCATCGTGTTGCCACCGCCCAAAATTCGGGGGATGAAGAACGTGGTTACCGAAGGCATAAACACCATGGTAATCCCACTGATAATGCCTGGAATACTCAACGGCATGGTTACGCGCATAAAGGTATGCACGTGGTTTGCGCCCAAATCCTGCGCGGCTTCCAAAAGCTTGCCATCCATTTTGGTAAGCGAGGTGTAAATGGGGAAAACCATAAACGGCAGAAAGTTATACACCATGCCCAGCAGCACAGCGCCGTCGTTGTACATCAGCTGCGCGCCGTGTAAGCCCAGCGATTTGAGCAGAGTATTAATTAGTCCCTGATCTTCCAACAGGGTCATCCATGCGACGGTACGCAACAGAAAGTTCATCCACATGGGGATGATGAAGAGCACCACCAGCGTGGAGCCAAGCTTTAACTGCCTGTCCGCCATGAAATACGCGGCCGGGTACCCCAACGCCAGACAAATTACCGTGCAGAGGAACGCCATCCAAAGGGAATACAGCAGAATACCCAAATTGACCGTGCCACGCTGTATCAGCACGGCATACTCCGGCCCCATCTGCGCATACAGCTGGTTTACGGAATAGTTGCTATCCCAGAAGTTCTTAAAGTTATCCAGCGTAAACGCGCCGCTTGCATCGGTCAATGAATAGTAGCCGATTAAAAGAACGGGCACAACGGTAAAAAGAATCATCCATACCGCGTAAGGGGAAGCAAAAAAGCTGCGCTTGATGCCGTTGCTGCGCTTGACGCTGATAATCCCAAACACGACAAACGCGGCAAGAAGGGCAAGAAACAACCACACCAGCCACGCGGGGAGGTTCAGGTTCTGGCTCATTCCTCCTCCACGCCTCCTTCGGGGTCATCCACCGGCATGGGCTTCATGATATGGATGTTGTAGGGCACAATATTAATGCCGACCCGGGAGCCCTGGGGCTGCATTACAGTGGAATGTACCTTGAAAACCGTTTCGCCTGTGTCAATCATCATTTCATAATGGACGCCCTTAAATAGCACGCTCTGCACTACGCCGGAAATCTGGCCGACGTCCTCGCCGACAATCATAATGTCTTCCGGGCGCACAACCACGTCCACCGGCTGGTTTTGCCCAAAGCCCGCATCGACGCAGGGAAAATCAAACCCGGAAAAGCGAACAAGCTCGTCGTAAAGCATTTTCCCGCGCATGATGTTGCTCTCGCCGATAAAATCGGCAACGAACGCATTGGCAGGTTCGTCATAAACGCTTTTTGGGTCGCCGATTTGCAATATTTTACCGTCGCGCATGACCACCACGGTATCGCTCATGGTCAGGGCTTCTTCCTGATCGTGGGTTACATATAAAAACGTAATGCCAAGCGCCTGCTGCATCCGCTTGAGCTCCAGCTGCATATCCTTACGAAGTTTCAAATCCAAAGCGCCCAGAGGCTCATCCAGCAGCAACACCTGCGGTTCGTTAACCAGGGCGCGCGCGATGGCTACGCGCTGCTGCTGACCGCCGGAAAGCTGATCGACGCTGCGCTTGCCATAGCCGCGCAGGTTCACCAGATCAAGCATCTTCTCTACCCTTCGGCGGATGTCGTCGCGAGGCATTTTCGCAATTTTTAAGCCGAAAGCAATGTTATCATGCACATTCAGATGGGGGAATAACGCGTACTTTTGAAAGATGGTATTCACCTTGCGCTTATAGGGCGGCAGACCGACAATATCTTTACCTTCAAAAAGCACTTTCCCCGCGGAAGGGTACTCAAACCCGCCGATAATGCGCAGCGTTGTGGTTTTGCCGCAACCGCTGGGGCCAAGCAGCGTAACAAATTCCTTTTTACGGATGTACAGGTTTATATCATCCAGCACGGTAGTGCCGTCGAAATCCTTGGAAATGTGTTGCAAGTCAATCAGGTGTTCTTTTTCAACCATGGGAGTGTGCTCCTTTGCATGTTCATCGCCCAATGGGCGTATGGTTAAAAACTGGGGGGCGTACTGACCCAGATGACCCGGGCTCGCGTTTTGCCGCTGTTGCGCAACGAGTGCGTTGTCGCCGGATGAATGCAGAAACTGCCGCCGGTTTTAATAACGTATTCCCGCTTGCCGGCGCACAGCGTTACTCGGCCGGCAAGCACATAGCCGAACTCCTCGCCCTCATGCGGGGGCATGACGCTTGTTTCGCCATTGGGTTCCAATTCCAGCAGGATTGGCTCCATACTGTTTTTTTGCGCGGTAGGCACCAGCCAGGTAATTTTTCCACGCAAGCTTTCATCGTCCGGTTTCTCAAACATATCGGTCGGGGAGAAAACGACCTTTTCTTTACTATCGTCCGCAAAAAAAGTCTGCAGGTTGCTGCCAAGGCACTCGAGCATGTCCACAAGCGTGGCTATGGAAGGAGAGGCGAGATCGCGTTCCACCTGCGAAATGAAACCCTTACTGAGCTCACAGCGATCAGCAAGCTCTTCCTGGGTTAAATTGCGCTGGATGCGAAGTTCTCTGAGTTTCTCACCGATTTGCATGGAACATCCCTCCGTTCCGAACGGTATGGAAAAGGCTGAAGTTTAGTTTTGCTAAACTTAGAAGCAGACAGTATTAAACCATAATTCGCATATACTGTCAATATGTTCCCGGAAAAATGTTGTGAAAACAAAGGAAAAATCTTGACAGAGCAAGGCTTTGGCCGCTCGTAAGCGCAACCGTTTTACGATCGGCGGATAGAGGCAAACGCGTGTATCTTTTTTCCGGTTGTTTTTGTATCAGTGGAGGCGGGGAGGGTAGCGCGGTTGCATAAACAACAACCGATCAAAAAAGAGAGCGATGACCGCTCTCTT
>Ga0183100_1001230_pt1 | contig 13685 bp, 10 predicted proteins | sample Biomet2_FD_127789 | JGI IMG/M metagenome (GOLD analysis project Ga0183100, IMG submission 127789) | Microbial communities from bioreactor (seeded with anoxic lake sediment) at LBNL, California, USA - Biofuel metagenome 2 | ecosystem: Engineered > Bioreactor > Anaerobic > Unclassified ...
AAAACACATAAAGAGATAGCGACATTGCTTCACATTAATGAACATTCATCAACATCACAGCTTCACAGAGCAAAATCTATGTTAGCAAAGAGAATTAAAGAATTTATCCGCAATGAAGAAAAATGAAGATGAATTAACCGAATTATTCCGCTCTCGACTGAATCGATATGAGATTCCGTTGCAGAAGGATATGTGGGAGGACCTAGAGAAAGAAATATCCAAACCTTCTCCTAGAAAATTGTATTCAGCATGTTTTATTGCTGTTGCAGCAATTTTTCTGATATTACTTGCTTGCTCGGCTGCTGTGTGGATGTTTGCACCTCAAAAAAGTATTTCTTCTTCTGTAAGTAAAGCTTCGAAAAGCTTATTAGAGAAGCACATGGTACGACATGCCATCATTAACCCCGATACAACTATTATAATCCAGGAAACTCCTGGCGAAGACGAGATTCCGGTTGCGATGCAAGAAGAAAAAGTAATTGCACAAACGCAAAATGAAGAAAGCAAGCCGGATTCGGTTATAAATAAATCAGAAGATAATCTCTCTTCTCAGAATATAGTTTTGGCTAATAATGCTGATAATAAAACTTTATCTGAAGAAGTTCAAACTATAAAAGAAGTAGAAATACCGAATGAATGGACTGTAGGCTTAAATTTTTCTATTGAAAAAGGGAAAACGATATCTTCAATAGGAAATAATTTAGAACCTGTCACAATTAATCATAAATCTCCGATTTCCATTGGGGTGTCAATAAGTAAAAGAATATCTGACAGATTAGCTCTGGAAAGTGGCTTGAATTATACGCTATTACGATCTGAATCAAAAGATTTAAATGGTGCAACTGTTGATGAACAGAAAACTCATTTCTTAGGAATACCTATAAGGTTAAACTGGACTTTTCTTAAACAGAAAAAAGTCAATCTTTATACCTCTGTTGGTGGAATGCTTGAGGAATGTATTGCTCCTAAAACAGGAAGTAGTTCTGGAGAGGAGGAAAAAAATTGCGTAAACGGACTTCAATGTTCCCTGGCTTCATCTCTGGGAATTCAATATAATGCAACAACTCACGTAGCCCTTTTTGCTGAGCCTGGATTGGCTTATTATTTTGATGACCATACTTTGGCATCAACTATACGAAGGGAAAAACCTCCGAATTTTAATCTCCGATGTGGAGTTAAATTGATGTATTAATTACATTTTGTACCCCTAATGAATCTGTATTATGAGAAAAATTATATGGATATTATTGATGGGTTTGGTGTATCTTACAAGCTGTAGCAGTGAGGATGTTGATTATGAGAACCCTGATCCTGAAGTTTTTGTGAAAGAAATTAAAGCTGGCACTTATGATACAAAGAGTCCGTATGGATTTATTGAAGTGCCTGTATTTGAGAAGAAAGATATACCAGAATTGATTACTCATGTAAAGGATATGTCTAAAATTCCGTTCTTTCCAACAAGTACTGTCTCTTCATACGGCCCTAATGCTAATTATAGACTGGGTGAGTGCGTTTTGTGGACAATAGAATCTATAAGAGTAGGCAAATATGCCTCTTTTGGTTGTAAACTTGTTAGAAAAGATGCAAATGAACATATGCAATATGCTTTTTTGTCCGACAAAGAAGTTGAAAGTGTTGCTGATTTATATATTGAATGGTGGAATAAAGTAATAAACCAGCCTGAATATAGCTTGAAAGATATCTTTCTTGATAATCCGTTGGCTGGTACCAATTATCGTTGGAATTAATTAAATGGTAAAAAGAAGTTTATTATTAATATTTTTAGTTGTAGCTGGTTTTGGAATAGCAAGAGCATATGAAAGTCAGGATACATTAAAAAAGCATGTTAAGATGCCTGTTGGAGAAGTTTCCAAAGAAAAGGAAATAATTATTAATCCGGAGGCGCTAAAAGCTATTAATCTTGGTGCTCCGCGTATGTCTTCTAATTCATCATCTTCTTTAATGAGCCCTACAGATGTCAGAGAACTGACAAATAAAATTTTAGGAAAAAAAGAAGAACCTCTTGATTCTAAAGAAGGTAGAATTATGCTTGGTTTCTCTTGCTTCTCATCTTTTTATCAGAATCCCCATCCAGGACAGAAATTGAAAGTTGATCCCATGGGATTTGCTACAGCAGTTGCTGTTAAAAAGGGAGGAATGATGTTGAGTAAAGAGGCTATAACTCCAAGGTATCTTGCCTCGGATAAAATTGCTACATTGTTTGGACCTTCTTTACATCCGATGGGAACATTTAGTATGGAAAACATTCTTGAATCTATTTTTTGGATAAAACCGAAAGATCATTGGACTCATTATGCTGATCTACCAACTAACTTAAGCGTACAGACAGAAATGCCCGATAGTCTTGTGCGTATCCGTAGGGCTACTTTAGCTATGATGGATTCTCTTATCAAGAAATCTCAGAAAAAGTATAAGATTGTTTATTTGTTCTGTGACGATGTTGACTATTCGAAAGCTAATTTCCCCGATGTCGTTAAATATGTGGCAAGTAATAAGGAGAAATTTGAATTATTTCCTGTTTCCACTAAAAAAAATGAAGATGTTTCTTGCATTGCCAAGTATTTGAAGAAAGTTTCATATTTTGACCCTGTTTATGTTATTAATGGCAGAAATAAAGAAAGCTTAATTTTGATGCTTGATCAGAATAATGAAGCAATTTCTCTTTTGGCTTGTGATAACAGTCTGTCTAAGAAATTTGAAGATTTAAAACTCTTGCCGTAAATTGTGATTATTTTCATGTATCTTTGAAAATAAAAAGTTTATGAATAGAATTTGTGATCTTTTTGGAATTAAATACCCCATAATACAAGCTGGAATGGTGTGGTGCAGCGGATGGCGACTGGCTTCTGCTGTAAGTAATGCCGGTGGATTAGGTTTAATAGGTGCTGGATCCATGCATCCTGAAACTCTTTCAGAACACATACAAAAGTGTAAAGCGGCAACTGATAAACCTTTCGGAGTAAATATCCCGCTTATGTATCCTCAGATTGAGGAAATAATGAAAATTGTAGTCGATGAAGGAGTAAAAATTGTTTTTACTTCGGCCGGCAATCCAAAGACATGGACATCTTACCTGAAGCAAAATGGGATAAAGGTTGTACATGTTGTTTCTAGTTCTTTTTTTGCAAAGAAATGCGAAGCTGCAGGAGTAGATGCTGTTGTTGCCGAAGGCTTTGAAGCCGGCGGGCATAATGGCCGGGAAGAAACAACTACTCTCTGCCTTATTCCTTCAGTAAGAAAAGCTACGAACCTGCCATTGATTGCTGCCGGTGGAATTGCGATCGGTGCCGGAATGCTTTCTGTAATGACTTTAGGCGCGGAGGGTGTTCAGGTTGGTACACGTTTTGCTTTGACAAAAGAGAGTTCGGCTCACGAAATCTTTAAGGAATATTGCCTTTCATTAGGAGAAGGAGATACTAAATTACTGCTAAAGAAATTGGCTCCTACAAGGTTGGCAAAAGGAAAGTTCTTTTCGGAAGTTGAAGAAGCGGAAGCTCGTGGAGCATCTGTTGAAGAAATGCGTGAACTGCTGGGCAAAGGACGGGCCAGAAAAGGAATTTTTGAAGGTAACCTGGAAGATGGTGAGCTGGAAATTGGGCAAATATCCTTGCTGCTTAATGAATTGAAATCTGTTAATGAAGTAGTGAAAGAAATTATTGATGAATATAATCTCTGCCGACAAAATGTGGCTCAATTACCTTCTTTTTAAATGGGCATAATGCAGCTTAGAAGTTTTGCGGAAAAATACCCTTTGTTTTTTGTTATTATAGGGGTGGATATAAATTCCCCGCAGCTTATAATCAATTAGTTAACTGAAAAAGTAAAACTTATTGTCTAAAAATGACCTTATAAGTTTGCTTCAAAATTGACTTAGTGTAGTTAAAATGTGTTATGTGGCTTATTCACAATGATATAAAGTGTATGAATGAATGAATTTGCAGGATAAATCAAATAAAATAGGGCTGTTTGCCAGCCCTATTTATTATATATTATAAGCTTATTGGTTCATACTTCAAACCGAAAGTTTCTGCTACGGCAGGATAAGTAATTTTACCTTTTACAATATTCAAACCTTTAGCTAAGCTTTTGTCTTCTTTGCAAGCCTGTTGCCAACCTTTTTCTGCAAGTGCTACCACGTAAGGGAAAGTTGCATTGGTTAGGGCTAGAGTTGAAGTATAAGGAACAGCTCCAGGAATATTAGCTACACAATAGTGAACTATACCGTCAACTTTATACTGAGGTTCTGTATGAGTTGTTGGACGTGAGGTTTCAAAGCATCCGCCCTGATCAATGGCAACGTCTACCATTAAGCTGCCTTTTCTGAGATATTTCAGCATCTCACGGGTAATGATATGTGGAGCTTTTGCTCCTGGTATCAATACTGAACCAATTACAAGATCGGTGGTTGGAAGTTCTTCTTCAATATTGTGAGGTGAAGAGTAGAGAGTCTTCACGTTGTGAGGCATGATTTCACTTAAGTAACGAAGTCGTGGAAGTGAAATATCAGCAAGAACTACATCAGCTCCCATACCTGCAGCAAGGAATGCAGCATTACTACCCACAACTCCACCGCCAAGTATTAATACTTTTGCCGGTTTTACTCCCGGTACTCCACTCATTAACAATCCTTTTCCACCCTGAGGTCTTTCGAGGAATCTTGTACCTTCCTGAATAGCCATTCTGCCGGCAACTTCAGACATAGGAATGAGCAATGGCAATGATCTGTCTTCTTTTTCAACAGTTTCGTATGCTATGCAAATAGCACCTGTTTCAAGCATTGCATAAGTGAGATCTTTCTCTGAAGAGAAGTGGAAATAAGTAAATAAAACCTGATCGGGCTTTATTAATTTATATTCAGCTTCAATCGGTTCTTTCACTTTAACAATCATTTCGGCTATATTATATACTTCTTCTATAGTAGAGAGAATTTTAGCACCGGCAGTAATATAAGCTTCATCTTCAAAACCGCTGTTAACTCCTGCGTTGTGTTGTACATAAATAACATGACCTTTTTTAATTAACTCTTTAGCGCCACCCGGCGTAAGTGAGACCCTGTTTTCGTTATTTTTGATCTCTTTTGGTACTCCAATAATCATAAAGACATAAATTTTAAGTTAAACATGCCTAAAGATACATACTTTTATGATAAAGTGTTACTTTGACCCTCTGTTTTTTTATGCATATTTTTTGCGACTAAAGAAAGGAGTAACAAAAAGTAATATAAAGATGCTTTGTACTTACAGAATGTTTATTATCTTTGCGCCGAAATTTCAGAAAATTACTTTTTAAGGATTCTACTATTGCTAAATGATTAAATTACAGTGGTAATTAGATTTATAATAAGGATAAAATAACCAATGAAAAAAAGATGGATTATTATGATGACTGTTTTGGTCATCTTTTGTACGATTGGAGTCTTTACTCCAGAAACAGCCGGACTTTGGGAGCCCGATGCTAAAGTAAACTACACCGATGTTGCGTGGATTCTTACTGCTACCATTTTTGTTTTGATGATGACTCCCGGTCTTTCATTTTTCTACGGAGGCATGGTACGTCAGAAAAATGTCATTTCTACTATTCTTCAAAGTTTTATTGCAATGGGAGTTATAAGTGTACTCTGGGTTGTATTTGGATTTAGCTTGGCTTTTGGAAATGACATAGGAGGTTTTGTAGGTAATCCTGCTACTTTTTTCATGTTTAACGGAGTAGGTGCAAAGACCAATGCACTTTTGAGCCCCACAATTCCTCTGGCATTGTATGCTTTGTTTCAGATGAAATTCGCCATTATCACTCCCTCACTGATTACCGGTTCATTTGCAGAACGTGTGCGTTTCTCTGCATATATGGTCTTTATGATTTTATTCTGCATCTTTGTGTATTGCCCTTTGGCTCACTGGACATGGCATCCTGATGGCTTTTTACGTCAACTAGGTGTTGTCGATTTTGCCGGTGGTATTGTGGTGCATGCTTCTTCGGGAGTTGCCGCATTTACAGGGGCAATATTCCTTGGAAGACGTTGCGACAGGGGAGGAGACAGGAATCCTGCAAACATAGCACTTGTTATCCTCGGAGCTTCAATGCTTTGGTTAGGATGGTTTGGTTTCAATGCCGGATCTTCACTTGCTGCAAATGGTGTTGCTGTAAAAGCATTCCTGAATACTAATACCGCATCTGCCACAGCAATGCTTATCTGGGTATTCTTTGACTGTCTTCGCGGACGCAAGCCTTCTGCAATGGGTGCAGCTATCGGAGCCGTTGTTGGTATGGTTGCCATTACCCCTTCGGCAGGATATGTAACAGTAGGACAAAGTATGTTTATTGCGCTGATCACTACTATAGTATGTAACGTTGCTGTACACTGGAAAAACTACAATTCAGTGGATGATGCTCTCGATGTATTCCCTACTCATGGTGTAGGCGGTATTGTTGGAACAATTCTTACCGGAGTTTTTGTTAACGGTCTTGTGGTGGGAAACGTTCATATATTTCTTATACATCTTTTGGCCATAGTTATTGTTTGTACATATACATTCGTTGTGACTTATGCTCTTTACTGGATTACCGACAGAATGATACCGATGCGTGTCTCTGTTAAGAGTGAACATATTGGTCTTGATATAAGTCAGCACGATGAATCTTATGGCATCCGATTTGGTGAAAGAGAGCTTGCTGAATATTTAGAAGTAGAAAAAGAGGCTGAAATAAAGTAATAACTATATTTTAATCGTCTGTAGTTTATAAATCCTTGTACAAAAGAATGTTTTCTTCTGTACAAAACAATAAAATCTTCTGTACAGAACAATTAATTCTTTTGTACAGAAGATTTTATTTTATTCAGGAATCCTTTCTGATACTTGGTTATTACCTTTTATTTTCCTTTAATATTCCTTTGAATAACTAACTTATGCTTAGCTGCATAGATTCTTAAGTGCTGTCTTTATTTCCGGATATTGAAACATAAATCCATAATTAAGTAATTTATATGGGAATACCTTTTGCCCTTTTGTTATCAATGATGCGCTTTCTCCATACAGAACTTTAAAGATAAATGAAGGAATATGCAAGAAAACCGGTTTATTTATAACTTTGGCCAAAGTATAAGTAAAAATCAGATTATCGCACATTTGAGGTGCAGTGCAATGAACAACACCTTTTATCTTCTTCGTGTTTATGATAGTCCAGAAGACCTCTACTAAATCATCAATATGTATCCATGAAAATCCTTGATTGCCTGATGCAATTCTTCCTCCGGCAAAGTAACGGAACGGCAGATACATTTTAGGAAAAGCTCCACCGTCTTTTCCAAGAACCACACCAAGACGCGGAATTACAAGACGTACATCCGGTGAAACCTTTTTAGCTTCAGCTTCCCATTCCAGACAAACACTTGCCAGAAAGTCTTTACCATAAGTACCGGCTCTTTCGCTCCATACTTCCTTATTTGTATAAATGCCCACAGCTGATATTGAAATAAGAACTTCCGGTTTGGCTCCTGATTCATTTATGGCCTGCACTAAAAGCCTGGTGGTTTTTATTCGGCTATTCCTTATTTCCTCTTTGTTCGCCTTCGTCCACCTGCAGTTAATAGATGCTCCAGCCATATTAATAACAGCGTCACATCCATTCAAAAGAGAAATCAATTGTGCTTTTTGGTCAGGAAGAAAATGTTCTCTCTTTATTGCGCGAACTTCCACACCTTTGTCGCTTAGAAAACTTGTAAGGTGCTTCCCAATAAATCCTGTACTTCCTGTAATTGCTACTTGCATAATAACATTCAGTTTTACCTTTTATTTTAATAACATATGAAATAGCATTATGTTGAAACTTTGTTATTAATATTTATAATGATTATGCTCTTTGAATAAAAATCAGTAAGTTTGCAGCACTTGAAAATAGGATTAGTTTTAATGAAAAGGTATATAGTTGCTCTAATGCTTTTTAGCGGAATTTCGCTATCAGCCAAGGAGCCTAAAAAGGCAGAATTTGTAGCGCCCTTAAACTGTCCCCTTGTTCTTAGCGGCAATTTCGGAGAGTTGAGGCCAAATCATTTTCACGGTGGACTTGATTTCAGAACAGAAGGAAAAACAGGATTACCTGTTTACAGTATAGCAGATGGATATGTATCGAGAATTGATGTCTCCATAGGCTCGGGATATATGCTCCATGTAAGACATAAAAACGGATATACGTCCATTTACCGTCACATGATTGGTTATGTACGTACGTTGGCTGATTATACGGAGAAATATCAGTATCAACATGAACTTGATGAAGTTAGTATAGAACTTCAACCCGATGAGTTTCCTGTTAAGGCAGGTCAGCAAATAGGGTGGAGCGGTAATGAAGGATATTCGTTTGGTCCTCACTTGCACATGGATCTTCTTGATACAGATTCAGGAGATAGTGTAGATCCTCTTCAGTTTTATGTCAGCATGATAAAAGATACAAAAGCTCCCAGAGCTGAATCAATCATGTTGTTTCCGCAAAGAGGAAAAGGTGTTGTCAGTGGAAGACAGGCAAATGTGGCTTTTCCTCCTTATGGAAATCGCGTTATAGAAGCATGGGGGGAAATTGGTGCCGGAATAAGAGCTCATGATTATATGGATGCAGGTATGCGCCGTTATGGAGTTCACTCTGTCACTTTGTATGTAGATGGGAAAGAAGTGTATTGCAGTAATCAGGATCACTTCTCGTCATACGAAAACAGAATGGTATATTCATGGACTTACTCTGGATACCTTAAGTCTTTCCGTGATCCGGGGAATACTCTTCGCTTTCTGCATACAGGAGATGATCGTGGCATTGTTACAATCAATCAGGAACGCGATTACAGATTTATGTATATCCTGAAAGATGTATACGGCAATTCTTCTACTTATCGGTTTATTGTTAGAGGGCATAAACAGGACATACCGGAATGGACACCAAAAAGTAAGGATATTCTGAAATGGAATGAAATGAACGTTCTTAAAAAACCGGGAGTGCAGTTAATAGTTCCTGCAGGAATGGTATATCAGGATGAACCGGTAAACTTTCAGACAACAGAGATTCCGGGAGCTATTTCTCTGGAATGCAGGTTGCACAATACTGCTTTGCCGCTTCTTGCTCCATGTGAGTTGCAAATAGGGGTAAAGAAGATGGTGACACAAGATACGAAGAAATATTATATAGCTCAGAAGCTAGGCAACAGATTCAAATCAATGGGAGGTAAGTTCTCCAATGGTTACGTTTGTGCCGATATAAAAGAACTGGGTACTTATGTTGTTAAGGCTGATACGATAAAACCCAGAATAGTTCCGGTGAGCAAATCATTGTGGGGAAGAACAGGGATAGTCTCTTTTGCTATATCCGACAGTGAAACAGGAGTAAAATATTACAAAGGAAAAATTGATGGAAAATTTGCCCTTTTCCATTTCCGTTTGATGAATTCCGGCTTAAGTTGCCGGCTCGATTCCAGAAAAGTGCAAAAAGGAATTCAGCATAATCTGGAACTGCTGGTTATTGATAATTGCGGGAATGCAGCTGTTTATCGCGATTCGTTTAAATGGTAATAAATAAAACAGAAACTATATGAATAAGAAATTCTTTGCTTTTGCTTTTTTGATGTTTGCTATGCTGGCTAAGACTTTTGCCTGTACAAATTTGATTGTAGGTAAAAATGCCTCGACCGACGGTTCAACAATTGTTTCATATTCTGCCGACTCTTATGGCATGTTTGGTTATTTATGCCATTATCCCGCCGGAACCTTTGCTAAAGGAACAATGCTGGATATCCATGACTGGGATACAGGCAAATATCTAGGACAGATTGAGCAGGCGAAGAAAACCTATAACGTAATAGGTAATATGAATGAGTTTCAGGTTAGTATTGGAGAAACCACTTTCGGAGGACGTAAGGAATTGGAAGATTCTACGGGTGTAATAGATTACGGAAGCCTTATTTATATTGCACTTCAACGTTCTCAGACAGCACGGGAAGCTATCCAGACAATGGACAAACTTGTGCAGGAATATGGTTATTGCAGTGAAGGCGAATCATTTACCATAGCCGATCCAAATGAAATATGGATTATGGAGATGATTGGTAAAGGTCCTGGTATCCGTGGTGCAGTGTGGGTTGCAGTTCGCATACCCGATGATTGCATTTCAGCACACGCCAATCAGTCACGTATCCGTCAGTTTAATATGAATGACAAAGATAATTGCATGTATTCTTCAGATGTTATATCTTTTGCACGTGAAAAAAAATATTTCAATGGCGTAAATAAAGATTTCAGTTTTGCCGATGCTTATGCTCCTCTTGATTTCGAAGCACGTCGTTTTTGTGAAGCCAGAGTGTGGAGCTATTTCAGAATGTTTAATCCCGAAATGGATGCTTATCTAAGTTATATTAAAGGTACCAGTAATGACCCCATGCCTCTTTATATCAAACCGGTGAAGAAAATCTCTGTTCAGGATGTTAAGAATGCAATGCGTGACCATTACGAGGGAACTCCCCTCGATCTTACAAAAGACTTAGGTGCTGGTCCTTTCAAATCTCCTTATCGTTTGTCTCCTTTAACTTATAAAGTAGGTGATCAGGAATATTTTAATGAACGTCCTATTTCTACCCAGCAAACAGGATTCACCTTTGTTGCTCAGATGAGAGCCGACAAGCCTGATGCTATTGGTGGTGTTCTTTGGTTTGGAACTGATGATGCAAATATGACTGTATATACTCCGGTATATTGCTGTACTGATAAAGTGCCTGATTGCTATGCCCAGGGAAAAGGCGATTATATAACATTCTCATGGGATTCCTCTTTCTGGATATTCAACTGGGTGGCAAATATGGTTTATCCTCGTTACAGCTTGTTGATTGATGATGTTCGCACAAAGCAGAAAGAACTTGAAAACGGATTCAATATGTCTCAGGAAGCTATTGAAAGTACTGCAGCTAAAATGTACGAGACTGATCCGGCTAAAGCAAAAGCTTTCCTTACAAATTACACCAACATGACTGCACAGACTGCATTTGACGCTTGGAAACACCTTGGTGAATTCCTGATTGTGAAATACAACGACGGTGTTGTAAAACGCATGAAAGACGGAAAGTTTGAACGCAATTCTATTGGTCAGCCTGCTCCAGTGTTACGTCCGGGATACCCTCAGGATTTTCTGGAAGAGCTGGTGAAAGAAACAGGTGATCGCTATAAAGTGACAAAATAGGTCTTTATACAGACAAAAAGCTCTATTGTTATAGCACCGAATGTAAATTATATTTTTTACTTTTGTGCCCATATTAATATTATGAATACAATAACAATTTAATAAACTATCTTATGGACAATCAAGAATTAATAAAATTCGTAACTGATAAAGCTCACAAATGGCTGACTCCGGCATATGATTCAGAAGCACAGGCTGAAGTTAAAAGAATGTTGGACAGTGAAGATAAGACAGAACTTATAGAATCATTCTACAAAGACCTGGAATTTGGAACTGGTGGTTTACGAGGTATAATGGGAGTTGGTAGTAATCGTATGAATATATATACTGTTGGTGCTGCTACTCAAGGTTTGTCTAACTATCTGAACAAGTCTTTTAAAGGATTAAAGCAGATTTCTGTTGTTATTGGTCATGATAGCCGTAATAATAGTCGTAAGTTTGCTGAAATCTCTGCAAATATATTCTCAGCAAACGGCATTAAAGTTTATTTGTTTGAAGATCTTCGTCCTACTCCTGAAATGTCTTTCACTATCCGTCAGTTAGGTTGCCAGAGCGGAATTATTCTGACTGCTTCTCACAACCCGAAGGAATATAATGGATACAAGGCTTATTGGGATGATGGCGCTCAGGTTTTAGCTCCACATGATAAAGGTATTATTGACGAAGTGAATAAGATTGCTTCTGCAGCTGATATCAAGTTCGAAGGTAATCCTGCATTAATAGAAATTATTGGCGAGGAAATAGATAAAGCATATCTTGATAAAGTAAAGACTGTTTCTATTGATCCGGAAGTTATTGCCCGTCACAATGATTTGAAGATTGTTTATACTCCGATTCACGGAACAGGTGTACGTATTATACCTCGTTCTTTAAAAATGTGGGGCTTTACAAATATTATTCCTGTACCCGAACAGAATGTTATAAGCGGTGATTTCCCAACTGTTAAGTCTCCTAATCCTGAAGAACCTGCAGCTTTGTCTTTAGCTATTGAAAAGGCAAAAGAGGTTGATGCTGATTTGGTTATGGCATCAGACCCAGATGCTGACCGCGTAGGTATTTCCTGCAAGAATGATAAAGGCGAATGGGTATTGATTAACGGTAACCAGACTTGCCTGATGTATTTGTATTACATCATCACTCAATATAAAGCGCTTAACAAAATTAAAGGCGATGAATTTGTTGTGAAGACTATTGTAACTACTGAACTTGTTAAGGTCATTGCTGATCGTAACAATATTGAGTTACTTGACTGCTATACAGGTTTCAAATGGATTGCTCGTGAAATTCGTCTTGCAGAAGGCAAGAAGAAATACATTGGCGGTGGAGAAGAAAGTTACGGATTCCTGGCTGAAGATTTCTGCCGTGATAAAGATGCAGTTTCTGCTTGCTGTTTAATTGCTGAGGTTGCAGCATGGGCAAAAGATAATGGCAAAACATTATATGAACTGTTACAGGATATTTATGTAGAATATGGATTCTCTAAAGAAAAAGGTATTTCTGTTGTTAAGCAAGGTAAGAGCGGAGCTGAGGAAATCAAACAAATGATGACCGATTTCCGTAACAATCCTCCAAAGGAAATGGCTGGTTCTAAGATTGTTCTTTATAAAGACTTCCAGAACTTGGAGCAAACAAATGCTGCAGGTACAAAGAGTACTTTAGATATGCCTGAAACTTCAAATGTACTTCAGTACTTTACTGAAGATGGAAGTAAGGTTTCTATCCGTCCTTCAGGTACAGAACCAAAGATTAAGTTCTATATTGAAGTGAAGGGAGAAATGAAGTCACGTGCTGATTATGATAAAGCAAATGCTTTAGCTGACGAAAAGATTAAATCAGTTATGACTTCTCTTGGTATTTAATCATACATTAATATGCTATATAAAAAAAGCTGTTCCGTCGGAGCAGCTTTTTTTATATATGAACTTTTAAGGAATTGTCTTTTAGCAGTAAGATTAAGTTTTCAATTGTATTATTCCATCGCCGAAGCATCAAAAGATAATGGTAGCAAACTGCCTATACCCTCAACAATATAAATGCACTCTTTTCCATAAAGCAATATTCTGATTGAATTTCCAAATCTTTTTTCCGTTTCCAGAATAACTTGTCTGCAAGCGCCACAAGGAGGAATAGGAGTTTCAATAAAATCTTTCTCCGTTCTTGCTGCAATAGCTAAAGTCTTTACTGCTGAATCAGGATACTGAGAGTTTGCATAGAAAAGAGTAGTCCGTTCAGCGCAAAGTCCAGAGGGATAAGCTGCATTTTCCTGATTATTCCCGGTTACAGTAATACCATTATCCAGTAATGCTGCAGCTCCCACACTAAATTTAGAGTAAGGAGCATAACTTCTTTTTGTCGCTTCTATTGATTGGTCTATTAATTTTCTATCTTCTTCTGAAAGCTCATTATATTGACATACTTTAATGATAGATTTGATCGTAAGATCTTTCATAACTATA
>Ga0183100_1001231_pt1 | contig 13676 bp, 14 predicted proteins | sample Biomet2_FD_127789 | JGI IMG/M metagenome (GOLD analysis project Ga0183100, IMG submission 127789) | Microbial communities from bioreactor (seeded with anoxic lake sediment) at LBNL, California, USA - Biofuel metagenome 2 | ecosystem: Engineered > Bioreactor > Anaerobic > Unclassified ...
GTGATTCACGTCGTGCTAATTGGAAGCTCACAGTTCCCGGTCTTGTTGAGTGCCCTCAATGTCATGAAATGAAAATGCCGCATCGCGTATGTCCTGAATGCGGATATTATAACGGGAAACAAGTAGTTGTAAAAGACGCTGAGTAATTTCAGAAAACTAGAAGCCTGCGGGCTTCTTTTTTTGTCTGAAATAGCTAAAAACTCGACTATACGGTCATTTAATTCACATTTTTTTTACTATAAAAAGCTTGCTTTTTATAGTATAGTATTTTATAATAACAACAGATATTAAGACTTGGTACTAAAAGCGGGTGAGGTAGTGAGTACATCTAAAAAACAAATAAGGCAAGAGTCTCTTCTAAGAGAATTGGAGAAGAATCCATTTCTTACAGATGAGCAATTGGCGAGTACGTTGGAAGTTAGTATTCAGACCATCCGTTTAGATCGCCTAGCCAAAGGTATCCCGGAGCTTAGGGAAAGAACTAAGCATATGGCTATTGATGCCCAAGAAAAATTACAAGCTATTGCCAGCGAAGATATTTTTGGACAACTTATTGATTTGGAATTGGGACATAGCGGAATTTCTATGATGCAGGTCACGCAGGATATGGTCTTGCAAAAAACAGGGGTAGCCAGAGGCCACTATATGTTTGCTCAAGCTAATTCTTTAGCATTAGCTGTTATAGATGCTCCGGCTGCATTAACAGGGGTTGCTAATGTCAAATACAAAGTGCCTATTTATAGCGGCGCTAATTTAGTGGCAAGGGCTGAAGTTATTAGAAAACAAAATGACAAATACATTGTTTGGGTAAAAATTAGAAATAACAATAAGGAAGTTTTTCGGGCAAAATTTTTAATAGTTTCACTACCTGAAGAGAGGACCGGACAAAAATGAAAATTGCAGTGGACGTAATGGGAACAGATTTTGGTCCGGGAGAAATCGTGTTAGGAGCATTGCAGGCCGTAGAAGAATACGGCTGTGAAGTAGTACTTGTTGGAGATCGTGCACAGATTGAGAACATTTTAAAACAAAATAATGCACAAAATAATCCTAAAGTCATAGTACAGCATGCCAGCGAAGTTATAGAAATGAGCGAACACCCCGGCATAAGCGTTAAAACCAAAAAGGATGCTTCTATAGTAGTAGCTACAGGGCTTTTGCATAAAAATGAGTGTGATGCTTTAGTATCGGCAGGCAGCACCGGGGCCGCAGTTGCCGCAGCACTTTTTTGCTTGGGACGAATAAAGGGAATTGAAAGACCATCCATTGCTACGGCTATCCCTAGTATTACGGGAACAACGGTTTTATTGGACTCAGGTGCCAAGGTTGATGCAAAGCCTGGGCAATTAGTCCAGGGCGCTGTTATGGGCTCTATTTATGCAGAGCTTATCTTGGGCATTAAAAATCCGCGGGTTGGACTCTTAAACATTGGCGAAGAAGAAACTAAAGGTAATGAACAAGTTCTTGCTACCTATCCTTTGCTCAAAAAAGAAACAGCTATTAATTTTATCGGCAACGTAGAAGGCAGAGATATTAACAAAGGGACTGTGGATGTAGTAGTATGTGATGGATTCGTCGGTAACGTTGTACTAAAAGTGGCAGAAGGGTTGGCTACAGCCATTCTTACCCTGATGAAGGATGCTGTTTTAAATGATGGGATTTTAGCAAAAATTGGGGCGCTGCTTATTAAACCGGCACTGATGAAACTAAAAAAGAAACTGGACCCCGCAGAATATGGTGGAGCCCTCTTACTAGGTGTTAAAGCCCCCTTTATAATTTGCCATGGTAGTTCCAAAGCAAAAGCGATTAAAAATGCTGTAGGCGTAGCAATTGATTTAACGAAAAAAGATGTGGTCGGTCGCATCGGTACGGAAATTTTACATGAGAATGGAAGAGTATAATTATATGATAAAGCAAAGCGTTGGATTTTTAGGTATGGGTTGTTATATTCCGGAAAAAGTGGTCACCAATTACGACTTAGAAAAATTGGTAGATACGAACAATGATTGGATTGTAGAACGCACAGGGATTAAAGAAAGACATATTGCGGCACCTGAAGACGCTACGTCTGATTTAGCTGTAAGGGCGGCCAATTTAGCTATTGCCGATGCTGGGCTAACGCCTGATGATATTGATTTGGTTATTGTGGCTACAGAAACTCCCGATACTAAATTCCCATCGACAGCCTGTTTGGTACAAGACAAAATCGGCGCTAAACATGCTGCCGCGTTCGATTTGTCTGCCGGTTGCTCTGGGTTTGTATATGGAGTAGCAGTGGCTAGCCAAATGATTGCCTCAGGTTTGTACAAACACGTATTGGTGGTAGGTGCTGAAACACTTTCGCGCATTATGAATTGGAAAGACAGAAATACCTGCGTGCTTTTTGGCGATGGTGCAGGGGCTGCAGTTTTAGGAAATGTAGATGAAGGCTATGGAGTTTTAGCTATTGATTTGGGCGCTGATGGTGGTGGTGGCCCGCATTTGGTCATGCCTGCAGGAGGTTCCAGAAAACCTGCTTCCCACGAAACTGTAGATGCCTGTGAGCATTTCATACATATGGATGGTAACGAAGTTTTTAAATTTGCCATTAAGATTATGGCAAGAACTGCTTTGCATGTGTTGGAAAAAGCTGGTCTTAAAAAAGATGACATTGATCTTTTGGTGCCCCATCAAGCTAATATTCGTATTATTGATTCTGCGGCGAAACGCTTAAAATTATCCAAGGATAAAATCATGATTAACGTGGAAAAATACGGTAATACCTCTGCCGCATCCATCCCCATTGCTTTGTGTGAAGCACGTGAGGCAGGAAAATTGAAAAAAGACGAAAATGTATTGCTGGTAGGATTTGGTGCTGGGTTGACTTGGGCTTCCGTGTTACTGAAATGGCATAAATAAATCCTAGATAATATAATAATACGTTGTTACATACGTAATACCGGAATTTTAGAGAGGAGTTTTAAAATGAGCAAAATTGCATTCGTATTTCCCGGTCAAGGATCGCAAACAGTAGGAATGATGAAAGAATTCTATGATAATTTTCCTATAGTTCGCGATGTATTTAAAGAGGCAGACGAGGCTTTGGGTTTTCCTATTAGTACCCTATGCTTTGAAGGACCTGAAGACCAATTACGCTTGACATATAATACACAACCTGCTATTTTAACTTGTAGCGTTGCTGCTATGAAAGTTTTGCAGGAAAATGGCATTAAACCTGATATTGTAGCGGGGCATAGCCTAGGTGAATATTCAGCACTAGTCGCGGCAGGTGCAATTAGTTTTGCTGACGCTGTTCGTACAGTGCGCAAGCGTGGCAAGTTTATGCAAGAAGCTGTCCCTGTGGGTGAAGGGAGCATGGCTGCGGTACTAGGCTTAGACAGCGATAAAATCGTGGAGATTTGTAAGGAAGCAGAAATTTCTACAGGCAAGGCAGTTCAGGCAGTAAACTTTAATTGTCCTGGACAGGTCGTTATTGCCGGAGCCGTAGAAGGGGTCAATAAAGCTATTGAGGGACTAAAAGCTGCTGGTGCTAAACGTGCAATTCTGTTACCTGTAAGTGCGCCTTTCCATAGCTCATTGATGAAACCGGCTGCTATAAGATTAGCGGAAGAGTTAAATAATGTTGTTTTCCATGATGCGCAAATTCCCGTAGTGGCTAACGTAACTGCCAAGGCAGAAAAAGATGCCGCTGAAATACAAACTCTTTTGGTAAAACAAGCGGCTATGCCGGTACTTTGGGAAACCTCCGTTCGTAATATGCTTGCAGATGGAGTTACTTCCTTTGTGGAGGTAGGACCTGGGAAGGTTTTAACCGGTTTCACTAAGAAAATAGATAAGGAATGTATTGGCCTTAATGTAGAAGACGAAGCCAGTTTAGAAAAAACTCTTGCTTATTTCAAGGAGGTTAGATAGAATGACCTTAGACGGAAAAGTTGCATTGGTTACAGGTGGTTCACGAGGTATAGGCAGGGCAATAGTTTTGGCACTTGCAAGCGCTGGAGCAGATGTGGCCATCAACTATGCAGGTAATCTAAAAGCCGCTGAAGAAGTAGCAGCCGAGGTAAAGGCTATGGGGCGCAAGGCTATTTTAGTACAGGGAGATGTTGCTTCCACTATTGTTGCCATGGAAATGGTAGAAAAAGTAGTTACAGAACTTGGAAAAATTGATATACTTATTAACAATGCAGGAATTACCCGTGATAGTTTGCTAGTCAGAATGAAAGAAGAAGATTGGGACGCGGTACTTACCACCAATTTAAAGGGTGTTTTTAATTGTACTAAAGCCGCTGTCAAATATATGATGAAACAAAGAGCAGGAAAGATAGTTAATATCGCGTCAGTGGTGGGCATTATGGGTAATGCCAGTCAAGCTAACTATGCTGCAGCTAAGGCTGGCTGCATTGGGTTTACTAAATCAGTAGCCAAAGAAGTTTCTTCCAGGGGAATTAATGTTAACGCAGTAGCACCTGGTTTGATTTCTACAGAAATGACGCAAGTGCTGCCTGAAAAGGTAGTAGAAGAAATGCTAACCGGGATTCCTTTAAAACGTGCCGGTGAGCCAAAAGATGTTGCCAACGCAGTGTTATTCCTTGTTTCGGAAGAGGCTGCTTATATAACCGGTCAAACGTTACACGTTGACGGTGGCATGGTGATGTAGGTAATGAATAAAAACATATCCTTTGGAAGGGGGTGAACTGGAATGAGTACATTTGATAAGGTAAAAGCAATTACCGTTGAACAATTAAGCGTTGACGCTGATGACGTAAAGATGGAGTCTACTTTCATCGATGATTTAGGTGCAGACTCTTTAGACATTGTTGAATTAATCATGGCTTTTGAAGAGGAGTTCAACACTGAGATTCCTGATGAGGTGGCTGAAAAAATCCGCACTGTTAAAGATGCTGTAGATTTGTTGGATAAAAAATAATTAAATTAAGTTCGGAAAGTCTTCTATAGAAGACTTTCCGAAATTTATCCTAATTTTTTATTAAGTCCTGAAATGGGGGATATTTGTTGAATTTACCAGTGCTAAAAATTGGTGATAAGGTTGCTGCAATTCCTATTGTGCAAGGAGGAATGGCTATTAGGCTTTCTACTGCTAGGTTAGCGGCGGCAGTGGCAAGAGAAGGCGGCATTGGCCTTATTGCTGCATCCGGAATGCCTTTTGAAGAGTTGCGCAAGGAAATCAGATTAGCTAGAAAACTTTCTGAGGGCAAGGGCCTTATTGGCATTAACGCCATGGTTGCTGCCAGAGCTTTCTTAGGGCTAATTACTACTGCAGCAGAAGAAAAAATAGATCTGATTGTGGCCGGCGCCGGATTTTCAAGAGATATGTTCGCTGTTGGACGGGAATATGGTGTAGCTATAGTTCCTATTGTATCCTCTTTAAAGTTAGCTAAGATATCAGAAAAACTGGGAGCTACGGCTATAGTAGTAGAAGGAACAGAAGCTGGGGGACATTTGGGAACCCAACGATCTATTAAGGATATTCTGCCGGAAATTGTGGCAGAAGTTCATATACCCGTTATTGCAGCCGGTGGTGCTGTTGACGGACATGATATCGCAGAGTTGTTTAAGTTGGGTGCTAATGGTGTGCAAATGGGAAGCCGTTTTGCTGCCAGTGAGGAATCCAATGGAGCACCTGCTTTGAAAGAATTCTATTTGCAAATGACTAAGGAAGATGTGGTACAAATTGATAGCCCTGTGGGTTATAAAGGCCGTGCCATATTGAATCCTTTTGCCAAGTTAGTATTGGAAGGAAATCCTCCTCCTCCAATAACTTGTGATGCATGCCTTAAACGTTGTTCTCGGAGTTTCTGTATTATCAGGGCTTTAACGAGGGCACAACAAGGGGATGTGGAAACCGGGCTAGTTTTTACCGGGGCAAATATGTGGAAAATAAAAGAAATATTATCTGTGCATGAGATATTTAGAAGGCTCAAGGAAGAGATAGCACAAATTTAATTACGAGGTGATTTATTTGAAAAGACGAGTTGTTGTTACTGGCGTTGGTCTAGTTACTCCGATTGGTATTGGTAAAGAAGACTTTTGGAATAATCTGATTGCGGGAAAATCAGGTATTGGCCTTATTACTCAGTTTGATACTGAAGGATTTGAAGCAAAGATTGCCGGCGAAGTTAAAGATTTTGATTTTGCTAACTATGGCGATAAAAAAGAAGCAAAGCGTATGGATCGAGTTACTCAGTTTGCAGTTGCTGCAGCTAAAATGGCAATTGATGACTCCAAACTTAATATTGCAGATATAGATCCTGTAAGAGCCGGCGTTTGTGTTGGTAGTGGTATTGGTGGTATTCATACTTTCTTGGAACAATCACTGAAATATGGTGAAAAGGGACCAAGTAGAATTAGTCCTTTCTTTATTCCTATGGAAATACCTAATATGCCTGCAGGGCAGATTTCTATCGCTTTAGGATTTAAAGGCCCTAATACTGCCATTGTCACCGCTTGCGCAACAGGTACAAACTGTATTGGTGATGCTTTGCGTACCATTCAATATGGCGATGCTGATATTATGATCGCAGGTGGTACTGAAGCGGCTATTTCTCCGGTAGCTGTAGCTGGTTTTGACAATATGAAAGCTTTGTCACGAAATAATGAGGAACCTGAAAAAGCATCTTGTCCTTTTGATAAGAAGCGCAATGGCTTTGTTATGGGCGAGGGAGCGGGCGTAGTTGTCTTAGAAGAATTAGAACATGCGAAAGCACGCGGGGCATATATTTATGCAGAACTTATCGGATTTGGTATGAATGCGGATGCTTATCATATTACGGCACCGGATCCTAGCGGTGAAATGCCTGCGGCTTGCATGCTGCAAGCTATTAAAGATGCCGGTGTAACCCCTGACGATGTAGACTATGTTAACGCACATGGAACCTCTACACATCGTAATGATTTAAATGAAACTCTTGCTTGCAAAAAAATATTTGGTGCTCACGCTTATGAAGTGGCCATTAGCTCTAACAAATCAATGACAGGTCATTTATTGGGAGCGGCAGGCGGTGTTGAGGCAATTGCTACTGTTATGACTATTGCCAATAGTATAATTCCTCCTACTATAAATTATGAAGATGTTGATGTAGAAGAGGGCTTGGATCTTGACTATGTGCCAAATGTAGCACGTAAAGCAGAAGTTAATGTTGCTATTTCTAATAACTTTGGCTTCGGTGGGCACAATGCATCCATCGTTTTCAAAAAATATAAGGAATAAGCAACGAAGGTGAAGCATGGATAAACAACGTAAAGAAGACCTAACTAATCTATGCAAGTCCCTAGACATTAAGATGCATGACTTGGAGCTTATGAACACTGCTTTAACACACACTTCTTATGCCTATGAATCGAAAAAACGTCCTCATCCGGAACATAATGAACGGTTAGAGTTTTTAGGTGACTCGGTATTAAGTTTAGTAGTAAGTACTTATATTTATGATAAATACAAAAAAAAGGATGAAGGCTATTTATCTAAATTACGTGCTTTTTTGGTATGTGAGACCACATTATCGGTATTTGCCAAAAAAATGAGATTGGGCGATTACCTGCTTTTGGGTAATGGCGAATTAAATGTTTCAGGACGAGAGCGACCATCTATATTGGCGGATGCTTTTGAATCTGTGGTTGGTGCATATTATCTGGATCATGGGTTAGAAGAAGTAAAAAAATTTTTATATGATATAATTCTAAAACATGTTGATACCTTAGCTAAAGAAGGCATTGATATGGACTACAAGACGCGGTTACAGGAAGAAGTGCAAAAAAACGGCGTTGTAGATATAGAATATGATCAGCTTGAAGCTACAGGCCCAGCTCATGAACGGATATTTACTATGCGCGTTTTGGTAAATCGTAAAGAGCAAGGACGTGGCAGCGGCCGCACAAAAAAAGAAGCAGAGCAACAAGCTGCTAAGGTGGCTTTATCAGCTTTGACTTGATATTTTAGTTGCACAATATTGACAAACCAGTAAGTATAGCATATTTTAAGGGCAGCTGATAATCAGCTGCCCTTTTCACTCGAAGTATAGGAGGTGAGAGTATGGGTAGAATCATACCGGTTTTTATACCCCATGCTGGCTGTCCACACCAGTGTGTATTTTGTAATCAAAAAACAATTAGTGGCCAAAAAGAGCGTGGTATTAATGCGGCACGAGCGCAAATAGAAAAATATGCAGCATGGACGAAGCTCTCAGCGGAAAATGAGCTGGCTTTTTATGGAGGATCATTTACTGCTTTGCCCATGGAATTTCAAGAAGAGCTACTAAATTTAGCCGAGCAATATCGTAAAAAAGGGCTAATTGGTAATATTCGTATATCTACTAGGCCGGATTATATTGATGAAACAATTCTTGCACTACTAAGAAAGCATGGAGTAAAAACCGTGGAATTAGGAGCTCAATCTCTGGATGACAAAGTGTTGGCAGAAGCTGAACGTGGTCATACCGGGGCTCAAGTTACTGAAGCTGTAAAATTATTAAAAGCAGAGGGTTTCATTGTTGGCTTGCAGTTTATGGTTGGACTACCGAGGGAGGATTGGCATAGTCTGAAAGAAACATTAAAACAAGCCATAGCGCTTAAACCGTCCATAGCACGTATTTACCCATTGCTGGTAATAAGAGATACCCCTCTGGCTGAAAGCTATGCAGACGGGAAATATAGCCCGCTCACATTAGATGAGGCCGTTGAGCAAACCTTTTATCTATATCAAGGCTTGACGGAAAACGGCATTAAGGTAATTCGTATGGGCTTGCAGCCTGATTCAGAGCTTTGTCAAGAGGGCAATATTTTGGCAGGGCCTTTTCATCCTTCTTTTGGAGAATTGGTAAAATCTTATGGGTATAAGCTAGCTATCCAAAAGCAGATAGAGGAACTTCCTGTGGGAAAGTATGAAATGATTATTACGCATCCGCCTAATTTAGCATCAATAATCAGAGGAATGCATAAAACAAATTTAAAGTTTTGGGAAGCAGATGGCAGAGTCAAGATTAAGTTCAGGGAAGGTCCTGAATTTAACACAATTATCATTTGCCATAAAGATAAAAATACTATATAATTACTATTGGAAAGTTTGAACAGGCGTGATAGTTACGGCTATTGCTTAATTGGGAAGACCGGTTAAAATCCGGCGCAGTCCCGCTACTGTAATGGGGAGTCAACCACAAGAGGCCACTGGGAAACTGGGAAGGCGTGGAAGGCATAGAACCAAAGCCAGGAGACCTACCTGTTATGTACCAGCATACCTTCGGGCGAGAGGAATGTGGCAATATTGTGGATAGTTGCAGTCTTCTCCTTAGGGAGGAGACTGCTTTTTGCTTTAGCTATAGTTATAAGGAGGGGATATGTAAATGACTGAGAAACTTTTTGAAAAGGATTCTATGTTAAAAAACTGCGATGCCACTGTAGTGAGCTGTACGCCTCAAGATGATAAGTATCTTGTGGTGCTGGATCGGACTGTTATTTTCCCGGAAGGCGGCGGCCAGCTATCTGATGAGGGACGCATTAATGACGTATTGGTTTATTATGCGGCAGAAGAAAATGGCCAGGTTGTGCATTACACACATAAGCCGCTACCCATTGGCGGTAAGGTCAAGGTTACGCTGGATTGGAATATTCGTCTTGATCACATGCAGCAACATTGTGGTGAACACATACTGTCCTATGCTTTTTGGAAAGAATGTGGAGCGAATAACATTGGCTTTCATATGAATAAGGATGTAGTAACAATTGATTTAGACAAAGAATTAACCGAAGAGGATATGCTTAAGGCGGAAAATTTTGCTAACGCTGAATTATGGGCCGATAAACCTGTACGGGTTGATTATATGTTAGATGCTGACGTTGCCAAGTTAAATATGCGTAAAAAGAATGAAAAAATTCACGGCGCATTGCGTATAGTATCTATACAGGATGGGGATATTTGTACTTGTTGTGGGACTCATCCTACTTCTACAGGGATGGTAGGCATGATTAAAATTTTGCGGTTTGAAAAACACAAGGGTGGCGTGAGGGTAGAATTTAACTGTGGCTTGAGAGCTTTACGTGACATGCAGTTACGCACTAGGGCTTTGTTAGAAACTAGCAATATGCTATCCGTGAAGATAGACGAAGTACCGGCAGCAGTCACGAAGCTAAAGGAAGAAATTATTGAACTGGTAGGGAAAGTAAAAGCAAAAACCTTGGAACTTTTTATTTTGCAGATGCCGCAAATTATGGAAGCTGCTCCTACAGCGGCTAACGGTTGCAAGGTTGTATGTGTAGCCCAGGAGTGTGATGCTAAAGAGGCAAAGGCATTAATGCAGCTTTTATCTGCACAGCCCAAGGTTATTATTGCCATAGTTTACCATAGTGGCAATAGAGTTAATTATCAGTTTGCTCTAGGAGAGACGGCGGCAGGAAATTGTAAAGCTTATTGCCAAGCTGCCAATGAAATTTTTGCGGGTAAAGGCGGGGGAAATACTACCTTTGCGCAAGGTGGGGGCATGTATACGGACGATTGGCAAGAGAAAACGGAAAAACTAAAAACTATAATTCTTGGATAAAATATTTCTCGTAGAAAACGCCATGTGCGTGTACAGAAAAAATATTTTGCAATATGGAGATTATAATAAAAGGGAGTTGTATCATGAGCGCATGGCGTAACAAAATGGATGATAAGAATATTAGCTTGTCAGGAAACGTATATTTCATTAAAGCAACATCAGCGATGGCTCAAGGGCTTTTTTGTTCCTTGCTTATAGGGTTAATTATGTCAACTATTGGACAAAAAATTGGCGTACCTGTTTTAGTAGAAGCAGGAAACTTTAGTATGAGTATGCTAGGGGCGTGCATTGGAGCTAGTATCGCCTATGCTCTGCAAGCGCCGGCTTTAGTTATCTTTTCCTGCATTATTACAGGTTTTGTTGGCAATAAGTTAGGTGGTCCTGTGGGGGCCTATGTTGCTACGGTTATTAGCTGTGAGTTAGGAAAATTAGTTTCCAAAGAAACCAAAGTAGATATTTTAGTCACACCTTGTGTTACTATTTTAAGTGGTGTTTTGGTCGCTAGCTTTGTAGCTCCGGGCATTGATGAGATTATGAAACTATGCGGAATGATTATTATGGAAGCTACAGAACTGCACCCATTTTTCATGGGTATCTTAGTTTCAGCCATTATGGGTATTATCTTAACTCTGCCTATTTCCAGTGCCGCTATCAGCATTATGATAGGTTTGGGCGGGCTAGCAGGCGGAGCAGCTACTGTTGGTTGTTCCAGTCAAATGGTTGGCTTTGCGGTAGCAAGTTACAGGGAAAATAAAATATCTGGACTAGTTTCCCAAGGGTTAGGTACTTCCATGCTGCAAATTGGCAACATTGTCAAAAACCCTTATATCTGGATACCTCCAACATTGACTAGTATGATTTTAGGACCTATTGCTACCTTGGTCTTTAAAATGCAAAACGTCCCGGCCGGATCAGGCATGGGAACTTGCGGATTTGTAGGACAAATGACTACTATTGCAGCTATGGGTTCAGATAATGGGGTGCTTTGGAAAATCGCCATATTGCACTTTATTTTGCCGGCAATTTTAGCCTTTATCATTTCAGAAATTATGAGAAAATATAAACTGATAAAATTTGGTGACCAAAAATTGGATGACTAAAACATAAAAATGAATATAATGCTAATAAATAATAATAATTAAATTATCTCTTGACAAAGATACTGGGAATTGTTATATTATGAGTAGAATCCTTATTGGTTTAGTATGAAATGAAAAGGAGTGATTATAATGCGTGAAATATATTTAGATAATGCAGCAACAACTAAAGTTTTGCCTGAAATAGCGGCTGCAATGGCAAAAACAATGACGGATAATTATGGAAATCCTTCAGGAGTTTATGAAATTAGCCGGAGCGCTCACGAACTATTGGACACAGCTAGGGAGCAGGTGGCAGAGCTTATTAATGCAAATCCTGAAGAAGTGACTTTCACTTGCGGCGGCAGCGAAGGTGACACAATGATCTTGCTGGGAATTGCCAAAGCCTATAAGAACAAAGGAAACCATATTATTACCAGCGCTATTGAACACCATGCTATTTTGCATGCTTGTGAAGAGCTGGAAAGAGAAGGGTTCAGGATTACGTACTTACCGGTGGATGAGTTTGGTAAGATTAATCCGGCAGACGTGGAAAAAGCGATTACACCGCAAACTATTTTAATATCCATCATGTATGCCAATAATGAAATTGGAACTATTGAACCTATTCGTGCTATTGGTGCTATTGCAAAAAAACATAAAGTTTTATTCCATACTGATGCGGTGCAGGCAATAGGCCATGTGCCCGTAGATGTTAAAGGGGATAATATTGATTTGCTGACTCTTACGGCACACAAGTTTCATGGACCAAAGGGCACAGGTGCCATATATATTCGCAAAGGCGTTAAGGTAGAAAAACTAATATATGGTGGGGGACAAGAACGCGGCTTGCGCCCTGGAACTGAAAATACTGCGGGAATACAAGGTCTTGGCTTGGCAGCAGAACATGCTCGCCTGCACATGGCTGAAAACGCCGCTCGTTTAACCAAGTTGCGGGATAAAATGATAGCAGGGATTAGTGAAAAAATTCCTGAGGTTAAATTAAATGGTGATCCTGTAGACCGCTTGCCAAATAATGTAAACTTTAGTATTAAATATATTGAGGGTGAAGGTTTGCTCTTGCACTTAGATTTGGTAGGTATTGCAGCCTCCAGTGGCAGTGCTTGTACTAGTGGGTCCCTAGATCCTTCACATGTATTGCTGGCTATCGGTTTGCCCCACGAAATTGCTCATGGTTCTCTAAGGCTTACAATATCTGAGTTCACCACTGATGAAGATATTGATTACTTATTAGAAAAATTGCCTAGTATTGTGAAGACTTTGCGCGCAATGTCTCCTCTATACAATGGTGAGAAAGTAGGTTAAATTATGTATAGCAAAAAAGTTATGGATCACTTTTCTAACCCTCGTAACGTAGGGGAAATTCCCGACGCTTCCGGTGTAGGTGAAGTAGGAAACCCTGTCTGTGGCGATATTATGAAGATTTTTATCAAAGTCGATAACAATATTATTACAGATATTAAGTTTAAAACCTTTGGCTGTGGAGCCGCTATTGCCACCAGCAGTATGGTTACAGAATTAGCTAAAGGAAAAAGTATTGAAGAAGCTCTTACTTTGACCAATCAAGCAGTGGCTGAGGCACTTGACGGTTTACCACCTATTAAGATGCATTGCTCCAATTTGGCAGCAGATGGTTTGAAGGCTGCGATTTATGATTACAAGCAAAAGAATGGTATGTCTACTGAAGGCATCGAAATCTGCACAGGATGCTGTGGCGAATGTGGAGTGGAACACGAATAGAATAAAACAAAAAGGATGTCTCATTTTATTGAGACATCCTTTTGTTTTATAGTGAAGTTGCACCTCAAGTTGAATCATCTTAGTCTCCCCTAGTAGGGGAGGTGTCAACGATATGAAATATAGTTGACGGAGAGGTTTGTCAGGTGCAAGTGAAGTTATGCTTTGCATAAGTGAAGTGCGGCAAAGAAGGGCAGTGAAGTTGCAGTGACTGCAAGTGAAGTTATGCTCCGCATAAGTGAAGTGCGACTAATGTCGCAGTGAAGTGTTCGCAAGCGAACAGTTGATGAGA
>Ga0183100_1001232_pt1 | contig 13675 bp, 10 predicted proteins | sample Biomet2_FD_127789 | JGI IMG/M metagenome (GOLD analysis project Ga0183100, IMG submission 127789) | Microbial communities from bioreactor (seeded with anoxic lake sediment) at LBNL, California, USA - Biofuel metagenome 2 | ecosystem: Engineered > Bioreactor > Anaerobic > Unclassified ...
TAATAGTGGATGGTAAAATTCTCGCCCAACAGGCCGGGGAAGGCGCCTGCGGCAACATCTTCGGCGTTATCGGGGCTGGCGATCAGCCATTTGTCCTTGGCCCAGAGCAATCTTCCGTCCGCGCCCTCGGGCCGGGGTTTTTCCAACGGATGATTGGTGCCTTTGGGCAGGATAACAATGCTGATAAAGCCGGAATCCGCCGTTTGGCAGGGGCAGTAATGCAGGGTGGTGGCATAACACTCAATGGTGGTGCCCTTGGGCATAAAGAAGGCTTCCACCTGCCCTGCCGGAAGGGTAAAGCCTTCCATCGCCTGCTGGGAGGCCAACAGCAGCACCAGATCGGTCACGGCTACGTTATGCTCGCTGGCGCGGTGGTACTCCAGGCAGTTCATTTGGGTGTTGTAGCCCCAGCAGCAACCAACCTGACAAAGCCCCTCGCCGCGAAGCACCTGCTGCACAGGCGCAAACAATGCTTCAGTCTCCAGCGCGGGCATACCGGGCACATACCGGCTGCCGGATACGGGCATCTCAGCGGCCTTTTCACAGGCGGCTATCAGCGCGGTCGCGTCGAAATCCAATACGCGGCCATAACGACGAAACGCCGGGTCCATCACGGAATGAAAAGGAAGGTTCGGATTTTTGGCTTTCAGAACGGATAGCATGTCTATGGGAATTCCTCCTTCAGCGACTTTGTGAGTCGTAAACTGATGCGGGCTTACCCTGCGCGTTATTTACCGAACAGTAATCATGTGCGTGTGGGCGACCGTTGCGCCCGGCACCAACCGGATGAAACCCGGTTTATGGTCGATCCGCAAATCCGCATCCACAAAATCGGGAGAGTTGCACCACGGTTCAATGCAGATATAGCCTGCGCCGGGCTTTGTCCAGAACATGAGCGTATCCTGACCGGGATAATCCACGCGTATTTCACGGTTGTGCAGGGTGCTGCGCAGCGTTACCCCGCGGCTTTTAAGCGTGCGGAACACCAGCGCATCCACCGCAAAATACTCAGTTTTCAGCGGCAGGGTATGAGTGTTTTCCGCCATGGTTACCGGCGTACGCTCAATAAGGTTGCCAACCAACGGCGAATTGTCCAGCGTTTCGGCTTCGTCAAACACCATCTCGTAGGCTTCGATGCCCTCGGGCGTGGCATAGGCTTCGTGCGCCCCGACACTGTACCAGAAATCGGCTTTGTCGCGGCTGGTAACACGGTAGGTAACATCCAGAGCGTTTGCGTGCAGCGTGAATACGGCACGAAGTTCGTAAGCAAAGGGGAAGCCTTCGGCGCGTTCTGTCATCAGGAATGCCACGGTTGTTGGGTCGGCGCTTTCCACAGCCCAGTCCAACTTGCGAACATAACCGTGTTTGCCCATAGGATAGCGCTTGCCGTTGAGCTCGTACGCATCCTCGCGGAAACCGCCCGCCACCGGGAACAGGATAGGCGCGCGGTTGGCCCAGTAGGCGGGATCGCCCTGCCAGAGGCGCTCCACGCCGTTCGCGTCGCGGATGGATTGCAGTTCCGCCCCCATGGAGGAAATGGTTACTTCCAGAATTCCGTTTTGCAGTGTAACCAGACTCATATTGTACCCTCCCAGCTGTGTCGGCGCGCGATCCTTCCCTGCAGGGTTCCAAGGAACCTTGCAGGGAAGCCTAAACCTTGCGGGCAGGTATGGCGCGCTGTTTGCATCTTGCTACAGCATAACGCCGGTCCATCGCCGCGTCAAGGGGATGTTTCCGCCCGTTTTCGCGGAATTTTCGCCCGCACGGCAACCGGCTCGTACGCTTGCCGGAAAGCTTGCGGTGTGCTATGGTATAGCAAACGGAAACCGGGAGGAATGCGAATGGTTTGCAACCTTTGCCCCCGACGCTGCAACGCGGCGCGCACCCCAGCTGAAGGCGCGGGATACTGCGGCATGGGCACCGACCCTGTGGTGGCGCGCGCGGCGCGGCATGACTGGGAGGAGCCCTGCATCAGCGGTACGCAGGGGAGCGGAACGGTGTTTTTTTGCGGTTGCACTCTGGGCTGTGTATTTTGCCAAAACGCGTCGATCAGCCAGGGGGGACGCAAGGGCATTTCCCTTACCCCGGAGGCGCTGGCGGAGCTGTTTCGCCGTGTGGAAGGGCTGGGCGTGCACAACGTGAATCTGGTAAGCCCGACCCACTTTGCGCCTGCGGTGCTGCAGGCTCTGCAAATCTACAAGCCATCGATTCCCGTGGTGTGGAACTCCAGCGGGTACGAATCTCCGGAGATGATCGCAATGGCCGAGGGGCTTGTGGATGTGTATCTGCCGGATTTCAAATATGCCAAAGCGAGCACCGCCGGAGAACTGGCAGGCGCGCCGGACTATTTTCCTGTTGCCCTTAGCGCCATACGCGCCATGCGCGAGCAAACCGGCGCGCCGGTTTATAACGAACAGGGAATTTTGCTCCGTGGCACGCTGGTGCGGCATTTGGTGCTGCCCATGCGGGTAGATGAGACAATTGCCATTCTGCAAACCATCGCCCGAGAACTGCCTTCGGGCACGCCTGTAAGCCTGATGCGGCAGTACACTCCCATGAACGGCGTAACCGCCAAGGGGATGGATCGCAGGCTGACGGCGCGGGAATATGCCCGCGCGAGAGACGCGTTTTTTGACCTTGCGTTAGACGGTTACCTGCAGGAAAAAGAAGCCGCCACCTGCGCCTATACGCCCGCATTTATGGATGAAGAAAGCACCCGCTTGCTGGCGGGGCTTGCAAAAGCGCCTTTTGCCCGCGCTTGAGCGCGAGAAAAGGCGCTTCCTGTCCATCGGTTGGGTATGGGCGCTATTTTCCAACGCAAAAGGTGGAAAAAATCTCGTCCAACAGTCGATCATCCACACTTTCGCCGGTAATGCGGCCTAAGGTCCAGAGCGCTTCCCGCAGGTCGACGGCGGCAAAATCCAGCGGCAAGCCATTGGCCAGAGAGCGAAGCGCCTGCTCCAGCCTGTCGGCCGCCTCCCGCGCGGCGACCATGTGCCGCTCGTGGATCAGCGCACCTTCGCGGGGGAGCTGTGCTTTCGCCAGTAAAAACGCCCGTACGTCGGCAAGCCCTGCGCCGGTTTTGGCGGATACCGTGAAAATCGGTCGGTGAACCGTGCATGGTTCCAGCGCCTGCGCGCTCAGCACCGGAGCGTCGTCCTCCTTATTCAGCAACACGGCAGCAGGGCAGCCCATATCCTGCGAAAGCAATGCGAGCAAGGCTTCATCCGGCGGCACGGTGGCATCCACCAGCAGCAAAGCCACATCCGCTCTCGCCACAGCCTGCCGGGCCCGCGTTACGCCGATGCGCTCCACTTGATCGTCACTGTCGCGCAAGCCGGCCGTATCCATGAGCGTTACGTTAAGGCCGTTGAGCATAAAAGCGCCTTCTAATACATCGCGGGTAGTGCCGGGCACATCGGTCACAATAGCGCGATCTTCCCCCAGCAGGGCATTAAACAGCGTGCTCTTGCCCGCGTTGGGCAACCCGTACAGCGCCACGCGCAAGCCTTCGCGAAGGATGCGCGCGCCGCGCTCGTCTACGGCGCCCCGAAGGTCGGCAACCAGGCGGGTCAGTCCTTCCCACAGGCCTTTTGTAGCTTCGGTTTCGTCAATTTCATCCGGATAGTCGATATGCGCCTCCACCCCGGCGATCAACGTGAGCAGCGTTTCCTGCGCCGTACGGATAAACCGGCTCGCGCCCCCCGCCAGCAGCGCTTGCTCGGCTTTGAGCGCCGCCGCGCTGCGCGCGCCAATCACGCCCATGACGGCTTCGGCCTGCGACAGATCGATGCGGCCGTTTATAAACGCGCGGCGCGTAAACTCCCCCGGCTCGGCGGGGCGCGCGCCCATAGCGGTTAACAGGCGCACAACGGCGCCGGCGGCCGCGTAGCCGCCGTGGGTATGGAGCTCGCAAACGTCTTCCCGGGTGTAGGTGTGTGGAGCGAGCATCACAACGCCCATGGCCTCGTCCATGGTTTCGGCGGCAGAACCGATCACGTGACCATACATCAGGCGATGATCCTCATACGGGGGCTTGCGCCCGGCGGCGGAAAACACGCGCGTAAACAGCTCAACCGCCTCCGGCCCGCTAAGCCGCACGATGGCGACGCCGCCCTCGCCCGGTGCGGTCGCTACGCCCACAATGGTATCCCGCATTTGTCATCCTCCCCAAACGCCTTATCCTGTGGTATCATATATCATAGCATAGGTAGGTTGGGAAAGCAAAAGGAGGGCTGGCTTTGCCGCAGATCAGCGTTTGGATGGGGCGCGCACATCGCCTTTTGCCGCCCGTAATGGCGGATATTGGCGAACGCAACGCGCAGGGTGCGCCCTGCGTGCTGTTGGTGCCGGAACAGTTTACCCTTCAGGCGGAGCGGGAGCTGCTGGATCGCTTGCATATCAATGGCTTTTTTACGATTGAGGTGCTATCCCCCTCCCGGTTTGGCCAGCGGGTGCTGGCTGCCGTCGGCACGGATGAGCGCGAACCGCTGACCGCGCCCGGACGGCAGATGGCGGTGAGCGTGGCGCTGGAACGCTGCGAAAAACCCCTGCGTTTTTACGCGTCCGCCGCGCGCAGGCGGGGCTTTGCCGACAAACTGGCAACCCTGATCGCCGACCTGAAACGCGGAAGCCTTACGCCGCAGCAGTTGGTCGAGTATGCGCAAACGCTGCCCGAAGGGATGCGGCGCGCGAAGCTCACCGACATCGCCACCCTGTATGCCGCCTATGCCGATGTGCTTGGCGAGCGTTTTGGCGATAGCGAGGATCAACTGCGCTACATCGCCGCGCGATTGCCGGAGTGCGACCTGCTGATGGGGAAAAGCGTGTATGTGTACGGTTTTGACGCGCTCCCGCAGCAGTTGATGGAGCTCCTGTGCGCTGTGGGCGCGCAGTGCGAGCGGCTGGTGGTGGCGCTCACCTGTGAGCCTGAAACCGCGCCGGACGGGGATTTGTATCGACCGGTACGCCAGAGTATACAACGGTTTGCGCTTGCGCTTGGCGAGCGGGGCCTGACGATGGAGCGGGTGACGCTCCCGCTGCAGGCGCTGCCGTGCGCGCCGGCTATCCGGCATTTGGATGATGCGCTGTTTGCGTTGCCGGAAAGACGCTTTGCGGGCGACCAGCAGCAGGTTTTTCTTACCCAACACATGAGCCCTTTTGAGGAGGCTACGTTTGCTTCGCGGCAAATACTGCGCCTTTGCGAACGGGGGATGGATATTGAGCGCATAGCCGTGCTCTACCCTGACCAGAACGGGTACGCCTTTGCCGTTGCCGCCGCGTTTGCGGACAGCGGTCTGCCGTTTTACACGGATGAAAAACTGCCCGCGTCCGCACATGCATTAGCCAGATTTTTATTGAGTTCGCTTCGCGCGATGGCGACGGATTTTGCCCGCGAGGACGTGGTCGCGGTCATGAAATCCGGCTACGCGCCGCTGACCTTTGACGAGGCCTGCATGTTGGAAAATTACGCCCGAACCTATGGCATCAACCGTAAAAAATGGCTGACGCCCTTTACCCGCGGCGAGCCGGAACAGGCGGCGCAATGCGAGCTGCTTCGCAAGCGCCTGATGGAACCGCTTGCCCGCGCGCGCGCCGGGATTGTGAACGCGCGGGACACGCGCGCCTCGCTGGAAGCGGTTATGGGCCTCATGACCGATGTTGGCGCCTATGAAACCCTGCAGGCGGAGGAGCGCGCGCTGATCGCGGAAGGAATGCTGGTGCGCGCGGGGCAAAACAGTCAGGTGTGGCAAACGCTTTTGGATTTGATGGATCAGATGGCGGCGGTGTGCGATGGGGCGCGAATTCCGCTAAGCCATATGGCGGACCGTTTTACCAGCGGGTTTGCGGCGGTGTCGCTGGCGGCGCTGCCCCCCGCGACAGGCATGCTGCACGCGGGCGCGCTGGGGCATTACCTTTCCGGCGAGATGGACGCGGTGTTTTTGCTAGGCCTCAATGACGGGGTACTGGCGCGGGAGGCGGATAGCCTGCTTACGGAGGAGGAGCGCGCGCAAACGCAGGAAGCGACCGGCGCGTTTTTAGGCATGACCGACGAAAGCCGCGCCCAGTTCGCGTTCATGGATTTGAAGCGCGCCATGACGCTGCCAAGCCGGCTGCTGTTTCTCAGTTACGCGAAAACGGACCCATCCGGAACGGCGCTGCGTCCGCTGGACTTGCTCAACGCCTTACAAACGAGGCTATTTCCAGGGTTGCCGGAGCCGCCCGAACCGGATACGCTGCCGATGTCTGCGGCGCAGGCGTTTTCGGAAGCAAGCGGGGTTTTGCGCACCTATGCGGACGGCGAAACGCAAACCTTACCCGAACGTTGGCGGCAGCGTTTGGCGCGGTTGCTGGCTTCGCCAGCCACTGCCGAGGCAACGGCACGGCTGCTGCGCGCGGCGGATTACCGGGTGGCTGGCGTACCGCTAACGCCGGATATGGCCCGCAAGCTGTTTCATGACCGTACCCTGTCGGTTAGCAGGCTGGAAACGTTTGCGGGATGCCCCTATCGGCATTTTGTCGAGTATGGGCTGCGTCCCTCAGTCATCAAGGAGTGGGGCATTGAACCGGTGGATTTGGGGGATATATTTCATCGGGGGTTACAAAACTTTGCTGCGCTGGCGGAACAGTGCGGAGGGTATCCTAACGTGACCGAGGCGCAGGCGGAAGCCATGGCGGATGAAGCCCTTGAACCCATGATGCAAGAGCTGCTGCAAGGCCCTATGGGGGATTCGCCGCGCGGGCGCGCGGGTTTTGACCGCGCCCGGAGAATTTTGCGCAGAGCCTGCACAACGGTAACGCAGCACCTGAGCGCCGGTGATTTTCATCTATACCGGGCGGAGGCGGTTTTTGGCGAACCCGGTCCGGATAGTTTGCCCCCGGTTACGCTGCGCCTTTCCGATGGCACGGAGGTTTCCCTTCGCGGGAAAATCGACCGGGTGGATCGGCTGGACACGGGGGACACAACCTACCTGCGCGTGGTGGATTACAAAAGCAGCGCGCAAACGCTGGAACCCGCGCGCACGTGGTGGGGGTTGCAACTGCAGCTGACGTTGTACTTGGACGCGGCCGTGCGCGGCTTGGGCGGCGCGGTGCCGGCCGGCGCGTTTTACTTTCATGTGGCGGACCCGCTTGCCAAGCTGCAGCTGGATGATCCAACACTGGCAGAAAGCGATATTCGCCGACAACTGCAAATGAAGGGCGTTGTGCTGGCGGACGAGGAAGTGCTGAGCGCGATGGATCGCGGGGAGGGCGCGCAGGTTTTAGGCGCCGCGCTTACCAAGGATGGCGGAATCCGCAAAACCGCTATGGCGCTGGACAGGGCGCAGATGGACGCGTTGCTGGCGCATTCCCGCGCGCAGGCGGCCGAACTGGCGGAAGCGCTTTTTTCAGGCGATACGGCCATCCTGCCGGTGCAAACCGCGACGCTGGATAACTGCGCCTATTGCGCTTGCGGGGGCGTTTGCGGGTTTGAGGCGGAGGCACGCGGAGCCGAGGCGCGGGAGCTGCCTGAGCTCAAGCTGGAGGAGTGGCGCGAAAAACTCAGCGAAACGGAAAACCAGCAGGGTCAAAGGTAAAATGTACTCGCGTCCGGCGTGAAAAACGGCCTGCGGGCACGGTTCCTGGGAGATATTTCGGCATTGCCTTTACGTTTTTTTCACAGTATAGGCAAATGAAACGCAGAAAGAGCAACGCTTTGCGCATACAAACCCCTTTTCGCGCGGTACTTTTCGGGTGAAAACCTTGCGCAACCCTGACCGTTCATGTATAATGAAATTGGAAAGCGGGCGGCGCGGTTACGGCGTCGGCCGCAAAAGAGAAATTCACAGGCTAAGGAGGCGTTACCATTGATTCAGGTGATTGCCGGCAAAAAAGGCTCGGGAAAAACCAAACGGATCATTGACATGGCCAATAAAGCTACTCAGGACAGTAAACATGACATCGTATTCATCGACGACGACAACCGCTACATGTTCGATCTTCGCCATGAAGTCCGTTTCGTTAACGCTGGAGAGTACAACCTGCTCAGCGATCAGATGTTCATGGGTTTCCTGATTGGCGCGGTTGCCCAAAACTTCGATGTGGGGCTGATCCTCATCGACGCGTTTAACAAGCTCATCAAGTGCGAGCTATCCACCACGGCATGGTTTTTTGAGCGGCTGGAAGCCCTCAGTGAAAAGCACAGCGTAGACTTCATCCTTTCCATCAGTGAGGATCCCGAGCTGCTGCCCGACTTCATTAAGAAGTACGTCATCTGATCTCGGTAGGTATAGGCACGCCAGCGGAAGCCTTCGGGCTTCCGCTGTTTGCAAGGTGGGGAACGCCGCGCCGCCCGGTGTACGGCCGCGTTTCCCTCTGAACACCCCGGGCTGGGGTTGTACACCGCTAAAGGAGTGAGCGTATGTCTTTCTTTTCCACGCGCGGCGGCGCCTGCGTAACCGCGTCTCAGGCGGTGCTGTGGGGGCTGGCAAAGGATGGCGGGCTTTATGTGCCTTCCATGTATCCCCAGCTTTCGCAGGAGAAAATCGCGGCGTTCTGCCAGATGAACTATCAGGAAATCGCGCAGCGTGTGCTTCGGTGTTTTTTAGAGGATTATACCCTCTCGGAAATTGAGGATTCTGTCAACGCCGCGTATACCGTGCCCGCGTTTGACGATCCCGCCATTGCGCCTGTGAAAAAGCTGGACGGCAACGTTTTTGTGCTGGAGCTGTTTCACGGTCCGACGCTCGCTTTTAAGGACATTGCGCTCAAACTCCTGCCCTATCTGGTAAAACTGGCGGCTGAGAAAAACGAAGAAAAGCGCGAGATCAGCATTCTGGTGGCTACCAGCGGCGATACGGGCAAGGCCGCGCTGGAGGGTTTCCGCGATGTATCGGGCACCAGCTGCACGGTTTTTTACCCCGTGGACGGCGTCAGCGACATGCAAAAACTGCAGATGACCACCACGGAGGGGAATAACACGCATGTGATCGGCGTGCGCGGCAATTTTGACGACGCGCAAACCGGCGTAAAAAAGCTGTTTAACGACCCTGCTTTTCATGAAAAAATGGATGCGGAGGGCAAACTGCCTTCATCCGCCAACTCCATCAACTTCGGGCGTCTGGTGCCGCAGGTAACCTACTATTTCTCCGCCTATGCGACGCTGGTAAACGAAGGCTCCCTGCGCATGGGGCAACCGCTGAACTTTGTGGTGCCCACGGGAAACTTTGGCGATATTCTGGCCGGCTACTATGCCAAGCGGATGGGTTTGCCAATTGGCAAGCTGATTTGCGCCAGCAACCGCAACAATGTTCTCAGCGACTTCTTTACCGACGGTATTTACTACACGCATCGCACGTTTTTCCAAACGATGAGTCCCAGCATGGATATTTTGATTTCTTCCAATCTGGAGCGGCTGCTGTATGAATGCGCCGACCGGGACGGGCGCATCGTAAAATCCTGGATGGATCTGCTGGCGGATTGCGGCAGCTTCTCCATTGGCGCGCAGCGTTTGGGGGAATTGCAAAAGACCTTTGCCGCTGGTTTTGCCGACGATGTGATGACCGCCGCGGAAATCCGCCGGGTGTTTGAACATACCGGCTACCTGATGGATCCGCACACGGCGGTGGCAAGCTATGTGCTGAACGAATATCGCGAAAACACGGGCGACCATACCCCCACGGTGCTTGTATCGACCGCCAGCCCCTATAAGTTTGCGGGTGACGTGCTTGCCTCCCTGCTGGGTGCGGAAGCGGTTGAAGGGTTAGACGCCTTTGCCTGCGCGGAACAGCTGCGTACGCATACCGGCGTACCCATCCCCCGGCAAATTGAGGAGCTTAAAACCCTGCCGGTGCGCCATCAGGCGGTTTGTGAACGGGATGGGATGGAGCAGGCACTGTTTGCGGAGTTACGCAAGGCCTGACCGTTTTGCCTAAGGAGAAATTCGGAAAATGAAAAGGAAATGCGCCCTGTCCGGCGAATGTGTAAGCACAACGGACAAGGGCGTTTTTTCTACCCTCACAGGCAAAAGGCGACGGAGCGATGCTCCGCCGTCCCGTTGAACAAACAAAGGGAAGGGTGAAGGTTATGAAACGTTACAGCGAAAATGCGCATGTGCCCATGAAGTTTCACAATCTGTACGTAGTGCTCCTCAACCCGCTGGGCATCCTGCTATTGCTGGCAATGGCGGTGCTCGCCGGGCTTACGGCGATGGATGTATCGGTATTGCCCGCCGTGCAGGAACGCATCGATGGCAATGGCGCGCAAGCCGCCCGCCTTACGCTGTGGGTGATGTGCGGATTCTTCTCGCTGGCTTTTCTGTTCTCGCTCATTTCGGAAATCCTGTTGGCCAAGCGGCGCAAACTTGGCGTTGCCATCCTGATTTTCGGGTATCTGCTGGATATGGTTTCCAGCGCAGTTACGGCGTATAACGAGCGGACGACGGAGAACATCGTTCTGTTTGCGGTTGCGTTCGTGCTGAGCTTGCTGGTCTGCATTTACTATTGGAAGCGCGGACGGTTGTTCCACTGATGTAAGCCCGTGTCGTCGGACGACCATGAAGCGCGGCAGTTTGGCGCAGGTTCGCCGGCAGTATGGGCAGCCATCGATTGCAATGAAACCCCTCCGGCGCAATTTGCGCTGATCGGAATGTTCCTGTGGATGCGACTCACTTTGACAAAAAATACGCAGAAATCGAAAAAAGGTGGTTTCAACCGTCCGTGCGGCAGGGTAAACACTACACGAAGCGAAAAGCCATCCAAATCACAAGGAGGAATTCAGATATGAAATGGGTTTGCTCGGTTTGCGGATATGTGTATGAAGGTGCCGAAGCCCCGGATAAGTGCCCTGTTTGCGGCGCACCCAAGGAAAAGTTTAACAAGGTAACCGAGGAGCGCGTGTTTGCGGACGAGCATCGTGTGGGCGTTGCCAAAGGCTTGGACGAGCGTGTAGTCGAGGGCCTGCGCATGAATTTTAATGGGGAATGCAGCGAAGTGGGCATGTACCTCGCCATGAGCCGCCAAGCTGATCGCGAAGGCTATCCCGAAATTGCCGAGGCCTTTAAACGCTATGCTTTTGAAGAAGCCGACCATGCCTCCCGCTTTGCCGAGTTGCTGGGCGAAGTGCTGACCGACAGCACGCAAAAGAATCTGGAAATGCGCGCCGAAGCGGAATGGGGCGCAACCGCCGGGAAAAAGGAACTTGCCACGCTGGCCAAGGAGCTTGGCTATGATGCGGTACATGATACCGTGCATGAAATGTGCAAGGACGAAGCCCGCCACGGCAAGGGCTACGCGGGCTTGCTCAAGCGGTACTTTGGCAAGTAAGCGGAATCGGGTTTCGACGATCAAAAGGCGGAGAGGAAAGCGTTGGCTTCCCTCTCCGCCTTTTTGTATGGCGAGGCAGATTGCTTACAGAACGTTGCTGGAGGTGGATTCCACGTACACCGTGCCGTCTTTGCGGCGGGTTAGCTTGGCTTTGTTGCCTTCGCCGTCGTCAATGGTCATTTTCTCAATATCATTCAGGGTCAGGAAATTGACGGCGTCGCTTTCCACAAAGGCAACCCAATTCTTACGATCCCGTTTGGTTTTCTCGTGGGTGCCTTCCATCATTTCCTCAATCGATTCGCGCTTGTCGGTCATAGTTCATCCTCCTTTGGTGATTGGGTACCAGCATAACGCAATTTTCATCGGAACGCAAGAGGGGGTTGCGGTGGGTTGGTACGGCTCGGTTTGCCGGGGTGGGCGGGTGTGATGGGGGAAGCGCGTGTTTTGTCATGGACAAATCATGGACAAAGCAAGCAAACAGCTTGACGATTTTACGGTTCCCATCTATAATGGAATCAACCAGAAAATACCAAAGGAGGTCGCACAGCTGTGGCCTGTTATGAGATATTTGCTAAAAATCTCAGAACATTGCTGCAGCAGCTGGGAATTTCCAGTGTGCAACTTGCTAAATCCATCGGGGTGGATCCGTCGCTGGTCAGCCGTTGGCGCAGGCAGGGTTGCAGCGGCCGAAACGCCAACGCCTATGCGCTTGCGATTGCAGGGTACATTACAGAAAAAAACCATACGCCGCAAAACCACGCGTGGTTGCACGCGCGCATGAGCGAGCTTTCGCTGCCCGCCAGCGCGCCGGATGCGGCCCGCCTTGCGCTGTGGCTTTATCCCGAGGCGGATGTCTCCGCCCTGATACAGAAGGAAGATGGATTTGTCAACCTGCTGGTGGTGAACAGCTTCCGCAACGCGGTTGTTACGGCGCCCGGAAATCCCGGAAAATGGAATGCACATGAGAACGGGGCAGAATGCACGGTGAGCGCCGTGTTAGGCGCGGATGAAATTGTCCTGTGCCTGCGGCGCGAGCTCGCGGCCATGGACGGTAGCAACCCTGTGCTGATTTACGTATCCAGCGAAGCCTCCGCGATTATTACGCACCGGCAGATTATCCATGAGCTGCAGGATGCGGTTCGCACGCGCTCGCTGCAATTGCGGATGCTGGTGCAGTCCGCCAACAACTCCATCGCATCCAGCAAACTGGTTTCCGCCTACATGACGCTGCTGGTGTCTGGCAACCTGGAACTGTGCGTAATTCAAAGCACGCCGCAAACATTTACGACCACCGTCAACTTTGTTTTACCGGGGCAGGCGGCGCTCACTGTAACGGAAACGCCGCAAAAAAACACGCAGCCGGTGCTGACAACCGTGCGCGACCTTGACGTAGTGGAAGGAATGCGCGAAAACTTTGAACGCTCCCTGCGGTTTGCGCGCCCCATGATGACCGCGTATGATGATAGCTTTGCCCGCAACATTATCGACATCTTTTTTGAGGAGTATGGGGTGCCCGGCAGCCTGGATGTGATTAAGTGCGGCCTGAATCCTATGTACATGACGGTGGAACAATACCGCCGCGTGCTGGGCACGTTTGGGCACAGCGGCGAGCAGTATCACTGGCGATACCTGGAGTTTGGCCGTTTTAAAGCGGCGATGGATCAGGTGCTGCTGGATAGCCGCTTCCGGGAAGTGCTGTCGCTGGCAAAACTGCGTGAAATTGCCGCGACCGGGCGCTGCCGTATGCCATCGATGTATTTTATGGACACGGGCGTATGGGAGATGAACGCGGAAGATTGCGTGAATATTCTGGACGGGTACATCGATTATCTGGAACGCGTGCCGAATTTCCACGTAATATTGCTGGATGATGAAACCCTGTTCATGCCCAATTCTTGCTGGCATATGAAGTGCAATAAGCATATTATGATTCATTCGTGGGATCGGGACCAGCCCATGATGGTCTATTCGGATCAAATGATGTTGATTGATGAGTTTCAGAAACACTTTGACAACCTGTGGGAGAAAATGAACGCGGGCGGCAGCAGCAAACGCAGCGCCGTGGAAACGTTGCGGGACATCCGCGAACAGTGTGCAACGCACCTGCTTTTGGAAACGCGGGCTTAACCGGGGAAAATTTAGAAAACCAGCGGCAGTCGCATACCGTAACGGCCGCTTTGTGTTTGCGTTATCCTAAAACCGCGCACCTGATACAACCACCCGTAATATGGAAAGGAGCCGATTTTCATGAAAACAACGATGCAACGAACACGCACTGCACTGGCTCTCCTTTGCGCTTTGCTGCTGTTGGGCGGGGCTGCGGTCGCGCTTGCGACAGGCGCGGATACGATTGTGTTTACCGACGCGGCGCT
>Ga0183100_1001233_pt1 | contig 13670 bp, 11 predicted proteins | sample Biomet2_FD_127789 | JGI IMG/M metagenome (GOLD analysis project Ga0183100, IMG submission 127789) | Microbial communities from bioreactor (seeded with anoxic lake sediment) at LBNL, California, USA - Biofuel metagenome 2 | ecosystem: Engineered > Bioreactor > Anaerobic > Unclassified ...
CATGTGTTAGTTTTTCTTCTGGTAAAGGCAAAAATAACACATTTTGGGCTGAACTCAGAAATGAATTCAGCCCTTTCTTGTTATTAATCAAAAAGTTTTATCGGACAGCAATAATTTTTTTATTTAAAGAACCCCTCTATTATAGGTTTTGCAATAGAAGGTTCTTTAGCTAACCAGTCTATTGTGAGTAAGGCTGCTAAATAATTCATACCTTTCTTTTCCATAAGTTTACACAAACTGATTCCATCAAAAATTATATCATGCTGGTCTTCGGGATTCTCAACCCATGCCAAAAAATAAGGGATATAATCAGGATTAAGGTTTTGAATTTCATGTAATACTAATTTTGCCTGAGTATCTTTATATTGTTCTCTTAATGTAAGAACATTGTAAATCTTTAATGTATCCATAATCTTACGCATTTAATTTATTGTGATAAGCTGACATTGTATCTGATGCAAATACTCTTGCATCAATTTCCACGGGTTGATAATAATATAATCTAGCTCCGAGATGTTCCAACCCAGTATTCGTATAAGTAAGACTACCAATAATTGGAATACGGATTGGTTCTCCATCCCAATAACCAATCATGTCACAGTTCTCACGCCAAGTTTCGACCTGAGCTTTTGATTGATGGACAATGCGTTCATTTACATTATATTGCTGATATGCATGTCTGCCTTCATGAACAAGTGTTTCTAACAGCTTATCTAATGACACCGGATTTTCATTAGATGCCATCAGCACTTTCTCGTTAATGGCAATATCTCCGTTTAGTTGATATCCAAAAAGATCGTCATCATTCATTTCTTCTGAACGAATTACAGTAGCAGGTCTATGCTCTATATCTGCAATCCTTTTTTCAAGTTGGTTGAGTGATGCAACTTTATCTTCTAAAGAAAGATTCTTCCAGTTGTCCAATCTTAATTCATCAGTATTACACAATACATCGGCTATTTGTTCCTGCTGTATTTTGTCAGATGGTGCCTCTAGATATTTGGGTTCCAAACGATTTCTAAATTCTTTCCAAACATTACTCTCTTCCCCAAAATAGCCCATGTGTACTTTTGTCGGGATGTTCATACTAAGACTTTGCATTCGCTTATCAACAGAACTGACCAAGTCCTCAACTTTTAACCCACTTAGATCTTGAATATCTGAGATACCCTCACTACGCAGGGTATCTTCCAAGTAGTTAGTTTGGTTATCATCAAACTCATATCCTGATGGACTGTTACCATAATCTTCGAAAGTTTTTCCGAATTCGCTTACCCCAACTGTATTTGTGGCTTCAAACGCATTAAAGATATTTTCCATTTTATAGAATTTTAGAGTTTTGACATATTTCTCACTATGCAATGAACAATGGGATGGCATAAGGATGGTTTCTTCCATAACTTATCCAAGTAGGTATCTTGACAGAATTTCCCGATAGAATCATTGACATAATCAAACTTTTCAGGAACGCTCATTTCTGCCCATGATGGATTTTCCTGAATACTACCTATATAATTAAGTTGATTATCATCAAATTTTGAAAGAATTTCCGAATCAGAAACAGACTCTGGATTTGTTTCTAACCGTTCCGTAAAACTGTCAAGTGCTTCAAATTGAGAATTAGATAAGCTCTCAAAATGATTCATATTATTTCCAAATTCATTCATAATGGTTTATTATTTTGATTTTGTTATTTTACACCAATAAATATCCTCTTCACAACCATTAGAGTCACTTCCTGCTCGAATTCCAGCAACAACAGCTTGCCCAATTGACATTTTAGGTATAATTTTTCTTTGCTCTGCGCTTACTCCCATGGCTTCAGTTACCATTTCAACATCATCCGCTGACAATAATTTATGAATAATCTTCATATTTGTATTTTTTATGGCATCTGGGATTAGACGACTTGGTATCTGATCAACGACCATTATGCCTTGTCCGTAAGCACGAATTTCAGATAAAAGATTACTGAATAGCTGTCCACATTTGTATTGAGGCGAATCTGGATTTGGATTATTCATCATAACGCGATGAGCTTCTTCCACAACCATCAGATGATGTAACCTATTTTGATTGAAATTAAACTTTGGAGATTCAGATACAGCAATTCTATATTCATATAGGTACAATAGAAGTAATCCCATTATGAAGGTGCGATCGGAATCATCACTAATTCCAGATAGATTAACGACAACTCTTCGATTGAAAAAGTCATTCCATGTAGGTCGGACTTTGCCCTCACTCTCTTCCGATTTACTTAACTTTTTATATCCACCAAGTACCTCATTGTTCAGAAGTTCTCGTTTCCATCCAGAAAGAAGATTATTGAGTCTAAGGTTCATAGCTGCATAAATATTACCTGTTACTCTTGGTTCATAACCTAAATTGGCAATTACAGGCTTTATTCTACAACTCATCAATCCAAGCGTAGGGAATAGCTCAGGAGATGGTTCGTTCTTCCTTCGATTAATCCATTTTTCTCCATTAGTATAAATATCTCGAATAAGAGATTCCATAACAACGGGCAAAATATCCTCCATCGGAAATGCTAATGCAAATATTGATTTGATTCTATCCATATGCGCTTGTACATTTGGAATTCGATCCCCTAAACATACCGGTTCAAATGGATTTAATTTCAATACATCATTAAGACAGTATTCTATAGTATTATTGTTTTTGTCACTATACCAGTAGAAACTCCTTCCTGGCATATAGATAACAATGGGCTTCTCATCTAGCCTTCTATTCTCCTTTTGGTCAGACTTCAGCTGTTCATTAAATTCTATAACCCAGTCCACATATTCTGTTTTAGCTGGTTCAATTACCATGAAGTTCTTTTTATATTCGTTCATGGCGTTCAGTATACTAAGAACAGAATTTGTTTTTCCGCTACCATTTACTCCACATATTAGACTGTGTCGAGTTAGGTTATTTATATCAAAATCACAGGATATATTTATTTTCTCACCACCATATATCAAATTTCCTAGATTAATAGAAGAAGAACTATCTTTCAATTTAGGCATATCAAGTCTAAATTGAGGATAAGGATCTACAACACTTATGCCTGGGACAGAATGGAGAGGAAAGTTAATCATCGAAGTCAATTCATCTGTCGTCAGATAGGTAGTAAGCATCGAAAAATTGTCACCAAGAGGATGATGAAATATATCATTACTCTGATTATCTTTAACATACAATTCTGGAGGAGTAACAAACGATGCCAAATTACCATCATCATCAATACAATTATTGTCTTTTATAAATGAAGAAATATCATGTATACGTATTGGTTCTAGTCGTGAAGATTCTCCACTTAATATGGATTTTAACTGCATTTGAGATGTTATATTTCTTCTGTCAGTAAAGAGATAGCAACCAACATTCCACATTCCTTTCGCTTTTCCTTCTCGAAATCGATTGCCATGTTCTTTAAGTTCTTCAACAATTGTTTGAATATGACCATTTACAAGTGTTCTACCAACACTTTTTGAATATGATTCAGTAACTCCATGAGATTCACCTGTAGCTGTAGAACGACTTTTACTTGAACCTACGTTATGTGTCTTTTGAGGGATAAAACTAGCTAACAATCCAGTTCCCATCATCATACCTGCTCCTACCATCTGTGTAGCCGCAGTTGCTCCTGCAGCAGTAGCTAAAGCAGCCATTCCACTTCCTACTAATGCTGCGGCGGGTGGAAAAGCAGCTACTGCGGCTATTCCTAACCCAACTCCTACCAATGTTTTAATTCCCGATGAAATTTCTCTTTGGGATTCACCATCACTTGTATTCTCTCCTATTGTTTCTGTTATAGTTTTTGTGAATGTATCTGAAGTTCCTTTTTGAAGAGATTCTGTCAAATTGAACTTTTCAAAAGATTCAGCTTGCCCCTTCATTTCATCACACATATATACAATATTATTCAACTCACTTTCGGAAACAGGATTTGCCACAACCAAATATGCAATGTCTCCTTTCTCTTTACATCCACCAAGCAAATACTCTACGGTAGACGGATAATTCGACTTTTTCAAATCCATTGATGGAATGCCTGTAAATGCATAAGCTTTTTTGTAATACCTATTGGTAAATTGCTCAATATCACATAAATCAGTAAGTACATGGGATTTCAAACCAGGCCAACTTGCCTTAGAAAAAGCGTTTATTTCTTTAATTGCACTTTCCAAATCATTCGAATGATGATCATCATCACCTTTAACCCCTAAATAGATACTAAATTGCCTATTTTCTCCAATAATTAAAAACAACAACTGTTTATTTGGAAAAGAACAAGAATGAAGAATATTCTGTAAGGCCGAAAAACATTCTTTTAGATTATCTTCTTTGGGTCTACCTACTTGGTCGATTTGAATCCAGTTTGTTTTAAGTAATTGGGAATCACCATTAGTACGAGCATAAAGAGAATAGATTGAAGAAGAATCTGACAATCCAGCAAGAGTTTTTCTCTCCAAACAGTACGAAGTGCTCATAGCCATAGCCGTAGAAGTTGACAATTGAGCTATAACATCAATGGCCTTAGGTTGCAGTTGATCATTCATTATCATTTTCAATTTTTAAGTCAAAAGTCGAATTAGAAATATTATTCAAACATTTTCTCTGTAACGTAATAAAACTTTGTTTTATTTGTTCTCTATAAGAGTTTACCACAACCCTTGTATTAATTGTAGGGTTTAGTTTTAAAGCAAATTCCTCTAGAATAGAAGTAAAACACTTTGAAAATTCAATTCTTCCTGCAACACAAAAGTCGACAGATTTATTACGATTTCTATTAAGAGAATGTTCATTAAAACCAACTACATCATTATTAACCACTGCAACGGAATTTTCAATCAATTTTTTTATAAGTTCTATCTTATATTCTGCGGAGAATGAGATTTTAATATTAAAAGGCAAATTTAACTTGACAACATCTTCATATTCTTTATCAGGATAAAATACGCGCCAATACTTAGCATACTCTTCTGTTAATTGGTTACTTACTTCCAATGCAAATGCAGAGTTAAGGTCGTTTGAGATAGACTCTATACTTGTTTCCCCACTTTCATTATCTATATAATCAAAAAGCTTACGAAACAATGCATGTAAAGAAGCATTTCTATCATCTAAATATAAGTTTTTACCTATACCTATTTTATTCCATACGTCAGTTTTCTCAACAGCTACTATCTGATCTAAGAAACTATTTAATGTCCAAAGAGGAGATAGTACAATCTCTCTTTCTTCCCATTTTTTAAGTATACCTAAAAATGCGTTTTTGTATTTGTCACGAAGAATCTGTTTAATTATAGCTTCCACTTTGCTCTCCAAATTAATGTTATTGAGCCACTCGTTTTTAATAATATTTACAATCTTATCAATTGTATCCTTAGTATAATAATGAAAAACGCCATGTTGAACTATCCCTTTTGAAACACTACATGAACAATCCTTTTCCCATTCCAAAGTTTCTGGTTCTGATACGTGAAAAATTTCTTGAATATCAGAGTGTATAAATTTCATATTAGAAGCTCCACCTGTAAGTATTACGTGATCAATAGTACCTTTCTTATCTTTTTCTATAATACTTTTAACTTCAGAATAAGCAGTTTTTATTTTTTCTCTATAAAAAATACATTCATCTAGGACCTTTTCATTTCTGAATTCACTTTTTCCACAATTAATTATACTTAATACTTTCGTAATATCATATTGACATGGAGTTTCATCAAACCCAAAAGCATCCTCATGAAGCTTATCTAAGAATTCTTCTCCAAATATTTGTTCCGCAGATAAACGAGATAATCTTGGGTTTGGTTTTCTGTCTATACTATTAAAAAAACTTTCCTTCTTTTGTCTCAAACCAATATTAACGAGTGTTTCTAAATCAGATGCATCATCAAAATACTGTTTCCACTCATTATATGCTTTTTTTGCTTTTTCTTCATTACCATACATATAGTAATATATTGCCTTTTCAACAAATTGTGCTCCTAAAGGAATTCCCGTATGATACGAAGAATCACCTTGATACCAAGTTAAATCAACCGTACTCGAACCAAAATCTATAACTAGGATTCCTTTATTTTCACTCTCACAGACCTGATTCTTTAAAAAGGATTTTCTACAACTAATAAATGCGGCTCTTGATTCTTCAATCACATCTTCACATGGAATTCCGATTGAATTTAAAAATAACATGTATATTGTTTGAATTTGTAGGCTATTATCTGAATCCAAGGAATCTGACCATCCAGTTGGACAAGCAGCATAAAGAGTATAATTACGATCGCCATTTATTTCAGATAATCCATTGTTTATATAAATTTTATTATATACCTGTTGTACAAATTTTATATAATACAACGTTGATATATTAGACTCCTCATTATCATAATTAATGCCTTGTTTATGTAAAAAATCAAGAAATGATGAATCGTCCAGACCTGCAAGTTGTTTAAAAAAATCAAGAACTGCATTTTTATTTAAAACACCACTAGACGTAAACTTTGTTTTAATAGCAACTAAAAACTTAGATAAATGAATCTTAAAATATGCTCCAAATTTAAAGTTTAATGAATCGGCTGATAAACATTCATGAATATCTGTAGGTTCAGGACTGATAATCCAAGTCTTATAAAAAGGTGAAAAACAGACAGTTGAACTAATTCTATTTTGTAAACCTGTAATCTTAGCAGGTAAAATATCCTTACATGAAGTATTTTTGCCATCTATATTAATTTCTATAATATTTGCAGATGTCTCACCATCTCCAAAATCTATTCCAATTATATAATGTTTCATTATTTTAATTATTTGGTAAATAAACTAATCCTTTTTGAATGATTCTATTAGTACTTTTTTCCATAATGCATGGACAAACCATCAGCTCATTTTTTCTGTTAGCATATTTTATGTCAAAAAACTCCATATTATCCCCAGAAAATTCTATAACAGAATACCCATATTCATCTAAACTATTAATAGCATCTGAAATTATCTGTTCGGAGCATTTTTTATCTTGACATTTATAAGCATCTGAAATTATTTGTTGATGAGACAACACCATATCCTCAAATTGTGAGAGTAACATAATACGTTGGCCGTTTTCATTAATAGTAATTGTATTTATGATAGGCTTTCTTACTCTGTCTAATGAAGAATCTAGTTGAGTAAGTATGGATGATATTTTCCCCAAGATACCATCTATGTCTACTTTGTATAGGCATTGTTTTTTATTAAACAATTTTAATAACTTAAATATCCCCCTCTGGTTGCGGATGACTTTATTTTCCTTTATAAATGATATTATGTTTGGAGCATGTTGAACCAAATCAATAAGATAATGATTCTCTGCCGGAATTTCTTTTCTAATGGCAAGAATCAACGCATTCCATTGATTATCAAAGTTCTCTAAGATTTCCACAATAGAGCTCCTTGAAGTGCACAGATTACCTTTTAAAAAGAGGTTTTTCTGTTTCTTAAATAAAGAAGTACAATTTCCCATTCTATATATTTTTTAATTCGTTAATCACATAATGATGTTCACTACTATATATGAGTTTACCATTTAAAATATCAAACTGACAAATATTTGGAATAATTTTTTTATTAATAATCATAGAAGATTTAATAACATGTAGAGATGAACAAAACTCTCCTGGAATATTGATAAGATTAAGCAAAAGATTCCCCTTATTCATATTATTTGGAAGTACTCTCAGAAATAAGCCATTTATTTCAGTAACATAAATACATTGCCCTGACATCAATTTAAATACAACATTTCCATTGATAAGGATTTCAGCAGGTTCATCATTATCACCAATAAACTCTATTTTATGAATACTCTCTTTAAGTGCTTTTGAATCAGCGTATTTTAATGCTTCTTCTTTTGACATACTTATTCCTGGCAATTTGAGCTTTCTTCCACTTTTTATATATATAATATCAGCGCAGAAATCGGTTGATCCAATCACGTTTAATAAATCTACATCACAAAACGTTTGACCAACCAACACTGATAAAGCCTTTAATCCGGATAACATGACTTTTCTATCAGAAATATCACTCTCAATCCACTCCTTTATTATGAAGTAAGATTGCTTATCATTTTCATTCCAATAATAGAACCTATCAGGATGGAAATCACGAATAAATGGTTTTCTATTAAGCCAAAACTGCTCAAGATCAAATTCTCGTCTGAAGTCAATTAGTGTTATTATTATAGTACCATTCAGTTTCATTTTTCAGCTTTTAATAGAGGTAAGTATTTATTGATTGCACCAACTACTGTATTATACAGTATTTTGTCATATCTCTCATGAGATATGAACTTAGGAGTATAAACCAAATCATCTTCAGTAAAATGATCAAAGTCAATAATATTATTTTCAGATGCTGATTCAAATTGATTTTGATACAGCAAATAAAAGCACTTGGCTATATCACGAAGATTTGTTGCACCATAAGGTTTAAAAGTCTTTATTACATCCTTTACGGCATTTACGAATGAAGAATGGTCATAAATAACATCATTGCTTGACGACTCCAATTTTGGATTTACTTGAAACTTCGCTTCTTTTATAATAGAAGAAATGTCAGCTCCAGTCAATAGCTTATTGGAGGGTTTAGTGTCTTTCTTCCATTTATAAGTAACATAATTGTCCTTTTCTTCATATTTTACTAGAGAACTATCTTCTTCATTATCGCAACAGCATCCATTTAGAATATCAATCCAAATTCTCTCAGAAAGTAATGTGGAAGCAAATAATTCTTTTGGCATCCCTTTTCTTTCAGCCTTACCATATGTCAATAGCTCATTCTGATAATCGGTATTTTGTTTTGCAATGACTCCAATAAAGATCTGAGCACATTCCTTTACCATTGGCATAAAAGTGAAATACTTCTTGCTAAATCTTTCGGAGCGAAACAATTCCGGAGGAAGTTTTGTAACATCATTGGAGGTAGCAAAGACAAAACAAGATGAATTCTTTTCTTGCATCCACGTAAGAAATTTACCAAACAATCGTTGTCCTACGCCATCATTACTGTTACTTGATGAACCAAATGCCTTTTCGATTTCATCAACCCACAATACACAAGGTGACATTTGCTCTGCTTTTTGGAGTGCGGAAATCATGTTGTGTTCTGATTCTCCTTGGTATTTATCTCTTATAGCCCCCATGTCAAGAGAAATTAACGGCATCTTTAAATCTCTGGCTGCAGTTTTTGCCATTAGTGATTTTCCAGAACCTGGTATTCCTGTCAAGAGGATAGCTCCAGGTATGTCAATATGCTGATGTAAGGCATGTTTCGGATCGCGAAATAAAATAGAATGCTGTTTTAACCAGCTAGAAACCTTATCCAAACCTATAGCAGTTACAGAATTAGATTTTTCCCACTTTAATCCTGATATGCTTGATAACTGTTGCTTCTTTAGCTCATTAATGGCACCAAGTACTTCGCTCTCTGTTACTTCTTCAAAATCAATACTCTGAGAAATAATCATTTGATCCATAAACTGTTTGATTCCCAGCGTACTGAATCCACGGAAACTGACTCTCATCTGATTGAACAATTCTTTTTTATTTAGAATTACTTCGTGAGGAATAGAGTATTCGTCCAACTTCTGAAAAATTGTATTTTCAATCTCTTTGTCACAGATTGGTTCTATTCTAATGGTTCGGACATATGGAGATAAATTGGCAGGAATAGGCAGTTCACATGGTGTTACAATAATATAGACTGATCGTTGGATAATTCTCTGCTTTTCTTGTGATAGATTACAATTTAATCTGTATCCATAATAATCAGAGATGTATTTCTTTAATGATAACACATCCTTGAAATCATCTACAAACGAAACAAATAACGTAGGGTTTTGAAGTTCTCCTGTATATTTGATGGAATTTAAAATTTGATAATTATCACTAATTTTCGTGCCTTCACTTATAGATTTATATTCAATAAACTTGGTAACCATCTGTTCTCTATCATAACAAAGTCTCGGAATAAGACTCCCATAATAACTCTCACCAAATATCAATTCATTAATAACTTCTATTTGGTTAGTTGGTATGTAAACTATAGGTATTTTTGAAGCAGTTGCATTTTTTATTTGTTCAAGCAGTTTCCCTATTTGAGTCTTATGTCGATTCATACTATCTTTCTGATTTGAGGTTTTTATATCTGAGATATCCTCCGATAAGATATCTCAGAAATATATTAAAAATGAAGATGTACCATTACTTCGCTGTTACAGTTGATAAAAGAGTTGGCTCTGTTGTGGCGATAACTACATCCTTAGCAAATAAGCCTGATATCCACTCTATAAATCCATTTGTCAAATCTACTATTACTGGCCATACATTTTTGCGCCAGCAAGAAACTATCGAGTCAAACACTTCCCCTGTTGAGTCAAGTATTTCTTCTACCATATTTCCACCCATAGACAAGGATGCTATACAACAAGCCAATGCTATCCCTGCAGAAACAATACAAGCAAAGGTTGACGCACCTAACATTGTTACAAATGTTCCAAATGCAAATAAGGACAAATTCATTGAGAAATATGCCATTGCTAAGGTAAGGGTTGTCCACAATGCTATACCTCCTATTATTTTCAAAACTGTTATCGCTTTATCAATAGTAGTTTTCCCTGTTTTAACGTCTTCTATTACTTGAGCTTGTTCAATGCCAGAAGAAACAGCAACTGCAATAACTTCAGGCGATACGTCTTGACCTATTAAAGAAGATATCTTATCATTCTTATAGGCTATATAGGTTGCTAATGAATAGCACAGTTTTTCTTGTACATTCATTGTACTATCTCGTAATACCTCCTTAATAGCATCTGTTCCTCCTATAAGTGATTCCCTTAATTCATCCATAGCACCAAGTGTACTTAGACACAAGGTATTTTCATTCAAAGCCTCAGATATCTTCTGTATCAATTCATCTAACATCTCATTAGTTACTTCTCCTGTAACAGATAGGTTTTGTTTTATGTTATCAAAGTTCTGTATCTGAGAAGCATGTTCCTCATCCAAATTCTGAACATTAAGTGTATAAAGAGAAGCTAGATAGTTGATGTAAAGTTCATACTTTTGCTCTTTAGTGAAATCTTCACCCATATTCTTCAGTTCTTCAACATAATCGATACCATTCTCTCTAATTGCGTTGTTGAGGTTTTCATTGAATTTTTCAATCCCTAAAGCCACATTAGCAACAATTTTTTTAGCTTCTTCAGGATAAGAACCAATGCATTGACTTAAGTAAAACTCGCAAAGATTATCATTCAATGATAAGTTCTCCTTTTCTGATTCTTTTAACGAAGTTAAGATTTCCTGAATCTCTTGCACCTCTTCTTTTGAAATTTTTAAATCCATAATACTACTGTTTTTTATTAAAGTTGTTTCTTCCTTTGCTGATAATGAGTCAACATGTTCAGAAATTCTATCCTTTTCTCCAGAAATATTATCGTCAGTTCCAAGAATTTTGTGAGTTTCTTCCATGTTTGTTTCGTAATTAGAAACTGAGGCATACAACGTGGCTGCTATTTCCCCATCTTCAATAAGTTGGTTCTCAACTTCCGCCATTTCTTTTTGGGATAATAGATTGTTCACAAATTGTGCGAACACAGAATCATCAATACTACTCATAGTTATTTCTTTTTAATTCATTATATTTTTTGAGAACTTTATTGAGGGCATATCCTTTCATTAGTCCCATAGCATCTTGACGCCTTTTGATAGACCAACTATTCTTTACCTGTTCACTAGTCATTCCGTCTTTAGGTATTGGATGAATTAATGGTTCCAATTCATTGTATGCTTCAATAGATGATTTCTTTTCTATTATCATATATCGAAGGACCAACTGATCTCTTTTAGGCAAATCTTGATATGCTTGCTTCATTCTTTTAATATTTGGGTTATCATCATCTTCTTCTTCCTGATCACATAATAATAGACCCTCATAATCCGTATATTCTAGTAACTCCTCCTCAATCTCATTGTTTTTTTTCTCTTTTTTTGCAAGTTTGTAAAAATAACGACAAGATATACTCGATACATAAGAAATTAGTTTACAGTCATTTAATGCTTTATATAAAGATATTCGATGCCACTCGTTTTCTTTTTTAACAGGATCAAATGGTGAGCTTAGAAATATGAAATATTCTGAAAATACATCACAATCATATTTGCTCATAATTTGTTCTAGTTTTCTTATTAACCCTTTACTCATTTCTCCGAAAAAATTGTTAATTACTACCTCGTAGTTATTAACAATTCTTCTAGCGAGTTCCAAGTTGGCTAAGAAATTTGGATCATCAGATAATTTTATTTTTAATTCTTTCCAAGATATGTTCTTCCAATCAATTGATTCCATACTAGTAGTTATTTTATCTTCCTTTTTCTCTATTATTTTACTGAGTTGAAGATTTCAATCATTATACTTCATTGATATTCATTAAAAAACACTCGACACATATGCTGTTGATAAAGTAAGCCTTTTATAATCACAGCAACTCGCTGTTGCCCTTGCCATCGAGTTACACGATCTTCAACTCCTTTGAATAAACTATCTATCACTAATACTAATTGTCCTTGTCGAAATTTCTTAATATCATCAGGAACAAATTTAATATCATCAACATTCGAATCACAAATGATCTTGAGACTTTCTATTTGTTTGTCAGGGACTATTAATGGTTTTTTGTGAGATACATTTCCAAAATGATGATGTTGATAGTATAACCAAAGAAAAGGAAGATGAACATTGTCATAAACAAAGTTTTTGAGTTCTTTTTTTGTTCCATAAGCAAATAAAACATTAGGAATTCGAGATTCGACAGCTGAGCTCTTTTTATCATTACAGTCCTTTTTTAAGACTGTAATGGTAGGCCAAAAGGCAATCTCATTATTCGCAATGATGTAATTAAATGCTTTTTTTTCTCTACTATAGGTTGTATGTAGGGCGTACCAATGGAGACTTTCGGTTGATTTCTTGTGGAGGTTGGTAGTTGTGAATAGCACACTTTTAGTAAGCACCCCAGTTTGTGAGTTGTCTGCTTCAGTGAGCAATTCAACTTCGGGGAGGGCATCGAATGTAACTTCAACACAATGAGCATGACGCTCTTCTTCTTGCGTAATCACATTAGACAATGTGTTCTTTTTCTAAATTTAAGGCTCCAAAAAAGACTTTAGCAAAGTAAATCCTTTCTTTGCCTCTTACTCGTTTTATGCACGTCTCCTAAAAAGGAGATTGTTTATACACTGCAAAATTAGTAAATAATAGCGAATAATCACTGAAGTAAATGGATGAAAATGCCGTTATATGCCGTATAATATAGTTTTTTTGCTCGCTTTGTTTTTCTAACATTCCATTTTATACTTCGAAACAGACTGAAATGCAAAAACAAGCTGTTTATGCACATCACCTTTTAGAAAATTGTAGTTTTACTAAACAGAAAGATTATGAAAACAAAAGAGGGTGTCGTTAGAACTGTGTCAAAGCTAAGACAATAAAATTAATATTGCTGTCCGATAAAATAAGGAATAGCATACAAATAGTTCCCGAAGCACTTTTAAATAGTGCTTCGGGTTTATTTTTTTGTATAACAAGCCCCCTCAATCAAAAAGTGATGGTTCAGGCGGACT
>Ga0183100_1001234_pt1 | contig 13670 bp, 9 predicted proteins | sample Biomet2_FD_127789 | JGI IMG/M metagenome (GOLD analysis project Ga0183100, IMG submission 127789) | Microbial communities from bioreactor (seeded with anoxic lake sediment) at LBNL, California, USA - Biofuel metagenome 2 | ecosystem: Engineered > Bioreactor > Anaerobic > Unclassified ...
TTATATATATTCATATTATATCAATAATTCCGTTAAATAACAACACAATAATTCATAATATGACATATTTCTACTTAAGTTATATTTTTCCTTAAAACTTGGCAATAAGCTGCATCGTGAGCGTAAATTATCTTCCGTGTTAACTCCCACAAACGAAAAAGCAATCACAGTGAATGAAATCACTATGATTGCTTTTTATCCTTTTCTAGATAGGAAGTACAGAATGCACTCTTCTAAAACCGCTGTAGATTCTTATTCAGCTTAAAATAAAACTGACACCGTATTAAAAACGATGTCAGTCATGAATAAATTAAAACATTTTAAAGGGAATCATCATTTGTCCCTTTCATCTTTTGCCCATCGGTTCAAGTTTTTAACTCATGTAATTTGTCATAATCTTGTTAATAATTACACAAATTTCAGCACGTGTAATACTTGCTTTCGGATTCAAGTTTCCATTAGAACCGGAAATGATGCCATCTGCTACTAAGGTAGCTGCTGCATTTTGAGCCCAAGAGGAAATAGAATTACTATCTGCAAATTTGCTTAATACCGTTGTATCTACTTTATCAGATGGATTCAGTCTCTGCAATACATTTGCGGCCATTACCATCGCTTCTTCACGAGTAATGGAGGAATTTGGATTAAAGGTACCATTACCTTGACCAGAAACTAAACCATTGCTTACAGCTACAGAAACAGCAGCTGCATACCAAGCATCTGTATCCACATCACTAAAATCAGATGTAGCATTACCCTTTAATTTAAGCATATTAACAATCATAGATGTGAATTCAGCACGGGTAGCATTGTTGTCTGGCTTTACAGTTCCATCTGTATAACCAGAGATAATGCCTTCACTGCTAACAGCCAAAATGGCGCTCTTTGCCCAATGACTAGCAATATCGCTAAAAGCACCAGACTCTGCTACTGTATCGCTTGCCGAGTCACCACTATATCCAATAGCTATCCCACTACTCTTTTTAGTACTACTATTATTACTATTGTTATTGCTATTGTTGTTATTGTTATTCGTGTTTGAGCTACCACCTGGATTCGTAGACGGTTCGCTAACATCGTTAATGGTGATGGTAAATCCATATGCCGAACTTGTTTTTGAACCATCAGAAATAGTAACGTAAACTTTGTAGGACTTCTTCATCTCATAATTGAAAGAAGTAGTAGCGACTAAGTTCTTACCCACAATCACAAAAGATGCATTGTCTGTATCAGATGTTAACGCATACGTATATGTTTTTCCGTATATCGGATTCGATTCAGAAAATGTACCAATAACAGCAGTACCATCAACTTTATTATTTTCATCAATAGAACGGTTGCTTAATAAGAAAGTCGGAAGCGCTTCATCTAAGTTATTGACTGTAATCTTAAACGAAACCGGTTCACTTATCAATGTACCATCAGAAACCGTAACTTTTACGGTATAAGATGCCTTCGTTTCATAATCAAAAATAACAGTTGATTTTAAGGTGTTACCGTCAATCGTGAAGGATGCATTGTCTGTATCCGATGTTAATGCATACGTATATGTTTTACCAGCTGTTGGATTCACTGCAGTGAATGTACCAACTGTCCCAGGCGCCTGATTTTCATCAACGGACTGTTTGTCTAATGTAAAAGTTGGAAGAGCTTTTCTTGGATCATTGATCGTAATCGTAAGGGAAAGCGGTTGACTTGTCTTTGCTCCATCAGAAATCATAACTTGTATTGCATAAGACGATTTCGTGTTGAAAACAAATACGGAATTTGCTTCCAAGTTCTTGCCCTCAATCTTGAAAGAATCATTATCGCCGCCAGTTGCTAACGAATACGTATAATTTTTTGTTGATGTTCCATTGACTTCAGAAAATGTACCAACGATGTCACCAATTTTATTTTTTTCATCAATAGATTTCTTGCTTAATGTAAAAGTCGGGAGCGAATTAGCTGGAGGAGTATAAACATAAGCACCTAAATCAGCATTGACTCTTTTCACACCCGCAATATCGTTTGCAGACATATTCGTTTTGGTACCTGCTGCGATAGCTGGGCTTCCCTCTGCTAAAGTATAGTCACCATTTGTAGCATCGGTAAACTTAACATCATCAAGTGTTGCAACAGCTTTGCTGTTGGTACCACCATTAGCAGGTGCTGTTCCTACGTAGAGGTTATAATCGGCAATACCCGCCTCTGTGACAGTAACCGCGCCTGTAAAGATGTTGTTCTGAACAGTACCAGCTGATGCTTTTGCTCTAGGAATATCAGAGGCTGGGAAAACATTATTGGTAACAATAGTACCCGTGAATGCATAATCTCCTAGCAATCCTTTACTACCGGTAGCAATATTATTATAAACTTTGCATTTTATAGTATCGCCAAGTGTAATACCATAATTTATATGGTTTGTTAGAACGTTATTGTAAACCTCACATGAGTCCGCAGAATAAAAGTTAATAGGAATACCTGTATTCGTGATAGTACAATCATGAATTTTACAACCATAGTTTGTGGTACCGTTCGTATTAATACCAACGTTATTTGTTAATGTGGTATTATTACCATCGATTTTAAAACCGCTAATCTCCACATTCGTGCAACCACTAATAGCTAAAACAGATAAGACAGTATTGGCGGTTGGTGCTTTGATAGTAACCGCGTCCGTACCATAGTTTTTGATAACAATGGGATCTGCTGTTTTGTCGCTAGCGTTTAAATTTGTCAACGTAATACTTTCATCATATTCGCCTTTTTTAACTAAGATGTCATTGCCAGTTTTTAAAGCCTTCACAGCTGCACCAATCGTTGCAAACGGTTTCGCTTCGCTGCCATCGTTTGTATCCTTACCATCTTTAGCAACATAAATTGTGTCTAAAGATACAGGCGTTGGAGCTACCCAACTGGAACTCTTTAAAAACGCAGATTCGGGATCAGATGTTGATAGAGTACTATCATAAGCACCAGTATCCATTTTTTTAGATGCAATAGTATAGGCATTACCCATCATATCATTAGCCAGTGAGTAACTTTGTTTGGTACCCAAAGTAATAGCTGGGCTACCGGTCGCCAGTGTAAAGTCACCATTTGCAGCGTCTTTAAACTTTGGATCCGCATAAGTACTGGTGGTTTCGTCATCATCTGCATGTGCCTCAACTACCGTATAAGAAGCGCCAGTAGCAGAAGCCCAACAAGTATATTCGACTTTTTGACCTGCCATCGAATTAAAAAAGTCATTGCCTTCGAAATAGAAACCGGTCGTTTTAGTCGTCAATCGAATAAATTCACTCTGACCTACGCTCGGGCGAGAGAAAACATTATTCATAACTTCTATAGCCATTAATGTTGCGGCTTCATTACCCCCGACCTTACTAGGCTGATCAACATCAATATTATAACTAGTTATATTATAAAAAGTGTTGTTAAAGATATAGAATTCCGAACTATGATCATAATCCATATTGCCACTAACTTTATTGCTGACTATACCTGTTGTACAATTGTACAGCACATTTGTCGTGATGTAATTGATCGTTTTGTCTGCATAAATAGCGTTCGCACAACCCTTAATTTTAGTACGATTGATATTCACAACAGGTCTATTCGTTTTTCCAATAACTGTTCCAGCTGAAACGATACCTATTTTACTGTCAATGATGTTACACTGTGTAACCGTTGCATTATTACAATCATTTAAAGTAATGGCATCTGCCTTATCACCTGCTTTAACATTAAGAGATTGAATTGTCACACCAGAACTGCTGTTAACAGTAAGGCTTCCGTCAATCTCGGCAGTCCCGCCTTCTGCTACTGTAATCGTCAAATTAGACTTATTATCCACCGCTACATTTTCTGTATATGTACCATCAATTTTAATGGTATCTCCTGCCTTTGCCGCTGTAATAGCTTCTTGAATAGTATTGAAATTGGTAGCACTTGCCGTCATCGTTTTATCGACAGTTAACGTCTGTGCCTCCGTCGCCTCAACTGAAAATGTTGGAAAACACGCAATCATCATCGCTAACGTCAAAGCAATACTAAGTACTTTACTAAATACTGTTTTTTTCAAAATCAATTCCTCCTTTAATTTAAAAACCGTTTTGGCTGCTTTTTCGTGTAATAAAACCCCCTTCATTTTAAACAAAAACTTTACTTGCGCCAATCGACCTTTATGTTTCAGCACAAACGAGCTTCATCCTGTTTAAAACGATACACAAAAGGCATACACTTACATATGAATTATATATATTTGGATAAAATTAAGCAATAATTTTATGAAAATACATTGAAAGCGCTAAGGAAAAAAATTGAAAAAGACAAGGTTGTTTTTGACAATGAAAAAAACTTTCAGATGAAGTCGAACCCGACAAAAAAAGATCGCCGATGGACTGATATTCCACGGCGAATAAAGATTACAATACACTACCACAGAATATTTCAACCCAACTCAAAAATAGTGATTATACCATCCATGCAAAAACCTGAACCCCCTTGAACCGTGTATGTACAGAAGATTTTACCATACAGCATTATTAGGAACAAATAAACGGCTTTAACCCAATTAAATATAGGATTAAAGCCACTTAATTTTATTATTTCCCCTATCCACTGGGGACAGTTCTTATTAACCTGTGAAAGTGATTGCCTCACATTACTTATCATCTACAATCTCTTGCACTTCATGCAATTGCTTCTTCACATGATCTAATTGTTCTTTATTTTGCTGGACTGTATCCATATGTTCATTACGTTGCTCTGCATTTATGAGTGCATTTTCTGCATGAGATATTGAATTGAGAGCATCCTCAACCGGTATCTCCTTTGGGTGTGACATTACTTGTTTCACTGCACGATTTGCTTTTTGAACGGAGTTGCTTAACAAAGTACTTGGATGATCCTGTTTCCAACTTGTATCTGAGTGCTTAGCCAATTTTCCTCTTCCTTTCCTGCCAATTAAATAATTTATCTAGATGATAGTATTGTAAAATGCACATAAAAATATGCGGGATTAGAGTTAACAATTTTTAAATAACTCTTTTTATGCATTGCTGAATTTACCCTCTTTATTGATTTTTTATGTCTACTTTATTGATTATTGTCTAAATGCTGGCTTTGTATCCGTCACTTTCTAAGCATCGCGGTATCGTTTAGAATATTTTTGGCATTTCAACATATTGGATATTGCTATATGTTGGATACCGTTATATACTAGTATAGATGCACATGAAGTTAGCAAAAAAATTTTCAAGGGGGCCATTATCATTAAAAAAATAATATTCATACTCGTATTTCTTATTACCACATGCATGGTTGTCCATGCTGATGACATCCAAAGCCAGGACCTCAAATTTCAGCCACAAGGTGGAGGAAAATTTATTTATTGCAACAATAGCGAGGCCATATACAGAACCGATTTATCAGATACATCCAATCAAGATCCAATGTATCTTATGAACAACGACCACCTCACAGCAGGCAAATATTCATTTTTTGCATCCCATATCAATCATACCGAATTAAAAGATAAAAAAGATAAAATTACGGAAATGGGATTTGATATTGAGTTAGATGTACAATTCAAAGCAAATGTTGATTCCCAAATTGTCATAAATGCAATAGGTTTTGACGTACAAAAATCCATTTTACGAAAAGATATTAACGGCAACGAAACGAATGGTCAATCGTCGTGGGACTTTGTCGATGCCTGGTCAAATTATAAGCAAGTGCCCATTTACACACTAGATACAAATGAGAAATCTTATCCCAAAAAGTTTTCACCTATCGTCATTACGATGAAAGCCGGTGAAGAAAAGTGGCTAAGTGAATATATCGATAATTACGCAGCTGTTCCCTGTTTAAAAGTTGTACAAATTTTATCTGATTTTACAATTTCAAGTGGCGACATTGATGTCAATGTAGCCGCATTAAAACATGATGGAATATTAAAGGACCGATCTCATCATGATGACAATGCAAAAAGTGGGATATATGCTCGTGATAAGCAATACAAAGGGATAGCCGATACCTTACCTAGCGTCAATTCATCATTAACATATACGATTGACAATCGTACAAAAAACGGAACGCTATTGCCTGTAAAAGTCTATAATCAGTATCAGCCCAATGGTAAAAAGATAACAAAGTGGTTTACCAACATTAATCCGCAAGCCGACATATGGTCAAGAAATAACGCAGCTGAATCGGATATGCTTTCTTTGAAGTATCAAGATCCCGACAAATTAAAATATTATAGCAGTGATATTTCCCAAGACCAAAGGGATGACACATGGGTATTCGATGTTTTCCACAGTGATACCAAAGAATCAAGCACAGGAATACCCAATTACAAATTATCAACCGATACAGATAATAGAGACAACGCCTGTAACCTTGGCAATTATGGCGTTAGTACGAATTACACGGTGACAATTGACAACCAAGATCAGAAAAGACGGTATTTAAACTATAAGCTGAATACAAAATCCACCAATATTGTGACGGTCAAAGATAAAAATGGAAAGCAAATTATGGATTATGCTGTTAGAAAAAGACCGACTGACGAAAAGGAAGAGGACGTTATGGCTTCAATTGAACTGCCAGCAAACGAAGTTTCTACCTTTACAATCGAGGTGATACTACCGGCAAACTATCCTGGTGGAATGGAAAATTCTTTTGAAATTAGCAACAGCAAATCAGAATATACATTTGATAATGGCGGTAGCGAAACTCCAGTATGTCATAACTTTACAGGAAAAGAATATTATAAGTGGTATGATAAAAACTTATGCCTGTCAGATGACGGAATAACTTACACTAAAAAGCCAATAAGCGAAGAAGCAGCACAAATTTTCGACGGAAATTGGAACAATTTCGAGTTGCAACATTTCGGTGATCTCTATGTGGCTAGACTAAATACATATGACAGCACCCCATATTTTTATAATCAATTGGGTGACTCGTGCAATAAAGTGTATTATTTTGACGATAATTTTAATGTATTAGCCGTTCATAATTTCTCGGCATATCCCGAAAAAGTGTATGAAGAAAACGGAGAAATCATTACCTTGTCGGATGGCATCAATTTTTCAACTACTCTGCCAAATCTTGAAAAAATGATGACCGTAAGGGTTAACAATCAATATGTAAAGTTTGATGTAAATCCCATTATTGAAAGTGGAAGAACTTTAGTACCGTTAAGAGCGATATTTGAGGCTCTATCTGCCAAGGTTGATTGGGATGAACTCTCTAAAACTGCAAAAGTGTTTGATCAAAATACCGCTCTAGAATTTTCGATAGATAATGATATCGCTACGGTAAATGGCGAAAAAATTAAAATGGATGTACCAGCAAGACAATATGGATTTCGAACACTTATCCCACTGCGATTTATATCCGAAACATTGGGATATTCTGTTACCTGGAATGACTCTACAAAAACAATCGATATATCCGCAAAATAAATTGAGGATAACAATCGTTATAAAAACGCGCATATAAAAAAGGGGGAACATCTAAGAGATGTTCCCCCTTTTCTACTGGCACTTTTTTTCTGCACCGTTTTATCAAGAGTAGAAATTACACACTTGCCATATTTCTGCAATCCGTTGCACATGTACGACATTCATTTGCACACTTTTGGCAATGGTCATCTTGAAAATTCGAACATTCTGTAGCGCAAGTATCACATACAGTAGCACAAAGATTACAATGATCTTTTACAAACTTTCCATTCATAGATATCAGTTCTGCTGACATATCACACATACTTGCACATTCAACAAGCATTTTAACACAATTTCTTCTTGAATCTATATCTGACTCATTGATACATGCCTCAAAGCATTATTACATGCCTGTGCGCACTTATTACATTCATCAATGCATTCTTGATATTTATCTGTTGTTGGTGTAACTATTCCCATTTCATTCACTCCCTTCATTTTAGTACATATTTATTATGATTAAAATCAAGGTTATTATTAATTACAAAATTTTTGGGGAATGGATTTCTACCTTATCCTGCTTAAAATGCGAAAAAAACATTAGAATATTTATCCTAATGTTTCCTTAATATTATTAATTTTAAAAAACGATATCCTTGTTATTAATAGTTAGTAGTGTGAATTAGTGTTTCTCTAACTTTTACTTCATTACTTATACTGGTAAGAAATATTAAATAATCTTCGGCTAGAATTTTTGTATCACCTCTAGGTATAAACTCTTTTCCCCTTCTTTTAATTGCAATCAGCAGACAATCTTTCGGAAAATTAATTTCTTTTACAAGTTTTTTCTCAGCTATTGAACCATAGTGAACAACCACTTCAATTGTAACTTTTTTGCTGTCGTCATGCTCGTCTATCTCTATCTCTCTTTCCAAAATTTGATTTTCTAGCAAGGAATCATAGATAGGTGCGCTTTTTAACAAATCTGCAACGACATACGCCACTATAGAAACAACGGCAAGCGATAATAAATGTGTAAAAGAGCCTGTCATCTCTGTCAATAAAATAACACCTGTTATAGGAGCTCTGACAATTGCTGTAAAATACCCAGCCATTGCAAGAATTATAAAATTGTAAAACAGATTTTGATTAACACCCAAAAAATTAATCGATACATTTCCAAAAATCGCTCCAATTACTGCTCCGATTATAAGAAGAGGAAAAAAGATACCTCCAGGAGCCCCTGATCCAAAGCTTATTATAGAAAATGCAAATTTTATCACAAGTATTAAAAGCAAAAATGTTATGCTAGCAGGCAATTGTAATTCACCGATTATTTTATGACCACTACCTAATGCCAAAGGAAAAAGGATTCCTAATATTCCTGCTAAGATAAATGGCACCAACGTTCGTGTTTTGACATTAAGCCACTTGATTTTCTTATAAATTTTCTGCGTTAGTATGAGTATGTAATTATAAAAAGCTCCGGCAATGCCCAGAACTGCACCAAGTAAAAATAGTAACCAATATTCGCTAAGAGGGATGCTACTTATTACTTTAAAGTCAAATATCGGCGTTGATCCAAAAAACATTCTAGAAACAAAATCAGCGGCAACTGCTGATGCCATTGTTGACAATAAAATTATTGGAGACAAATACTTAAAAATTTCCTCCATTGCAAACATAGCACCTGCCAAAGGGGCGTTAAATGCAGCGGCAAGACCAGCGCTTGCGCCACTTGCTATCAGCACTTTTTTCTCTGTTCTTGACTTGGAAAATTTATCTCCTACTCCTTGCGCAACACAAGCACCAAGTTGAATAGACGGGCCCTCTCGACCCAGAGAAAGTCCACCCAAAATCGAAAGGGCTCCACCTATAAATTTAGAGATTAAAGTACCTAACCAATTGCTTTTAAAGTAGCCCATGATAATACCTTTAACTTGCGGTATACCACTACCACCTATCATATTAAATTTCGATATAAGTTTTCCTACAATTAAACCGATTCCTATAAGTAGTAAAAAGGCTATCGGCAATAAAATGAAATGCAACTTCAAATAACTGAATATGTTTAAAGATAATTCCTCAGCACCCATTAATATCAGACGATATAAAGATGCCACGACGCCAACTAATAAACCAATCAATATGCTCTTATATAAAATATGTAAATTTTTTGAATGTGTATTTATCACTGCATCGTAGTTATTTTTAATCTTCATTTTTTCACGATACCATCTTTCCAACTGAACAAAATTTAAATAGATTATATCATAATATAAAAGCCAGTGCAATTTTTTCAATAGGTTAATTAAAAAAGTCTCCACTTAGAAGTAGCCCCAAAAGAACAGTCTTAATCTGCATAGGAACCATCTTGGGATTATTTCTGCTTAGCTATTGTTGCATGATCAAGCACTGACATACAGTGCTATTTATATTCACATTTCGCTGGTTACTAATACATGGTTCATAAATAGAATACTACTCTACATTAATAAACATATTTAATTTGGGTTATTTATAATTTTACGCCTTTTTGCTTCTTCTACGGCTGCAAGTCGCGTTGAAACCTCTAGTTTCCCAAAGATATTAATGATATGGGTTTTCACAGTGGAAAGAGATATGCATAGACTTTCAGCTATTTCTGGGTTCGTTAATCCATTGGATAATTCATTTAATACTTCCATTTCGCGTGGACTTAAAATCTCTTTCTCACTCTTTTGCTCTTTACCTGAACAAAGTGAAATGATATCTTGTAAAAATTTTACCTCGTTTTGATCTAAGTCTTTAGAAGATGACCTTAAATATTGAATATAATAAGGATGTAAAACAGATTTTTCTAAAATGAATGGCAGTATAATCTGGTTATCCCAAGCATAGTAAATTGCTTCGCGTAACAGATTATTAATCAATCGAGATTCATTAGAATGGTTTAAAATCATCATACGTATTTTTAATAAATCCGCTTCTACTAATCGGAGCCGATTTTTATTTGCACGAGAAAAGGTTAATACCTCTTCTACTAAATCTTCTGCAGTGCCTGTTTCACCCTTTTCATACATGAGCCTTGCATATAGTAATTGTGAAATAATGGTTGGTTTTTGCTGTTTATTAAATTCTAAAATAAAACGATCTATTAATTGTGGTTTCAGCAATTGTTTGGCATGTAAGACACTAAGAAGTCTATCAATCTGTATCACATTTTTATTAAGATACCCATCAATTATTTTTTCTATAATTTGAGCGCCTTTTTGAGCATCTCCAAATAGTAAATGATATTCTGCAAGATGATATTGATATCCTTGTTGAACAATAACAGGTGGTATATTGCTACTATCTAGAATTTTTTCTACTGCATTTAAAGCATTCATTGAACTTTTTTCATCGAAGCGTTTATGATATACACCAATCGCCCCTATATAGTGATTATATCCGATTGCTTCAACCATCGAAGTGGATTTTAAAAGTTTTCCCATTTCGTCATAGACCTCTAAACTCTTATTAAGCTTTCCCACTTCTTCTAGTATCTGTGCTTTAGTCGCCAGTATATAAAATTCTAGACATATGTTCGCACCACACGTTTCTAATGCGCGATTAATAAATTGATCGCAAGCTATATAGTTCCTGTTTGTCAAAAGAATATTAGCGCTTTCTATTAACAAAATAGATTGTGCAACAGGGCTTAATTTAAATTTATCTATTTGGTCTAGCGTTAGAAAAACGGGCGAAATAGAGCTGTCAAACTTGTCGTCTATATAAAGATAAATATAAGGTAAAGCTTTTACAATATCTTCGTCTTTGTAATGATGTTCGATTGCTTTACATATTTCACGGCAGCGGTTAATGTTAAGTGTTCCAATATTGTACATGATACATTGAATGGAAAGGTTAATATCTGAAATAAGATAGTGAAGGGGCAATTGATCAATAAGGTTCCATGTCTCAACTGTCTCGTCCATGTTTTTTAAAAGAGATATTACATCTTCAAACTCTTCAGCATGTAATAAGAGGTAGAAGGCTTCTTCGTTCTCGCCTCTTTTTGCTAGAGCTTTTGCGGCATTTTTTTGAATGGTTGTTTGCTCTTCTTTGGAAAGATCTTGAAATCGCTGTTTTAAATATTCACCTAAAATATTATGATAACGGTAAGATTTCTCAACCTCATCAAGGCATATAATAAAGAGATTTTTGTTCATGAGGTTTTCCATCATATTATGGAAATTAAGTTCGGAAATAAGGTGTTTGCAAATATCTTCATCAAAATATGAAAGAATGCTAGTGACCGTTAAAAAATAGCGCTCTTCCTCATTAAGTGATTTAAAAATTTCACGTGTTAGATAGTCAGCCGCAATGGTACTACCTGTCGAATGTAGCAACCCCTTATTAGTGTTACCGACAGCGGCAACAAGCTGAAGACCACCAATCCAACCTTCGGCGAAATTGTTCATTTGTGCAATTTTATCATCACTAATGGCAAGTTTCAACGTTTCTTTTAAAAAACGTGTTCCTTCCTCCCAAGAAAACTTTAATTTGTCTCCACTTATAAAAAGAAGCTGTCCAGAAACGGCGAACTCCCCTAGATATAAAGCTGGATTTTCACGGGATAACATAAAGATGTGAAAGTTATTTGGCATGGATTTTAGAAAAAACTCTAAGGTATGTATTAAAGCCCTATTTTTAATATACTGAACATCATCCAACACGATATAAAAATCCTCATGACTACATAGTTGATTAACTAATATGGTGATAAGGTTTTCCATATGTGAAGTTTCAAAGCTTAAACGGATTAGTGATAGAATGTCTTCCCGCTGGCTACCTAAAAAATTTCCTACTGCCGCCGCAAAGTAATGCCAAAAGGAAAAAACATTGTCATTTGTTTCATCCAGTGAAAGCCAAGCTGTATTCTTAAGGCCTGTTTGCTTAATAAAAGAGGACAGCAGTGTTGTCTTTCCGGTTCCAGCCGCTCCCATGACATAGGTGATTTGTACTTCATTCGATTGACTGAGAAGCTCAAACAATTCATGTCTTACGATATAATTTTTTCGGGGAGCGGGCATTTTTAGTTTTGTTGATAACAAAATCGAATCTTGAGAGTTCTCTAATTTCATAAAATCCATCCAAATCAAGTTTTATTTTATTTTTATTTTATGACAGAATGATTTGTTTTGCAAGTATTTCAAACTTTCTTGACATATTTAAATCGAAGCATAATGCATGATACCAAGAATAAAACAAATGAAAAAATGAGTACATAACAGAATGATGCCATGTGTGAGAAGGTTTGACCGTTTTGCATATACCCAGCAAAGTCTAAGAGCTGTTTTTGTGGTAGAATTTTAATAATGAAATCTAATATCCTATTATCTTTACTAAAAGAATAAAAGCTACCGGCAAGAATTGACGTTAAAATTAAAATACTATTTCCTAACATGTTCGCATGGTCGGGTTTTTTAAAAATTGTAGTTAATAAAAGTGCAAAGGATATACCTAAAAACCCAATCAGGAAAAAGAATAGTGCATATTGTAGGAGTGAAAATCCTATGTTAAATCCTATTAATTTCATAATAGCTAGCATGATATACGCTGGTAGATACATAGATAGGCAATAAATGCAGTGGGCGGCGAGATATCCGCCAAAGGAAACTGGTGCTGATACAATACGTACTAATTGCCCTTGCTCTTTATCATCAGCAAAAGTAAACAGATTCATAAAGGTTCCCATCATAAGGAACATCATCAAAAAACCAATAATATTGACACCGACGCCTCGTTCTGTTTTATGGTCGGAAACCGTCAATTTTGGATTTTTAAGCATAGTCATTAACATTGTTTTGAAAGTGTTGTTTTTAAGGGTATCTACTTCAACGTTGCCATTACCTTTATCAATCACATAAGCATCATACTGACTCTTATAAAGAGCAGAACGAGGCGGTTTGTTTTTCATTACCGTGACGCTTAGTTCCTTTGAGCTTATAAGTTTCACATTTGCATTCGTTACATATACAATGCGACCTTTTACCTGCTGGGTGCTGGTGACATAGACCGCTAGAACAATTGAAATAAGCATGATGACCGTCATGATAATGACAGGGGGTAGACGTTTTGTCATGCGGCAATAATTATTTTTTAATATAGTTAACATAAGTAATCCTCCGTTCTGAAAAACTTACTACAACCAAATACTAATAGAATAGAAACGGCAATGCTTCCTATTAATACGGGTAAAAATTGTGT
>Ga0183100_1001238_pt1 | contig 13645 bp, 10 predicted proteins | sample Biomet2_FD_127789 | JGI IMG/M metagenome (GOLD analysis project Ga0183100, IMG submission 127789) | Microbial communities from bioreactor (seeded with anoxic lake sediment) at LBNL, California, USA - Biofuel metagenome 2 | ecosystem: Engineered > Bioreactor > Anaerobic > Unclassified ...
CCTGCGTCGGAATAAACGGAAACGGCCACCGGAAACAGGAGCATCATCAGGCCCATGCCCCACACCCAGATTTTGCCCAGCAGATGGGTTTGATCATCGTAACTGCGCATGCTTGCATTCTTCATGCGATCACCCCCGTAACCCAGTTGGTAATCGGTATTGCCAGCGCCATGGAACCCACCATGGCAATGGTCAGCGCATAGTCGGTCAGCCATTCCCAGTGCAATAGCTTGATGCACGCGCCAACCGCCAGCATGATTAACGCGGAGCTAAGCATCACAAACACCGGAATCCATCCGGCCAACCCCTCGGTTACGTGGCCAAAGATCATCCCCAGAAAGGCGGAAATCATGCCCATGAACAGCGCGCTCATGAAAATGTCTCCCCAGCGACGATCCCGTTTTTCCAACCGATCTACGCCGCTTAGCAGCCGTTTGCACAGCAGGGGGGTTAAAACGATGCCCGCAAGGATCCCCAATGTCATCACCCATGTGATGACGGAAAACTGCGGCGCGGTAAGCATGGTCGCGCTATCGCCAAGCGTTGTGCCCACAGCCCGGGCCGCGGCTTCCGCGGCGGGCGTCTCATACGTGATGGCGCCAATCACCGACAGGCGCAGCCACGGCAGGGGAAGCCCCAGCTTTCGGGAAAGCGCAATCACCCCGATGAGCACCGACACGGCGGGGTTCAGCGTAAACAGCGCGCTGGTTTTGACAACCTTGCGCAATGTACCCTTTGACACGCCAAGCGACAATGCCCGTCTCCAGGATCGAATCAGGAAAAACACCGATTGGGCCACCACCAGCAGCAGGATGATGCCAACAATGATATAGAGGAATGTGTCATTGACCGAAAAGGCTCTCTGCAAACCGCTTCCTCCTTTATGCCTTGCCGACCGCAGATGCGCGCCCCGTTTGCGAGCCAGGGCGCGACGGACGGTCGCCGAACGAATCTCTGTTGTTTTCGATGGAGAATCGGGGTTGTCCTTCCTTATGGGGGAAATTCTGAATACCCTTGGCATGGGATGGGGGAAGGCATGCGCGTTTGAGGGTCAAAAAAGGCTCCCCCGCGCGTTGCAACGTCGGGGGAGCCTGAGTTTTGTAAACGTGGTGCTGCTAAGGCTATTCGCGGAACACGCCTACCGTAAGGCAACCGTCGCTCATGAAAAAATTCAGTCGAATGGCGTAAGGCAGCGTGTTGGTGAAAATTTGGGTAATATCGCCGCCGCCCACCGCCGCGTCAAACCCGACGGGACAGTAGTAAATACCGACATCCGCGTGCACTTTACGCCAGTTGATGAAGATGGGCACCTGAATGAGCGCGTTGTACAGCGTCGTATTCACCTGACAGGTGCCGCCGCCGTAGCCCCACAACGCATTTGCGCTCATGATTGGCGCGCGGTGGTAGCCGGTAGAGGCGCGATAAGGGCCCATGACATCGTAGATGTTCACGGTTTCGCCCGGTTGCACGGTAGTGTTGCTGATAAAGCTGGAACCCAGATAAATATTGTAGTTGCGGCCCTGATACTGCATGGTGTGTATGCCCAAGGCGTAGAAGGTGCTCATGCAGCTGATCAGATCGCCGCTTTGCGCATCCTCCCACGGGACGACTTTCATCAGGTAGCCGACGTCCTCCTTGTTGATGTAGCCGGTGGTGCGCCAGTAGGGAAGCGGGTACCGGCCTTGATCGTCCAGCGCGTCCACAGAAATCGCGGAGCCGGGGTTGACGGTTTTGAGCGATTTCGCGCCCTGATCCTCATAACTGCGGATTTCCGCGCTCTTATTGACAAACGCCAGCGCGGTGTGTTTGATGCAGCCGGGAATATCGCCCGCGTACGCATCCAACCGATCCCACTTGAAAAGCGCGCTGGTAGGCACATACCCGTAGGAGTTTTTATAGCGAATATAGCTCCAGTCGCCCTGATTGGCGCCTACAACAACCTGCTCGTATTTTGCCACGCGGAACACGGAGGAGCTGCGCTCATCCATTTGCGAGCGGGCGATTACCGCTTTGTAGGCATACGCCTGAAACAAATCCTGAAAGCCTTCGGGGTTGTTGACGGCGGCCGTCGGCGCGCCGGTGGCTGCGGGCGGGGCGACGGTTTGGCTATCCGAAACGCCCTGCGAAGCGGAATACGCGCGGATGTCGCTCAGGTATGCGGTAAGCACGTAGCCGATGTTACGGCCTGTGTCCACCTTGCTCCACTCGTTGCCAAGCTCCAGAATATACACCATATCCCCCTTGGCGATGCTGCCGTTGCCAAAGGCGGATTTGTTCGGCTCGCGCCGCACTTTCAGGGGCGCGGTTGCGGTAGCCACATATTGCGCGTTGGTTTCGTTGGTTTGCGCGGTCTCGTCCGTACCGCTGATCGCGTCGGGGTTTTCTAAAATCTCCGCGCTTTGCGCTGCCTGTTCCCCGTCGGGGGCAGTGGTCGCGGTTCCTGTCTCCTCGCCCAGCGCAAAAACGCCTCCCAGCGAGAGGCACAGGCAAAGCAGAGCAGCCAGTAACCGAGCGAGTGATTTGTTCATGTATCGTTCTCCTTTAGGCAAATTCCATCAGGTGGGCATTTGTATTATATCGGTGCAAATTGCTTCCGTCAAGAAGCGCGCAAGCCCCGTTTTCCGCCAAAAAGCATGGCTTTTGAAGGAGCTGCGCGCCTGCCGGAGCCGGCTATGGCCGCAACGGGCAAGAAAAACATGTAAATTTTGCGGCAAACCCTGCAAAAAAGTCCGACGCGCGGTGTAACCAGCGCGCCGGACTGCGTTTGGAAGCGGTTGAGGAGGAAAAACGGGCGCGCCCCTTGAGGAACGCGGCTGAAAAAGCGCCTGAAAGGCGGCTTACTCCCTGCCGGGCGCCGCGACGCTGCCGCGCTCCACCAGCGCTACGCTCATCTCGCTTTTGATGGTGCAATGGTTGAGCTTGCCCACGATGCTGAGCAGGGTGCGAACGGCGGTGATGCCAAGCTCCTGCCGGAATACGCGAATGGTGGATAGAGGAGGGGTGCAGAACTGGCAAATGGACAGATCGTCCATCCCGATGAGCGACACATCCGTGGGTACAGCGTACCCTTTTTCCCCAAGAGCGCGCATACACCCGACCGCCATAATATCGTTGCCGGCAAAAAAACCGGTAGGCGGTACACGGCCGCTTTCCAGCAACGCCGTCATATCCCGGTATGCGCCGTCCAATGTAGGCGTTACGCGCCAGACACTGTTTTCGTCAACCGGCAGATCATGCTCGTGCATGGCGGCTTCAAAACCCTTGCGGCGGTAACGCATGTTGCTGAACTCCACTTTGCTGGTAATGTTGCCAATCCGCCGGTGGCCGGCAGCGTACAGAGCGTTGGTCGCCTGATACCCCGCGTCGTAATTGTTCATAACCACGGCATGGACAGGTGCGTGCCGGAAAAGGTTATCCAGCGCAACCAAAGGCGACGCGCAGCTGGCAAACAAATCCAGATCCTCGCTGTGCATTTCTGTGCCCAGCAGCAGAATCCCGGCGCACTCCTCCGCACAAATGGCGCGGATGCGCTCTTTATAATCGTGATCCTGCGCTATGTGGATGTGCGTGATAATCAGCTCATGCCCCTGCGCCTGACATTCCCGCTCTACGCTTTCCACCAGTTCCATAAAAAACTGGGTGTCCATCACCACCAGCCCGTGGCGTTTGAACATCACCAGTCGAACATAGCTCTTCTCCGGCGTGTTGCGGTTGTTTTTGGTGGCGACATAGCCCATTTCTTCGGCCGTTTTTAAAATAAAACGCGTATTTTCCTTGCTGACGCCGGGGCGGCCGTTCAGCGCGTTGCTGACGGTTGCCGGGGATACCCCCGCCTTGGCGGCAATATCGCGAACCCTGACCTTCATCGCGTATTTCATCCTCTCTCGGGCTGGTTTGTGACCGTTGCTGCCGAGGCCGCGGAACCGTTTACCCATCCTCTATATGATAACACAAGACAAAATTATTTCAAGCATATACTGAATATTTTGCAAACAGTTTTGATTGCGGAGTGCGGGAAAGCTGTTTGCAAATGCCGAAACCCTTACAGTATGAGGATAACCGACATGCTGAACGTTTGTTGACACTCCCCGCCCCCCATGCTATACTGTTGCGCAGAGCTGCAGCCCCAGCGCGCCCCCGCGCGGCAATGGACGGGCAGGCCGGAGGAGCGAAAACCGAATGAAAATACTCAATTACGGATCCATGAACATTGACCGGGTATATGCTGTTGCGCATACCGTACGCCCTGGCGAAACCATTCTGGCAGGCGGGATGACCATCTACTGCGGCGGTAAGGGCCTCAACCAGTCCATCGCGATTGCCAAGGCGGGCGGAGAAATTTTCCACGCCGGGGTGTTGGGGGAGGACGGAGATCTTTTGCTTGACGCGCTCACCCGACATCAGGTGGACACGCGCTATATCCGCCGGGTTGCGGGCGCCTCGTCCCACACGGTGATTCAGGTGGACGAGCAAGGCCAGAACTGCATTATCGTATGCCCGGGCGAAAACGTGCGTGTAACCGACGAGGATGTGGTCGCCGTGCTGAGCGGCTTTGTTGCCGGGGACATGATTGTGCTGCAAAACGAGCTGGACAATACCCCCTCCATTTTGCGCAAAGCGGCAGCCAAGGGGCTGACCATTGTGTTTAACCCCTCCCCCATCAACGATTTGCTCAAAACGTACCCGTTGGAATGTGTCAACTGGTTTTTAATGAATGAGATTGAAGGCGAAGCCCTGACCGGCGAAACCGACCCGGAGCGGATTTTGCGCGTGATGGCGCAGCGGTATCCCAGCGCAAGCGTGGTGCTTACCCTTGGCGCGCAAGGCGCTTACTGCGCGCACGCGGGCGAGCAGTATTTCCAGCCCGCGTTTCAGGTAAAGGCGGTGGATACGACCGCCGCGGGCGATACCTTTACGGGCTATCTGGTTACAGGGTTATCCAAAGGCGCGCCTTTACAGGCGACGCTGGAGCGCGCGGCGCTGGCCAGCAGCATTACCGTAAGCCGCAAGGGCGCGGCGGATTCCATTCCAACCTGGCAGGAGCTGGAACATTAACCCCGCATTATTAAGGAAATTGGGAGCGGCGTTTGAACGCGTGCTCCTTTCTCGTTTGCGCCGGTCTGTAAACCATGCTTGATACCGGCCCTGTTTGTGTGGTAGAATAAGAAAAAACTGGGTGCTCCCCGAAAGAATAACCGCGCGCACAGGTCGGCGCCCGGCGCGGTGTACAACGGAAACGTCGTCGTTTTGGAGGAGATCGAAAGTATGCATACGCCAACCTTTGCGCCGATTGATTCGGACTTGCCCGCCTTCTATGAAGATCTGGGTCTGTTGTCCAACACCTCGGCCATTGGGCTGATTATCACCGAAATGAACGGCAACATCATCACCTATAACAAAATGATCCACGATATGCTGGGCGTTCATTTGGATGCCGAGATGCCGGCCAATGTCTGCGAGATGTACGCAAATCCCGCCGACCGGGAGCGGCTGTTTGCGCTGTTGGAAAAATCCAAAACGGTGCGGGATTTTGAAGTGGACATTTGCTACCGCGATAACCCGCCGCGCACGGTTTTGGCCAATGTAGACAACATTGAGTGGAATGGCAAGCAGGTGCTGCTCACCTCCCTGTTTGACATTACGCAGTACAAACAGCGGCATAAAAAGGCGGAACGCAGCTATCAGTCGCTTTTTAGCAACGCACCCGTGGGCATCACCGTTACGGACGTGCAGGGGCGGTTGAAGGTTGGCAACAACGCCATCCGCAGTATGCTGGGGTATACGGAGGAAGATCTGCAAAACATCAGCATACGCGATTTTTACGCTACGCCTTCCGATCGCACCCAACTGCTGGCCCTCACCAAGCGGCTGGGGTATGTTCGTGATTTTGAAACGCGATTCCTGCGCAAGGACGGTTCCGTGATCACCGTGCTGATCAACACCGATATTATTGAGTTTGCCAATACCAAAGGAATGCTGCTGACCTCCATCCGCGATATTTCCGATTACAAACGGGTGGAAGATGAACTGGTGAAGGAGCGAGATTTTTCCGCCGCCATCCTCAACATCGCGGCTACGCTGATTGTTGTGCTGGATCGCGACGGCGCCATTACGCAGTTTAACCGCGCCTGCGAGCAGCTTACCCGCTATACTTTTCAGGAAGTGAAGGGCGTCTGCTTCTGGAATATCCCGTTTTTTGATCCGATGGTAACCCCTGATGAGGTTCAGCGTTTGCTGAAACAGGGCTTTTTAGGCACGTACAACACAACGCTGGTTTCCAAAAATCAGGAACGCTACGCCGTATCCTGGACGTTTGCCACGATGCTTGACCCCAAGGGGCAGGTGGACTACGTTGTCGCCACCGGCATAGACAACACCAAGCGTCAGCAGGCCGAGGAAGCGCTGCAGACCGCCAACCTGGAGCTTGCCTCCCGCGTGGAGGAGCTGCAATCCCGCACGGAAGAAATGCGCCTGCTGAATGAAATGGGGGAACAGCTGGCCAGCTGCCAAACCTTTACCGAGGTGACCGCCATCGCGGGGCAATATGTGAACCAAATCTGCCCCGATAACCACGGCGCGCTGTACCTGATCAATGACGAGCGTACGGAGGCGCAGCAGATGGCGCTGTGGGGCGAGCCCGCGCGCACGCTGGAAACTTTTGACCCCATGGCTTGCTGGGCCATTCGGCGCGGGCACCCGCATCTGGTGGAAGAAAAACATCCCGGGCTGCTTTGCGGGCACATTGCCGGGGCGGATAACGGGCATTACCTGTGCGTACCGCTGATGGTCAACGGGCAAGCCATTGGTATTCTGCACCTGAACCGCCTCCCGGAAGACCGGCCGGAAGCTGCCGCGCGCAGGGATGAATCCTACGGCGAACACTTTTTGCAAATTACGGTTACCATCGCGGAGCACATTGCGCTGGCGCTTTCCAACCTGCGGCTGCGGGAGTCGCTGCGCGAACAGTCCATCCGCGATGCGCTCACCGGCCTGTTTAACCGCCGCTATCTGGAGGAGACGCTGGAGCGCGAACTGATGCGCGCCCAACGGGAAAAACGCCCCGTAGCCATGATTATGTTTGACATTGACCACTTTAAGCACTTTAACGACTCCGCGGGCCACGATGCCGGGGATGCGCTGCTGCAGGCGGTGGGCGCGCTGCTCAACCGCACCACGCGCGGCGGCGATATTGTGTGCCGCTATGGCGGGGACGAGTGTCTGGTGGTGCTGCCGGGCGCAGGGGTTGCCGACGCGCTGCACTATGCCGAAGAATTGCGGCGGGGCGTGAAAAACCTGACGGTGCTCCATCGCGGCAAACCGTTGGACCCTTGCACCATTTCGCTGGGGGTTGCCGTTTATCCCGACAACGCTACGGATACCGTAAGCCTGCTCAAAGCGGCGGATACGGCGATGTATCAGGCCAAAAATCAGGGCCGCGACCGTGTGGCGCAAGCCTGAAGGCGGACACGCGCAGGGACTTCGACATAAGGCTTTGGAGCATCGACGCAACGCACGCGCAAGGGGTTTCGCCCTTGAAACCTGGCAAGGGATGCAATCCCTTGTGCCGCCTTTTCAACAGCGTTTTGGTGGAGCTTGATTCGGCGTAAGAATTGTGGGCTTGCAGGAAAGATGTGCTTGTGAGCGCTGCGGGTTGGCTTCGCGGCAGGCGGCGGCTTCCTGCCGCGCGTGGTTTTACCGTGCTTTACATACTTTTTACCAAGACGGAAAAACGTGGATTCATAAGGCTTTTTGTGAATACTGTATACAAAAATACAGGATCAGTACATAAATAGGGATTGACAAACGGCACTGTCGCGTGCTATTTTTGTTGAAACCTTATGGAAAGGAGCCGCTGTATGATGAACGTAGCTCTGGGCCTTAGCATTATTATTATTACCGTTGCTGTACTAGTACGGATTAGCGTAGTAGTAGCGAGCAACGGAATTTTGCGTATGCCAAGGGCCAGGTTGCAGGTAGCGGCATAATCTTTCGGAGTATGCTTCATACCCCCCTGAACCGTGGAATACGGTTCAGGGGGGATTTTTTTATCAGGGGGTAGTGATGATGAAGGCGAGCGGCGCGCAGATTTTGATGGAAATTTTCAAGGAACAGCAGGTGGACACCGTATTTGGCTACCCCGGCGGCGCGGTACTCAATATTTACGACCAGATTTACAAGGCTTCCGATTGGCTCAAGCACGTGATTACCTGCCATGAGCAGGGCGCGGCTCACGCGGCGGACGGCTACGCTCGCGCAACCGGCAAAACGGGGGTGGTGCTGGCCACTTCCGGCCCCGGCGCCACCAACCTGGTAACCGGTATTGCCAACGCATACCTCGATTCCACGCCGATGGTCGCCATCACCGGCAACGTAGCCTGCAACCTGATTGGGCGGGACAGCTTTCAGGAGGTGGACATTACCGGGATTACGATGCCCATCACCAAGCACAACTATATGGTTAAGGATGTATCCCGGCTGGCGGATACGCTTCGCGAGGCGTTTCACATCGCGGCCAGCGGCAGGCCGGGCCCTGTGCTGGTGGACATCCCCAAGGATGTGCAAATTGCGCAGTGCGAGTTTACCCCCGCCCTTAGGGATGAAGCTGCCAAGGCGAAACCGGTGGACGCGCAGGCGCTTGCCAAAGCGGCGGAGCTGATCGCGTCGGCCAAGCGCCCCTTCCTTTACATTGGCGGAGGGGTGCAAATCGCGGGCGCGGGCGAGGAGTTGGTTACGCTGGCCGAAACCATCGGCGCGCCGATTGGCAGCAGCATGATGGGGCGTTCCGCCGTACCGCACAGCCATCCGCTGTTCCTGGGCATGACGGGGATGCACGGCCGCTATGCCGCCAGCACCGCGTTGGACCGATCCGACCTGATTATCGCGGTGGGCACGCGGTTTTCCGACCGCGCTACCGGCAATAAGGCGGAGTTTTCCAAAAACCATAAGGTGCTGCACATTGACATCGATCCTGCGGAAATCAGCAAGAATATCCCCGCCTATGTGGCGTTGGTAGCGGATGTAAAGCAGGCGCTTATGGCGCTTAACGCCATGGGGCTTCCGCACTCTGACCCCGAATGGCTGGCTGAGGTGCAGGCGCTGATGACCGCGCCGGATAACCACCTGACGATGGACCCGACCATCCTGAACCCGGAGCTGGTGCTCAAAGCCGTAAACCGCCGCCTGCCCCCGGACAGCCCTGTGGCGACCGATGTGGGCCAGCACCAGATGTGGGTGGCGCAGTACTACCGTTTTGAAAAACCGCGCACCTTCATCACCTCCGGCGGGCTTGGCACGATGGGCTTTGGCATGGGCGCGGCAATGGGCGCATGTATTGGCACGGGGTTGAAAAAAACCCTGCTGGTAACCAGCGACGGCAGTTTTCATATGAACATGAACGAGCTGGCAACCGCTGTGGCCAATCACCTGCCGCTGATTGTGCTGGTGCTCAACAACAGCGTGCTGGGTATGGTGCGCCAGTGGCAGACGATGTTCTTTGATAAACGCTATTCCAGCACAACGCTTAACCGGCCCACGGACTTCTGCCTGCTGGCGCAGGCCTTTGGGGCTAAGGGGCTTCGGCTGGAAACGCTGGATAAGCTGGACGCGGTATTGGACAAGGCGTTTGCGGCTACCGGCCCGGTGGTGGTGGATGTGCGCATCAACCGGGACGAAATGGTGTTACCGATGATTCCGCCCAACGGAACCATCAAGGATATGATTTTGAGGGGGTAAAGCCATGGAAAGCACAAGGCTGATCCTGTCGCTGCTGGTAAATAACGAATCCGGCGTGCTCACGCGCATTTCGGGATTGTTTGCCCGGCGCGGCTTCAACATTGACAGCCTGTCGGTGGGGGAAACGCAAAACCCGCGTATATCGCGCATAACCATTCAGGTTGCCGGCGACGCGTATGTGCGCGAACAGGTAGTGCACCAGCTGGAAAAGCTCCATGACGTAAAAACCGTTACGCTGATGGAGCTGGAGCAAACCGTACTTCGGGAGCTGCTGCTGGTAAAGGTGCGGGCCGCGCCCGATACCCGAAGCCAGGTGCTGGACGCGGTCACGGTGTTTCGCGCCAAGGTGATCGACCTGACGCCCGAAACCATGACCATGGAACTGACCGGCGAGAAAAGCAAGCTGGACGCGTTTATCGCCTTTTTGGAACCCCTCGGGATTATCGAGGTTTGTCGTACCGGCGTAACGGCTATCGGCCGCGGCGGATATGTGCTCAAACAGAATGAGGAGGAATAAAACAATGGCAACCATGTATTATGAAAAGGACTGTGACAAAAACTACCTCACCGGGAAGAAAATCGCTGTGATCGGCTACGGCAGCCAGGGTCATGCCCACGCGCTGAACCTGCACGACAGCGGCTTTGACGTTACCGTTGGTTTGTATGAAGGTTCCAAGTCCGCTGCGGTTGCCAAAGAGGCGGGGCTTAATGTGATGCTCACCAAAGACGCGGTAGCTGCCTGCGACGTCATCATGATCCTCGTGAACGACGAAAAACAGGCCGCCCTCTACAAAAACGACATCGCGCCCTACCTGACCGCCGGGAAAACCCTCGCGTTTGCGCACGGTTTTAACATCCATTTCGGCCAGATTGTTGTGCCCCAGGATGTGGCGGTCATCATGATCGCGCCCAAAGGCCCCGGCCACACCGTGCGCAGCCAGTATCAGGAAGGCAAAGGCGTACCCTGCCTGATCGCGGTACATCAGGACCCCACCGGCAACGCCAAGGGCATCGCGCTGGCATACGCGGCCGGCATCGGCGGCGCGCGCGCGGGCGTATTGGAAACCACCTTCCGTGAAGAGACCGAAACCGACCTTTTTGGCGAGCAGGCCGTGCTTTGTGGCGGCGTAACGGCGCTGATGAAGGCCGGTTTTGACACCCTTGTGGAAGCGGGCTACCAGCCGGAAAACGCCTACTTTGAATGTGTGCATGAGATGAAGCTCATCATCGACCTGGTGGTCGCGGGCGGCATGGGCTTTATGCGCTATTCCATTTCCGATACGGCGGAGTACGGCGATTATGTAACCGGCAGCCGCATTATTACCGAGGAAACCAAGAAAGAAATGAAGAAAGTGCTCACCGAGATCCAAAACGGCGTATTCGCCCGCAACTGGATTTTGGAAAATCAGGCCAACCGGCCCAGCTTTAACGCCATGCGCGCCGCCGCCAAGAGCAGCCTGCTGGAAAAAACCGGCGCGGACCTGCGCGCTAAAATGAGCTGGAAGCAGCCCAAGGAGGAAAACAAATGAGTCGCTCCGACGCCGTAAAACTGGGGCCTGAGCGCACGCCTCACCGGTCGCTGCTCAAAGCCTGCGGCTTTACCGACGCGCAGATGCGTAAGCCTTTCATCGGCATTGTCAACTCCTTCAGCGAGATTGTGCCGGGGCATACGCACCTGCAGCAGATCGCCCGCGCCGTGAAGGACGGGGTGCTGATGGCCGGGGGAACGCCGTTTGAGTTTAACACCATTGCCGTGTGCGACGGCATCGCCATGGGGCATGAGGGAATGCGATATTCCCTCTGCACCCGTGAGCTGATTGCCGATACCGTGGAATGCATGGCGCGCGCGCACGCGTTTGACGCGCTGGTGTTCATCCCTAACTGTGATAAAATTGTGCCGGGGATGCTCATGGCGGCAGCCAGGCTCAACCTGCCCAGCATCTTCGTATCCGGCGGGCCGATGCTGTCGCTGGGCGGCAAGGATTTGAACAGCGCCTTTGAGGCGGTTGGCGCGTACATGGCTGGCAAAATGGACGAGGGCGACCTCGCCTGTGTGGAAAATGACGCGTGCCCCACCTGTGGCTCCTGCTCGGGCATGTTTACCGCCAACTCCATGAACTGCCTGACCGAAGTCATCGGGCTGGCGCTGCCGGGCAACGGCACCATCCCCGCGCCTTACGCGGCGCGCACCCGTCTGGCGAAAGAAGCGGGCGTGAAGGTGATGGAGCTGTTGGAAAAAAATATCCGCGCACGGGATATTCTGAATGCGGATTCCATCCATAACGCGCTGGTGGTGGATATGGCCCTGGGTTGCTCCACCAACACGGCTCTGCACCTGACGGCCATCGCCCATGAGGCGGGCGTGCCCTTTACCCCGGCTCACATTAACGAAGTCAGCGTGAAAACCCCCAACCTTTGCAAGCTGGCGCCCGCGGGCAAACACCACGTGCAGGACTTGCACGCGGCGGGCGGGATTCCCGCGGTGATGGGCGAACTGCAAAAAATGGGGCTTCTCAACGGGCATTGCATGACCGTAACGGGCGAAACGGTGGAAAAAAACCTGAGCGGCGTGCATGTGCTGGATGATACGGTTATCCGTAATCGGGAAACCGCATACGCGCCTGTGGGAGGGCTGGCGGTGCTTTATGGCAACCTGTGCGAAGGCGGCGCGGTCGTCAAGCAAAGCGCGGTTGCGCCGGAAATGCTTACCCACAGCGGCCCCGCGCGGGTATTTAATGGCGAGGAGGCGGTGGTGGCAGCCATTTACGCGGGCGCCATTCACGCGGGCGATGTGGTGGTAATCCGCTACGAAGGCCCCTCCGGCGGCCCGGGTATGCGCGAAATGCTTTCGCCAACCAGCGCCATTGCCGGCATGGGGTTGGATAAGCAGGTGGCGCTCATTACCGACGGACGCTTTTCCGGCGCGACGCGCGGCGCGGCGATTGGGCACATCAGCCCTGAGGCGGCGGCCGGCGGGCTGATTGCGCTGGTGGAAGAGGGCGACACGATCGACATCGACATTCCGAACAAGACGCTCACCCTGCGACTATCGCAGGAGGAAATCGCGGCGCGGCGGAGCGCCTTCACCCAGCCGGAGCGGCCTGCGCTCAGCGGCTATCTGAAGCGCTACGCGACCATGGTTTCCTCGGCCGATCAGGGTGCGGTGTTCAAAGACTGAGAGGGTCAAAAGGAGTGTTGAACCATGGCAAACGTACGGATTTTTGACACAACGCTGCGCGATGGCGAGCAAGCCCCCGGCTGCAGCATGGATTTGGCGGAGAAAATTGAAATCGCGCAGGCGCTGGAGCGCATGAAGGTGGATGTGATCGAGGCGGGTTTCGCCATCGCGTCCCAGGGGGATTTTGAATCGGTGCAGGCCATTGCCCGCACGGTAAAAAACTGCACGGTCGCTAGCCTTTCCCGCGCTACGCATAAGGACATCGACGCGGCTTGGAACGCGGTCAAAGGCGCAAAATCGCCCTTGATACACACTTTTCTGGCGACGTCGCCCACGCATATGCAGTCCAAGCTCAAAATGAGCGAACAGGAAGTGCTGGAGTCCATCGCCGCTATGGTGGCCTACGCGCGCAACCTGTGCCCGCAGGTGGAATTTTCCGCCGAGGACGCGATGCGTTCCGACCCCGCTTTCCTTGCCAAAGCCGTAGATGCGGCCATCCGCGCCGGCGCGATGGTCATCAACATTCCCGATACGGTAGGCTACGCTACCCCGGCGGAAATGGCCGCTATGATTGGGTACCTGAAGCAGAACGTGGAAAACATAGACTCGGTAACCCTGTCGGTGCATTGCCATAACGATTTGGGGCTGGCGGTCGCCAACTCGCTGGCAGCGGTCACGGCGGGCGCGGGGCAGGTGGAAGGCACCATCAACGGCATTGGCGAGCGCGCGGGCAAC
>Ga0183100_1001239_pt1 | contig 13641 bp, 9 predicted proteins | sample Biomet2_FD_127789 | JGI IMG/M metagenome (GOLD analysis project Ga0183100, IMG submission 127789) | Microbial communities from bioreactor (seeded with anoxic lake sediment) at LBNL, California, USA - Biofuel metagenome 2 | ecosystem: Engineered > Bioreactor > Anaerobic > Unclassified ...
GTCTGCTTCCTGAGGTGAAGTGGCTTCAGCGGCAGGAGTTGCTTCTTTCGGTTCCTCTTTGACGATCTTTAGCAATTCAACATCAAAAACGAGCAGCTCTCCTGGTTTGATTATGCCACCGGCACCGTTGTCACCGTATGCCAGATCTGAAGGAATCCAGAATCTGTATTTGGAACCAACGCTCATCAGTTGCAGTCCTTCTGTCCAACCTTTAATCACTTTGTCGACCGGGAATTGAGCTGGTGTACCACGTTTGATGGAACTGTCGAAAACGGTACCATCCAACAGTTTGCCTTCGTAATTAACGGAAACAGTAGACGTTGAGGCTGGCTTTTCACCGGTACCTTCGGTAATAACCTGGTATTGCAAACCAGAAGCAGTCTGGCAAACACCTTTTTCCATCGCGTTCTTTTTCAGGAATTCTTTTGATTTTTCCTTGTTGGCTGTTGCTTGCTGCTCCTGAAGTTTTGCCATACAAGTCTGAAAGACTTCATATGCTTTGTTCGGAAGGATGGTCAGACTGGTCGTATCACCTTTTAGGGCTTTGCCAAATTGTTCCAGAAAAATGTCAAGATTAATCTGGGCAGGAATTTGTTTGAAATTCTGTGCCAGACTGACACCCATACCGACACCGTATGCATAGCTCAAACTATCAGCGGTGTTGGCTAATACTGTGACTGTGGCCGGTTGCTCATTCGTTTTCTTCGGGGTTTTTGCTTTATTTCCGGCAAATAGGCTACCGGTTACCGTCAAAAGCAGGACGACTGTAATGCATTTCTTGGTCATGATATATCAAATGATTATGTTAAAAAATTTGCGTAAAAGTAGACTTTATTTTCAATATCCATGCCATAAACCATCATCACTTTTAACGATGCAATCTTTTTTAACGTTTTTTCCGGCTTCAAATGGCCATAATTGTCAGGTATTTACTGCTGTTGCCGGATGATCGGTTGAGGCCAGCCATGCACCTATGGCCATGATGACCAATGCCATGATAAAAGAGGATCCCGGTTTTTCTCCCAGTACTAAAAACGATAATCCGACACCGATGAAAGGTGCCAGTGCATAAAATGCGCTGGTCTTGGCAGCCCCAAGATGCCTTTGAGCGTATACGTAGAAATAGATACTCAGTCCGTAAGCGAAAAATCCAAGTATAAGTACGGCTGGCAGATAGGCGGGGGGAGGGATGTGTTCGCCTGACATAAACGCCAGCAACAACGATCCGGATCCGGATCCGAATCCTTTAATAACTACGATCTGCAAAGGATCCTTGACCGATAATTTACGGGTGCAATTGTTTTCAAGTCCCCAGCAGGTACAGGCTAGGATGACCAGTAGCGAGCCAGCCGAAAAGGAGAAACTTCTCACATCGTTAACCGACAGGATGATACTGGAAAGGGTAATGAGTCCTATTGCTAGCCAGAGGCGTTTGGTAATGGTTTTCCTGAATAAAACCAGGGCAATCAAGGCGGTTGCCACGATCTCAAAATTGTTCAGTAAGGAGGCATTGGCAGCTGTTGTCAACTTCAGCCCGAACAGCAGACAGATTGGTGCAGCAATGTCCAGAAGCACCATCGCTACAGTATAGGGCAATTCTTTGCGGGTAAGGTTGGGTTCCTTTTCCCTTTTCCGGTTGGCATGCCGGAGAAGGCCCATCACAGCCATGCCGGTACCTGCACCCAGATATAGCCATGCTGCCATATACATAGGTGGAATTTCTTTCAGCAGGATTTTGGAAGCCGGAACGCTGATGGCATATAAGGCAGCTGCCAGAATTGCCTGAAAAATGGCGGACCGGTTGGTTTTGACGATCGGATTCAATGGGCCAGGATGTGTATGGTTGCAAAGGTAGTGAATTAGTTTCAAAGGTGTTTTTTGTGTATTTTTGTGGGACTATTCGCGAGGCTTGGGCAAGAGCCGATGCTAAAAACTGTTGAATGTTATGACGACCTTATATATCGGTGCGGCCGGCACCTTGATCTTTCTGGTGTTGACAATTGTCTCCTTTGTCCATAAACGGATGTCAGCGACTGTCAAATACTGGAAATATCCGCTTTTTCTGTTGCCACTCCTTGTTTTTGGCTGGATACTGAGCACAAAACTATACATTCCCTTCATGGGGGTTGGTTGTTCCTATGCTGAGAACAATAGCCTGCTTCGGCCGGACCGTAGTCCGTCACACCATCAGGCTGGTCTGTTGTTGCTTTTTCTGGATGGCTATGAGGATGGCACCGTTTCGGTCAGGCTGAGCGATGGGAAGACCTATTCGGCCAAAAGCCAGGACGGTGTTTTTGCCATGATGCTCCCGGTTGACAGTGGCCGGATTAAGGAAATCCTGCCCGGAGAAAAGGGCGATACGATTGCAGGTGGCATGCCGTTTACTATTCAACCTGGAAAACTGACTTATATCGGCACCTTTTCTTGTCCGAATGATTTTACGATACGCTTTATTCCGGGCATGGCCGGTAAGTCTGTCATTACGACCTTCCGCGTTCGCCACAGCAGTCAACTGGATATCCTTAGAAGTTGGGCGCAAGCGGGACGATTGGTGTTGACACCTGCCATTTGCAACAAACTGGATGAACTTCAGACCAGCTATAAGACAGCATCCCGGTTTTCGGGCCTTGAAGTCGGTTATTTGCCGTTTACCAGTACGTCGCTGAATGGAAAAATTCAGCAACTATCTCCGGCAGAGGTGATTAAAGAGTTTGAGACCTATAAATTCCTGTTTAAACTGAATCAATAGTCCGTTGAGTATCCGCTCTATATTTTTTCAGGAGATGTGAATTTTCCTAAATGGTGTCTGGCAGAGCGAAATAGTTGTTATATTTGCCGGATCAGATTGAGCAGTCAACGGTTGCCACCATCCTAAATGAAAAAAGTCCTATCCATCGTTCTTGCATTGGTTGTCCTGTTTTCGGGATTACATGTTTCGATGGCCACTCATCGTTGCTGCGGCTTGATTGCAGCGGTAAAATGGTCGGTCACCGGAGAAAAAGCAACCTGCGGGATGGAACAAGACAACGCCGGTTGTCCTCTACAGAACCGGTTTACTTCAAATTGCTGCCAAGATTACGTTTCTGTTTGTACGGTCGATCATCAATATACGCCGTCTCATTTTCTGCTGAAAAAAGTCACCCTTCCGCTGATTCAGTTAATCAACCAGCCTGTACATGCGTCGGCAGAGATATTTTCCACATCCCATCTTTTATGCACCAATAATCACCCAAGAGAGAAGCTCTGTTTTTACTCGGTTTTTCTGGAGTCGATTTGTGTGTTCCGCATTTGATTTATTGTTCTGACAGTTGCGTCAAAAGGATTTGTTGAACCCTTTTGACCGGTTCTTTGTTGTCTTTTTTTTAATTAATGACTAAACTGTAGAATAATGAAAACAATCAAATTTATCCTTTCTGCCATACTCGTGGCTACGCTGAGTGTAAGTGCATTAGCCCAAACACGGACTCATTCCGCCCAACCTGCAACAAAAACGGAATACATTAAAGTTTCCGGCAATTGTGAATCCTGCAAGGCTCGTATTGAAAAAGCGGCCAAAGTCACTGGGGTGACCAAGGCTGACTGGAATGTCAAAACCAAAGTTCTCACATTGGTGTACAACCCTTCAAAAGTAAAAAGCATCGACGTGCAGAAGAAAATTGCTGCTGCAGGTCATGATACACCTAAGTTCAAGGCAACGGCAAAGGCCTATGGGGCATTGCCGGCTTGCTGCAAGTACAGGTAATACAGGTAATTGAAGACGGGAAACCGCCTCCATCTTAAGCAGCTGTTGCGGATAGCGCCCCGATCAGGGATCCCTGTCCGCAACCTCTACCTTGTTTAAACTTAGATACAATCATTATGCTTTTCAACCGGTTAGTCAACTATTTTTTAGGACATCGGCTGATAACGTTCCTGCTCCTTATGGTATTTATCGTGTTGGGTATCGTGTATGCTCCGTTTAATTGGCATACCGGTGCGTTGCCCCGCGATCCGATTCCAGTCGATGCCATTCCTGATATTGGCGATAACCAGCAGATTATCGCAACGGAATGGATGGGACGGTCGCCCGAAAATATACAGGATCAGGTTACTTATCCGCTGACGACAGCCTTACTTGGCATCCCTGGTGTCCAGACCATACGAAGTACGTCCATGTTTGGCATGTCGTTCATTTATATCATTTTTAAAGATAATATCGAGTTCTACTGGAGCCGGTCCAGAATTCTGGAAAAACTCAATTCGCTACCAGCCGGAACGTTGCCGCAAGGTGTACAACCGACATTAGGACCGGATGCCACGGCGTTGGGACAGATATTTTGGTATACACTCGAAGGAAGAGACACGAAGACGGGACAACCCTGTGGAGGGTGGAGCCCTGAAGCCTTGCGCACCCTTCAGGATTATTATGTGAAATACAGTCTGGCTGCTGCTGAGGGTGTTTCCGAAGTGGCTTCTGTCGGCGGTTTTGTCAAGGAATATCAGGTGGATGTTAATCCGGCTGCCTTGAAAGCGTACGGCGTTACGGTCATGGACCTGATGAAAGCTGTGCAGCAATGCAATCTGGATGTCGGCGCCGAAACCATTGAACTGAATAAGGTCGAATACATTATTCGTGGGCTGGGCTATGTGAAAAATCTGGAGGATCTGGAAAATTCCGTGGTCACTGTCAGAAATAATGTTCCGGTACGTGTCCGGGATGTGGCCAGAACGACAGTTGGCCCTGCAACCAGACGGGGCGGTCTCGATAAATCCGGTGCTGAAGCTGTTGGCGCTGTTGTGGTGGCCAGGTATGGTTCGAGTCCGATGGAAGTCATCAACCAGGTGAAAGCTAAGATCAAGGAAATCAGTCCTGGATTACCTCAGAAGACATTACCGGATGGGCGCATTTCCAAGGTAACGATTGTGCCGTTTTACGACAGGACAGGATTGATTCGGGAAACCATCGGAACGCTGGAATCAGCATTGACTCATGAAATTCTGATCAGCATCATCGTCATCATCGTGCTGGTACTCAATCTCAAGGCCTCGGCCGTTGTGGCCGGTCTATTGCCTTTGGGCGTGCTGATGACCTTTATTCTGATGCACTTTTTCGGTGTTGAGGCCAACGTCGTGGCGTTGTCTGGTATTGCTATCGCCATTGGTGTCATGGTGGACATCGGCATCGTGGATGTGGAAAATATCTTGAGGCATCTGGAAATGCCTGAAAATAAGGGCGTCAGAGGCCAGAAACTGTTGTTTGTGATTTATCAGGCAACGACAGAAGTCCGTTCTGCCGTGGTGACATCCATTGCAACGACCATCATCAGTTTTCTACCGGTTTTTGCCATGCAAGCCTCTGAAGGGAAAATGTTCCATCCGCTGGCGTTTACAAAAACATTTGCCCTGCTATCGGCATTTACGCTTGGCATCGTGGTGCTGCCGACCTTGATGTATGAGTTGTTTAATGTCCGGTTGGATTCGGCGAGGATCAGGAAAGCCGGTAATTATGTGTTGATCGCCGCCGGCATCGTTTTCGTCGTTTTATGGCAAACATGGATGGCGTTGGCTCTGATTGCCATTGGTCTGAATAACCTGCTGCAAGACAGGTGGCCGGTTTCGCATAAAAATTATCCGGGTTACATCAACATCGGTATTCTGTTGTTCGTCGCTGTCTATTACCTGGCCATTGGCTGGCTACCGTTGGGCGCCGGAAACAGTAACCTGGTCAATTTTGTGTTTGTGGCTGTCACCGTAGCCATCGTGTTGATGGCCTTGATGAGTCTGGTCCGTTATTACGAGCCGATTCTAAGATGGGCGCTGGAGCATAAAGGAAAATTTTTGATGATCCCTGCCGTCACCCTATTGTTGGGCTTATTGGTTTGGCAAGGGGCTGATCGGCTAACCGGATTTTTCCCGGATGGACTTGAAAAGCTAGGGTGGAAGCAAGTCCGGCAGACAGCGTTATGGCAAGCGGCTATCCGTACTTTTCCCGGGGCCGGTAAAGAATTTATGCCGACACTCAACGAAGGTTCGTTTTTGCTCATGCCGACCAGCATGCCTCATTCCGGTGTTGAGAAAAATCTGGAATACGTCCGGCTGCTTGATAGAAGGCTTTCTGCGATACCAGAAGTAGAAACGGCTGTCGGGAAGTGGGGACGGGTCAATTCGGCGCTGGATCCGGCTCCGGTGCAAATGTTCGAAAATACGGTCAATTACCGCCCTGAATATATATTGGATGAAAATGGCCAACGGATGAGGTTTAAATTGGACAGGCACGGGAACTATCTGCTAAGAAACGGAAAAACCTACAATCCGGAAAAGGATGGTTTCAGAGTGATACCGGCCGATAGCTTGATACCGAATTCAAACGGTGCTTATTTCCGCCAATGGAGGCCTCGGATCAGAAAGCCGGATGATATCTGGAAAGAAATCGTGGCGGTGACCGATTTGCCAGGACTGACGGCCGCTCCGAAGCTTCAGCCCATTGAGACACGACAGGTTATGTTGGCTACAGGCATGCGGGCCCCAATGGGATTGAAGATTTATGGATCCGGGTTGGATTCCATTGAAAAAGCCGGATTCGTGCTGGAAAAAGCACTGAAAAAGGTGCCTTCCGTCAAGCCTGCTTCTGTCTTTTATGATAGAGCAGTCGGCGCACCGTACATCGAGTTGAAACTGAACAGGGAAGCGATGGCACGCTACGGAATGACTGTCAGCGAGGTGCAGGACGTTATTCAGGTTGCGATAGGCGGTATGGCGTTGAACACGTCCGTAGAAGGGCGTGAACGGTTCGCGATCCGGGTTCGCTATCCTCGCGAATTAAGGGACAATCCGGAAGACATCAAACGGATTCTGATACCGGCTATGGATGGAACCCAGGTGCCGTTAAGCGAAATAGCTGACATCTCTTATACGAAAGGCGCGCAGATGATTCGCACGGAAAACACCTTTCCTGTCGGTTATGTCACGTTCGATAAAGTTGAACATAAAGCAGAGGTCGATGTGGTGAACGAAGCTTCTGCCATGCTTCACAAAAAGATCGATTCAGGCGAGATCAAACTGCCGGTTGGCGTCACGTATAAATTTGCCGGAAATTACGAACAGCAAATCCGTTCGACCCAACGGTTGGCTATTGTCATTCCGATCAGTCTGTTGCTCATTTTGTTGTTGCTATATTTTCAGTTCAAATCGGTCACAGCCTCGTTTATTCATTTTTCAGGGGTGTTTGTTGCTTTTGCCGGTGGTTTTATTATGATGTGGTTGTACGGTCAGGACTGGTTTATGAATCTTCCGGTGGCTGGGATCAATCTGCGGGATCTGTTCCAGATGCATCCCATCAATTTGAGTGTGGCCGTTTGGGTGGGCTTTATCGCCTTGTTTGGCATCGCGACCAACGATGGCGTCATCATGGGAACGTATATCCACCAGGTGTTTGAACATCGCCATCCGGCGACGGCCCATGAAGTCAGGGAAGCTGTTGTCGAAGCTGGGCTGAGGCGTGTCCGGCCGGCCATGATGACAACTGCTGTCACTGTCATCGCCCTGTTGCCGGTATTGACGTCTACCGGAAAAGGAGCTGATATCATGGTGCCAATGGCTATCCCAACGTTTGGCGGTATGATTATCCAGGTCATGACCATTTTTGTTGTCCCGCTGTTTCAAGCCATTTGGCGGGAGAGAGCCGTGCTAACCAAACAAAAAATCACTCTATGAGACGAAAAATCAAATTAATATGGCTGCTGGTGGCCTTTATCGCTTGTACGGCAACCTATGGCCGGGCACAAAGCAAACAAAAGGATTCCTTGAATGACTATCTGCAAATGGCTGTCATTGACAATCCGGCCGTTCAACAAAAACTGGATGAGTTTCAGGCAGCGTTGCAACGACTGCCTCAGGTTGGCAGTTTGTCCGATCCCGATCTGACGGTCGGTGTCTTCCTTAAGCCGATGGAACTGGCAGCCGGCAATCAGCTGGCAGATATTCAGTTGATGCAGATGTTTCCCTGGTTTGGTGTATTGAGACACGCCAAAGATGAAATGAGCCTGATGGCGAACGCGAAGTTCGAGGCGTTCCGGGAAACCAGAAACCAGGTTTATTACGATGTCCAACGGACTTGGTACGACTTGCAGAAAAATCAACGCGAATTACAGCTTTATGAAGAAAATGTGGCGTTGCTGAAAACCATCGAACGGCTAACCAGAATCCGGTTCAGCGTTGGTGTGACAAATTCGCAGGGCGTTGCATCCTCTGATGTGGAAACGCCTGTAACATCGACCGGCGCTTCAGGCTCATCCGGAATGTCCGGTATGAACAGTGCTGCAACCGTAACTGCCGGCGCTTCTTCTTTTCAACGTTCCTCATCCATGCCGGCCGCTTCCATGGGCGCTGTTTCTACCAGTGCCGGACTGGCTGACCTCTACAGGATCCAGATAGAAATCAGCGATCTGGAAAACGAGATGGCCTTGTTGAAAAACCGGCAGATTTCCTTAACGGCCCGATTTAACAGTTATCTGAACAGGCCGGTTGCTTCACCGGTTTCTGTCGATGGAAAAATGGAACCGGATACACTGGAAATCCTGGCTACTGATAGTCTGTTGGCTAACAATCCCATGTTGGGCATGCTGGCCTACGAAAAACGATCGTTGGAGGCTCGAGGGAAAATGATCAACCGCATGGGGTATCCCATGATCGGCATCGGATTGGACTATGCGCTCATCACCAAAAATGAAATGTCTGCTTCTCCGATGAATGGGAAAGATATGCTGATGCCCATGCTGAAAGTGACCTTGCCTGTTTACCGGAGAAAATACAAAGCCATGCAGCAAGAGACCAGGTTGTTGAAATCAGCTTCAACACATGATTACACGGCAACTGCCAATCAGTTGCAGGCAGACTATGTCGAGGCGCTGAGGGCCTATCAGGATGCAAGACGTGAAATGGAACTGTACAAACAGCAGCGTCAATTGGCAAAGACTTCCCTGGATATCCTGATCAAAACGTTTTCTGTTTCAGGAACGGGATTGACGGAGATTCTGCAATTACAGAAACAGCTGCTTGGCTATGATTTTAACTACATCGAAACGGTCGCCCGTAATAATACAGCTATAGCCTGGCTGAACAAATTGATGGCGGCTACAACCATTCAATCAAATCTGAGATGAAATCGTTTTTTTCAAACACCTCAATACGTAACGGCCTGTTGGTCGTGGCCGGTATTTTTTTAGGCTGGCTGTTTTTTCATCCGTCAGGCAAAACAGGAGAAACGCAACAGTCTGAATCAGTGGAGAAGAAGCCAACCATCTGGACCTGTTCCATGCATCCCCAAATTCGTAGAACAGAACCTGGGAAATGCCCGATTTGCGGTATGGACCTGATTCCTCTTGTTCAGCAGACGGCCAAGATTGATCCGGATGCCATTCAGTTTACGAAAGAAGCCGCGGCGTTGGCTAACGTGATGACCTCTGTCGTTTCAAGGCAGCATCCGGTCAAAGACATCCGTCTGTATGGCAAGATCCAGCCGGACGAACGACTGTTGCAGACCCTGACGGCCCATTTTCCTGGCCGGATAGAAACGTTACAGGTTAATTATACCGGAGAACGTGTCCGCAAGGGACAAACCCTGGCCTTGATCTATTCACCCGAACTGGTCACCGCAGAGCAGGAACTGATTGAAGCAGCCAAGCTGAGCGCGACTCAGCCTGAATTGTATGAAGCAGCCAAAGACAGACTCCGTCAGTGGAAACTCACCGATCATCAGATTGCCGCGATAGAACGTTCTCGAAAAGTCAAAGAGACAATCGGAATTGTTTCGCCAATCTCAGGGATTGTTACGTCCAAACGGGTCAGCACCGGCGATTATGTCAGCCAGGGAACCGTTTTGTTTGACGTGGCCGATTTTTCCAGGCTTTGGGTCGTGTTCGATGCCTATGAGAGCGATTTGCCGTTTTTAACTGCCGGAGCCCGGATCTCTTTTACTTTCCAGGCGTTACCGGGCGTTACGAATACCGGCACGATCGCATTCATCGATCCTGTCATTGATCCTGTGACCAGGGCTGCCAGAATACGGGTTGAAATCAGCAACCGGTCCGGCCGGCTAAAACCGGAGATGTTTGCGACCGGCGTCGTTCATGCAACCCTCGCCGGATTTCACAACCAACTCGTCATTCCGGCTTCCGCCGTACTTTGGACAGGTAAACGTTCTGTCGTTTATGTCAAGCAACCCGGCTTTGAGGATCCGGTCTTCAAACTCCGTGAAGTGGAACTCGGCCCGGCCTTAGGTGAAAGCTATGTGATCGAACGTGGGCTCAACGAAGGTGAAGCAGTTGTCACTCAAGGCACGTTTAATGTCGATGCTGCGGCTCAGCTGGAAGGAAAACCCAGCATGATGAACCATGAATCCATGTAAAAAGATCAATCCAAAAATTGAGTGACAACATTTGGGAACACGCTATTAAATTGTAGGAGAAAGAACTTGCCAAAAATTGTAGATATACCCCAGAAAATTATCTTTCATATCATAGGAGTCAGGTGCAAGCTGACAATGAATCTATGATCAATAAATAAAAGGACAATGAGCATTGGCTTTTCCCAATAATCTGACGTATTTTTATTGCCTCAATTCCTTCTGTCATGGATACATTCAACAACCTTGGTCAAAGCACCACTTACCGGTTCGATTATGATCCGGCCATTCTGGAGCGTTTCTTAAACAAGCATCCGGAAAACGATTATTGGGTAAAGTTCAACTGCCCGGAATTTACCAGCCTGTGTCCCATAACCGGACAACCGGACTATGCGACGATCTATATCAGTTATATGCCGGCTGAAAAGATGGTGGAGAGTAAAAGCCTCAAGTTATACCTGTTTAGTTTCCGTAACCACGGCGCCTTTCATGAAGATTGCGTGAACATCATTATGAAGGATCTCATTGCATTGATGGACCCGAAATACATCGAGGTTTGGGGCAAGTTTTTGCCTCGTGGCGGGCTGAGCATCGATCCGTATTGCAATTACGGCAAGCCCGGCACGAAGTATGTGCAGATGGCTGAATACCGGTTGATGAACCACGATTTGTGTCCTGAAAAAGTGGATAACCGGTAGCTGCTATTTTTCTTTCAGGTAGGCTTCCAGTCTGTCCAATCCGGTTTGAATGTGTTCCAGCGAGTTGGCATAAGAGAAGCGGAGAAATCCTTCCCCGGCTGAACCGAAGTCGATCCCCGGTGTGATGCCGACATGGGCTTTTTCCAGGACGTCGAAGCAGAAAGCCAGCGAGTCTGAGGTAAACGACCTGGCGTCACAGAAAACATAGAAAGCGCCTTGAGGAGCGGCATGGATGACGAATCCCATACCGGTAAGTCGTGAAACCATGTAATCGCGACGTTGCCGATAGATGGCACGCATGGCGATAACATCGTCGCCGGCTGCCGTCAATGCGGCGATGCCAGCTTCCTGTGCTGTGCTGGGAGCGCAGATAAACAGGTTCTGTTGAATGGTCTGCAAGGCCCGCATATATTGTTTCGGGGCGATGAGGTAACCGAGACGGAGTCCTGTCATGGCAAACCGTTTGGAAAAGCCATTGACGACAAAGGCATTATCTGTAAATTCGAGAATGCTTCTGGCATTGCCTTCATAAACCAACCCATGGTAGATTTCGTCCGAGATGATGGGTACGTTCAGCGTTGCCAGCCCTTCGAAAACGGCATCGTCAACCAGGCCTCCGGTCGGATTCATCGGAGAGTTGACAAAAATGGCTCTTGTCTGATCGCTCAGAGCGGCACGGATATCTTCCAGTTTGTACTGAAACTTGTTTTCCGGTTTGAGCAATACCTGAACGGGATTGGCATTGACGGCCAGGGCAAAATTGCTGTAACAGGCATATCCGGGATTAGAGAGGATGACTTCGCTGCCGGCCTCGCACAACAGCATGAGCACCATCAGAATGGCCGGGGAAGATCCGGACGTGACGACAATGCAGTCCGGATTGACGGTGACGCCGTATTCCTGAACGTAAAAGTCAGCGATTTTCTGACGAAGGAGAGGGCTGCCCAGTGAATGGGTGTAATGCGTTTTTCCATCCTGATAGGCTTTGATGGCCGCGTCAGCCACGCAGGCAGGTATGTTGAAATCCGGTTCTCCGACTTCCAGGTGGATGACATCGATACCTTCGGCCTGCAAGGCATTGGCACGTTCCAGCACATCCATCACGATGAATGGCGTCATTTTAGTTACTTTCGGATTCATGCGTCTCGGTTTTGACAGTGCAAAGGAACGGATTTCAGCCGTAAAATCAAATGGACAGATACGGGATCAAATTGAAAACTTGTTGACTAAGTGTACATTGCGATCAACAGAAAGTTTAAAATTTTCAATAGTAGCTATAGGGAAGGTGTTGATAAGGCGGTTACTTTAAGTCGCCGTTTCGCCAGCCCGGGCAGGCTACTTGCTCCGATTCGAAAAACTAAAAACCGGGTATCGTTCGGCTGAATTTTCGAAGTGTCGCTTCGCTCCTCGGAAGACGAAAATTCCGGGCGCCTCTCTCCCCCCTGTTTTCTTAACGTTTTTCATCATAGTCGCCGCAGCCTGCCCGTGCCCGCTTCACTACCGGCTACTATTCATCAGCCGACTAATCAGTTGATCCTTTTCGGGGGGACTCCACAAGTTTTCAATTTGATCCCAGGTACGCTTAGCTGACAATATAAAAACAAAAAACCGCATCTGAATGATGCGGTTTTTTCTAGGACTTATTTTGCTAAGTAAGAACTGTCTCGAAACGATTTAAGGTTTTAGTTTCTTGGAAGAGCTTCCTTGACAACCATAGGGCGTCCAGCATATTCTGACCCATTGAGTTCAGCAATAGCTTTCTTAGCACCTTCTTCTTCTTCGATTTCGCAGAATGCAAAACCTTTTGACCGTCCTGTTTCGCGATCTTTAATGATCTTAACGGAGAGAACTGTGCCGTAATCGCCCATCACTTCTTTCAGGTCATTTTCCCGAACGTTGTAGCTCAGGTTTCCAATGTAAATGTTCATAAGTAAATAACTAATAAATAGATTATAAAAATGTTTGCGCACTTAAATTTACGCAGCTGCAAAGAAACGGATAAATTTCGGTTTTGCAAGTTCTTACAACTTTTTTTTACTAAAAATAATTGTTTGTTCGTTGTTTTTTCCAACGAATGACTTTGTTTGAGCGGGGTGCCAAGTGGTTGATCTTGGCGATGGCTGTGTGATGACAGCCGTGTGATCTGTTAACGGCCGTTTTTATCTCTTTTTTCTTTTACCTATCTTTGTTGTTCAGTATGGACCGGTTTTGAAGTTAATGTACCAAACTGCCTGTCAATTAGGTAGAATGACTTCGGAATAGGGCAGTACTTTGTCAACTTATTCAATTCAGACTATGATTTCAAAACAATCGTTTATTGGCTTGCTGCTGTTCAGCTTTTCATCGTTGATGGCCCAACAATCTGTTTCTGTCGTGAAGGAAAAGGATGAGGTCGCTTATCTGTTTGCTTATTTTACAGGGAACAGCAATCAGGATGAATCCATTCATTTTGCCGTCAGCCGTGATGGCTACCATTACTATGCGTTGAACAACAATCAGCCGGTATTGGATTCCAGGGTAATCAGTTCAACCGGAGGGGTGCGAGATCCTCATATTCTGCGT
>Ga0183100_1001241_pt1 | contig 13599 bp, 13 predicted proteins | sample Biomet2_FD_127789 | JGI IMG/M metagenome (GOLD analysis project Ga0183100, IMG submission 127789) | Microbial communities from bioreactor (seeded with anoxic lake sediment) at LBNL, California, USA - Biofuel metagenome 2 | ecosystem: Engineered > Bioreactor > Anaerobic > Unclassified ...
AAAATAGTTAAATTTAAATGTTTTATGTAGAATTTAATACAAAAATCATGAGTTTTATTGAAAAAGAGATAATTAAAATGATATAATTAAAAAATACGTAATTTATAAAATAAATTATAAATGAATAACGATGTATTAGAAATTAAGATGAAATACAGAATTTCGAAAGGATGACATTATGGGACTATTAAATGCCGTATTTGGAACATATAGTGAAAGAGAAGTAAAGAGACTTAAGCCTACTATACAAAGAATAAATGATTTAGAAGAAGCAATGCAAAAACTTTCAGATGAAGAGTTAAAAGCAAAGACTCTTGAATTTAGAGAAAGATTAAGTAAAGGTGAAACATTAGATGATATTTTACCAGAAGCATTTGCTGTTGTAAGAGAAGCATCAGTAAGAGTATTTAATAAAAGACATTTTGATGAACAACTTATGGGCGGAATGGTACTTCATCAAGGTAGAATTTCAGAAATGAAAACAGGTGAAGGTAAGACTTTAGTTGCAACATTACCAGCTTACTTAAATGGATTAAGTGAAGATGGAGTTCATGTTATAACAGTAAATGACTACCTTGCTAAAACACAATCAGAAGAAATGGGCGAATTATATGGTTTCTTAGGATTGACTACAGGAGTAATAATTCACGATTTAAATAATGAACAAAGAAGAGAAGCCTATGCAGCAGATATTACTTATGGAACTAATAATGAGTTTGGATTTGATTATTTAAGAGATAATATGGTTGTTTATAAAGAAGAAAGAGTTCAAAGATCATTAAATTTTGCTATAGTCGATGAAGTTGACTCAATTTTAATTGATGAAGCTAGAACTCCACTTATAATTTCAGGTCAAGGAGAAAAATCTACTGAATTTTACAAGGTTGCAGATTATTTTGCAAAGAAATTAGTTAAAGAAAAAGATTTTACAAGAGATGAAAAAGCTAATGCAGTAATGTTAACTGATGAAGGTGTTAGAAAAGCAGAAGTAACATTCAAAATAGAAAACTATGCTGATGCTGAGAATATAGAATTACAACATTACGTAACTCAAGCATTAAAAGCCAACTTTGCCATGAAAAGAGATAAAGATTACATGGTTAAAGATGGAGAAGTAATAATTGTTGATGAATTTACAGGAAGACTTATGGAAGGCAGAAGATACTCAGATGGTCTTCACCAAGCAATAGAAGCAAAAGAAGGTGTTAAGATTGCAAGAGAATCTAAAACTTTAGCAACTATTACATTCCAAAATTACTTCAGAATGTTTAAAAAGTTATCAGGTATGACTGGTACAGCATTAACTGAAGAAAATGAATTTAGAGAAATTTATGGATTAGATGTTATTGTTATTCCAACACACAGGCCAGTAGCTAGAATAGATAATCCAGACTTAGTTTTTAGTAGTGAAATGGGCAAATTTAAGGCTGTTGTATCAGAAATAGAAAAGATACATGCAAAAGGTCAACCAGTATTAGTTGGTACAGTAAGTGTTGAAAAATCAGAACTTGTTTCAAGTCTGCTTAAGAAAAAAGGAGTGCCACATCAAGTATTAAATGCTAAGTTCCATGAACAAGAAGCTGAAATTATAAGTCATGCTGGGGAGTTGGGTATGGTTACTATAGCTACTAATATGGCTGGTAGAGGTACTGATATTAAGCTTGGTGAAGGTGTAGTTGAAGTTGGTGGTCTTAAAATAATAGGTACTGAAAGACATGAATCAAGAAGAATAGATAATCAATTAAGAGGACGTTCTGGTAGACAAGGGGATCCGGGTGAATCAACATTCTTTATTTCACTAGAAGATGATTTAATGAGAATATTTGGATCAGAAAAGATTCAAGGAGTTGTTGAGAAATTAGGACTTCAAGAAGAGGAAGCAATTGAAAGTAAAATGGTTTCAAAAGCTATAGAAAATGCTCAAAAGAAGGTTGAAGGTAATAACTTTGACATAAGAAAACAATTATTAGGTTATGATGATGTAATGAATATACAAAGAGGCGTTATTTATAAACAAAGATCAGAAGTTCTTGAAGGTGAAGATGTAAAAGAAGAAGTATTATCAATGTTAAAAGAAATTATAGCAGATTCTGTTAATACTCATATTACAGGTGAAACTGAAGAGTATAGAGAAGAATTCTTAAATTTAATGGTGCACTTACAAGAAATATGTATACCACCAAATTCAGTTAATTTACCTAGCCTTGAAAATCTTTCAAATGAAGAAATAACTCAAAGTCTTTATGAAACTGCATGTAAGTTCTATGAGCAAAAGGAAGAAGAATTTACTTCGGAAAGATTAAGAGAAATTGAAAGAGTTGTTCTTTTAAAAGCTGTTGATACTAAGTGGATGAATCATATAGATAATATGGATCATTTAAAGCAAGGTATTGGACTTCAATCATTTAAACAAATTGATCCAGTTCAAGCATATCAAATGGAAGGTAGTGAAATGTTTAGTGAAATGATTAGAGCAATCAAAGAAGAAACAGTTAAACTATTATTCCATGTTAAAATAGAAAGAGCACCAGAAAGAGTAAGAGTTGCACAAGAAACTGCAGCAATTCATATTGATACTTCAAGTCCATCAGCAGGGCCAGGAGCAAATCCAGGACCAGGAGGTCCAAGTGTAGGACCAGTTAGAAATCTTGATAAGCATGGAAGAAATGACTTATGTCCATGTGGTAGTGGAAAGAAATTTAAGAATTGTTGTGGAAGAGAAGCTTAATTCGGTTAATAGTTAACAATTGAAATAAAAGCTCTAAAGATTTTTTTAGAATATGTATGATATAATAAATTCCGTAGAGATTTCAAATGATAGTTGTCTATTATTAAGTAGCAATTTTGATTGAAAATTGCTACGGAATTTTTATAATTATAAGGTATTAAATTTTTCAATGAATTTTAATATTTAAAATTAATTATTATTAGTTAATTATTCGAAAGAGGTGAAAATAGATGATTATTGAGCTTGAAAAAGAATTAGTAAAGCTTCCAATTATAAAGAAATCTATAGAAGAAATGGGGGCTTCACTTTGACAGAGCAGGTTTAGAAAGAGAACTTCATGAGTTAGAATGTCAAATGCAAGAAGCGGGTTTTTGGGATGATACTAAAAGAGCAGAAGAAGTTACTAAGAAGAGTAAAAATATAAAAGATAAAATGGAGAGTTTTGATAAATTACAATCTCAGCTTGAGGATATTGAAGTATTGAAAGAAATGATGGAAGAGGATGACGAGGAATCTTCCAATGAAATAATACAAACAATAAGAGAAATAGAAGCTCAAATTGATGATTATAATATGAAGGTACTTTTATGTGGAGAATATGATAAAAATAATGTTATTTTAACTTTACATGTTGGCGTTGGGGGTACTGATGCTAATGATTGGACTGAAATGCTTTTAAGAATGTATACAAGATGGTGTGAAAAACAAAGCTATAAAGTTGAAACTTTAGATTTAATTCCAGGAGATGAAGCAGGAATTAAGAGTGTTACATTAAAAGTTACTGGAGATTATGCATATGGATATCTAAAGGCAGAAAAGGGAATTCATAGATTAGTTAGAATTTCACCATATAATTCTAATGGCAAAAGACAAACTTCTTTTGCATCTATGGAAGTGCTCCCAGAGCTTACAAAAGAACAAGATATAAATATAAAACCCGATGATCTTAGAATAGATACCTATAGATCAGGCGGTGCTGGAGGACAGCATGTTAATACAACTGATTCAGCAGTAAGAATTACACATCTTCCTACAGGGGTAGTTGTACAATGCCAAAACGAAAGAAGTCAATTTTCTAATAAAGATACAGCTATGGAAATGCTTAAATCTAAATTAGTTGAATTAAAAGAAAGAGCTCATAAGGAAAAGATTGAAGACTTAACTGGAGAGTTAAAAGACATGGGTTGGGGAAGTCAAATAAGATCATATGTATTCCATCCATATAGCATGGTTAAAGACCACAGAACAAATGTAGAAACGTCGAATGTTACAGCCGTAATGGATGGAGACATAGATATGTTTATAAATGCATATTTGAAGCAGTAAGTTAGAAAAAGATATACACATATAAAAAAAGCACGCACCACTGAAAAAAGTGCGAAGCACAATTAAGAACTTATTAAGTGCAACCAAGAACATTTAAACCAAAATGAAAATGCAGGATTATAATAAAAATTAATCCTGTATTTTATTTTGCTAAAAATAATAATTAAGCAACCTTATAAAACATATCAACCAAGGAATATACTAGTGTAAGAATTAGACAAACATATAAAGATATATTCAATCCTGGCTTAAGTATTGAAATAATTCCACCAACTACTAGTGCTAACATTATAATTACACTAACAAATTTAAAGAAACCAGATTTATTTGTTAATAAGGTTGTAACGGAAGAGAACATTATTAAAATGAGCGTTAAAAAGTAAAATATTTTTTTTAAATCAGATGAATAATTCATTATTTGAAATTCATTTAAGGCAAGAACAGAAAATAAAAATAACAATAAAAATGAGCATATTTTACTAATGTTTTTAATCATAAACCCACCATCCTTTTGGTAAATATTTACATAATAATTATACATTTATATTTTTATTTGGGCAATATAAAATTGTATAGATCTCTAAAGTGAAAATGAGACTTATGCATATAGAACCTTGTTGTAACAATAACCTTAAGGTTATTGTCTAGAACTATAATATTTGGAATGGCTAATTGTATACTTTATGTGGTAAAATATTGTTGGATTAGTGAAAATTCGTTTGAGAATAAATTAAGGCATACTAATTTGTTTTTTTAAAGATGCCTAATATAAATCAGGAGGAAATTATGAATTCAATTGAAGAAATAATTGCAAAAGAGTTAGAAATAAAATTAGGGCAAGTTCAAAGCGTTATTGAACTTTTAGATGATGGGAATACAGTTCCTTTTATTTCAAGATATAGAAAAGAAGTTACTGGTGGACTTTCAGATGAAGTTTTAAGAAAACTATCTGAAAGACTTACTTATTTAAGAAATTTAGAAGAAAGAAAAGCAGCTGTTACAAGAATAATACAAGAACAAGAGAAGTTCACAGAGGAAATTGGAAAGGCTTTAGAAAAGGCAACAACTTTAACAGAAGTTGAAGATATATATAGACCTTATAAACCTAAAAAAAGAACAAAGGCAACAATAGCTGTGGAAAAAGGGTTAAAGCCTCTTGCAGAACTCATTTTAGAAGGGAAATTTAATGATGATTTAAATGAAGAAGCATCTAAATATATAAATGAAGAAAAAGGGGTAGGAAGTAGCGAAGATGCTATTTCTGGAGCTTTAGATATAGTTGCTGAAAATATATCAGATGAAGCTAAATATAGAAAATATATAAGAGACTTCGTTATGAGAGAAGGACAAATAGAAAGTAAGGGAGACTCTAAAGAATCAACACCATATGAGATGTATTATGAATATTCAGAAGCTGTAAATAAAATACCACCTCATAGAATATTAGCTATTAATAGAGGTGAAAAAGAAAAAATATTAAGCGTTAAAATTACTGTCAATGAAGATAAGATTATACAATATTTAGAGAACCAAGTATTAAAAAAGAATTTGGTTTTAGATGAAAAACTAAAACTTGCAATAAAGGATTCATTAAAGAGATTAATTTATCCATCAATTGAAAGAGAAATTAGAAGTGAATTAACTGATATTGGTGAAGAAGGTGCTATTAATATTTTCAAAGAAAATCTAAAAGCATTATTGCTACAAGCTCCAATAAAGGGAAAAGTAGTAATGGGATATGATCCTGGATTTAGAACAGGTTGTAAGATTGCAATATTAGATGCAACAGGAAAGTTCTTAGAAAATACAGCAGTATATCCAACAGTGCCTAAAAGAGATATTGAAGGAACAAAGAAAATTTTAAAAGCACTTATTGCTAAACATAATGTTGATGTTATTTCACTTGGAAATGGAACTGCATCTAGAGAATCAGAAGAAGTAATCGCTGAAATGATTACTGAAATAAAAAATGAAACTGGTAGAGAATTAGCATATGTAATTGTATCTGAAGCAGGAGCATCAGTTTATTCAGCATCAGAACTTGCAACTAAGGAATATCCAGATTTAGATGTTACAGTAAGAGGAGCAATTTCAATAGGTAGAAGACTGCAAGATCCACTTGCTGAATTAGTTAAAATAGATCCTAAAGCAATTGGTGTTGGACAATACCAACATGATGTAACTCCTAAGAAACTAGAAGAATCTTTGGCAGGAGTAGTAGAAGATTCGGTTAATACTGTTGGAGTTGATTTAAATATAGCAACACCATCACTTTTAACACATATTTCAGGAATAAATGCAGCTATTGCTAAGAATATTGTTGATTATAGAGAAGAAGTTGGACATTTTACTTCAAGAAAAGAATTACTAAAAGTAAAGAGATTAGGAAAAAAGGCATATGAACAATGTGCAGGTTTCTTAAGAGTAGATGATAGCAAAGATCCTTTAGATAATACATCAGTACATCCTGAATCTTATAGTGTAGCTAAAAAATTAATTGAAATTTTAGGATATAATAAGCAAGATCTTAAAAATAATAAACTTGGTGACATTGATGAAAGAGCGGAAGCACAAGGATTAAAGACTTTAAGTGAAACTCTAGAGGTTGGAGAGCTTACTTTAAAAGATATAATCAAGGAATTGAAAAAGCCAGGTAGAGACCCTAGAGAAGAAATGCCAAAGCCAATACTTAAGACAGGAATAATTGAACTCAAAGACTTAATGCCAGGAATGGTTTTAGCAGGAACTGTTAGAAATGTATCAGACTTTGGTGCATTTGTAGATATTGGAGTTCATCAAGATGGATTAGTCCATAAGAGCCAAATGGCAAATAGATTTGTAAAGCATCCTTTAGACATAGTTAAAGTTGGAGATATAATAAAGGTAGCTATAATAGAAGTTGATGAAAAGAGAAAAAGAATATCTTTAACAATGAAAGATATTGATGAATCAGCAGAAATATAATTATATATAAAAATTTTAATAACAGTCTTAAGAATAAAAATATACTTATTCTTAAGACTTTTTTAATACAGAAAATTATAATTTGTTATTAGTTTGCTGATGAACTGCAATTATAGACTAAAACTTCATAATAGCAGTATAAAAAGTTCATATTAAATATTATAATGGAGGTAGGTATATTCAAAAAACAAATCAATTAAATTGTTTTTTATAAGAAGGAGATAAAATAATGATTAAATGGGGAATTATCGGACTTGGAAATATAGCTATGCGTTTTGCAAAGAGTTTATCTTATATAAATGAAGGAAAGCTATATGCTATTACTTCAAAAACAAAACAAAAACATGATTCTTTTTATGAACAGTATAATTGTGATAAAGTTTATGAAGATTATTATGAATTATTAAATGATGAGGAAATAGATGCTGTCTATATTGCATTGCCTCATGGATTACATAAATATTGGTCAATCGAATCACTAAGACATAAGAAAGCTGTTTTATGTGAAAAACCTGTATGTTTAAATGAGTCAATTAGTGTAATGGAAGTATTAGATGAGATTAGAAAAACTGCAACATTAAATTAAGTTCTTATAATAGACGGGAGAGAAAACTACAACATGGATAAAACTAAATTTTATACTAACAGAAAAAACATTGTGCTTCTAGCAACATTGTGTTGTATTTTATGGGGGAGTGCTTATCCATCAATAAAAATAGGATATTCATTATTTAATATAAACGACTTAGGATCTAAATTAGTTTTTGCAGGATATAGATTTGCCCTTGCAGGTATGTTTATACTTTCTCTGGAAATTATTACCAAAAGAGATGGAATTGTTTTTTCAAAAAAGCAATTTGGACAGTTAACTTTATTAGGTTTAACACAAACTGCATTTCAATACATATTTTTTTATATAGGATTGTCATATACTACAGGAGTAAGGGGTTCTATAATAAATGGAACAGGGACCTTTGTGAGTATAATATTAGCTCATTTTATTTATAAAAATGATAAACTTAATTTTAACAAGATAATAGGATGTATTATAGGATTTTTAGGAGTAGTAATTGTTAATTTAAATGGACAATCATTAGGAGGAAGTTCTTTTACCTTTAAGGGAGAAGGATTTGTAATGATTGCAGCAATTATATTTGCTGCTTCTGCAATATATGGTAAGAGAATAACTCAAACTCAAGAACCATCACTAGTTACAGGATTTCAATTATTTGTAGGTGGAATTATACTAACAATTCTAGGATGGCTTTTAGGTGGAAGTTTAAAAGGATTTACAATAGCATCAACATCACTTTTAATTTATATGGCATTATTATCTTCAGTAGCATTTGTTATATGGACTCAATTATTAAAATACAATAAAGTAGGAATAATATCAGTGTTTAACTTTTTAATACCCGTCTTTGGAACATTATTATCATCAATATTTCTTGGAGAAAATATATTTGATATTAAAATTTTGATAGCATTAATACTTGTTTGTCTTGGAATATTTTTGGTTTATAGAGTTCAAAAAATAAGGAGGCTAACATGAAAAATATATTTCATTACAATACGAAGGTCGGAAGAATTGGTATAGAAGAAAACGGCATAGCTATTACTAAATTGGATTTTATAAATAAAGATGTGCAAGAAGAAATAATAGAAGAAAATGAGACATCATTATTAAAAGAAGCTATAAAACAACTTAATGAGTATTTAGAGGGGAAACGTAGTTCATTTGATTTGCCTCTAGAGCCTAAGGGAACAGAGTTTCAAAAGAAAGTCTGGAATGCTCTAAAAGAAATTCCTTTTGGTGAAACAAGAAGTTATGGTGAAATTGCAAAGATAATTGGAAATGAAAAAGCATCAAGAGCTGTTGGAATGGCTAATAATAAAAATCCAATTGCTATTATGGTTCCTTGTCATAGAGTAATTGGAGCCAATGGTAAATTAGTTGGTTATGCAGGTGGGCTTGATTTAAAGGAAAAACTTCTTGAATTAGAGAAAAAGAAGTAGCATATTTAGAAAGTGTTGATAAAATATTAGGCAGAGTTATACATTACAGAAGATATGAGGAGGAAATACAATGTTAAAAATAGGATGTCACTTATCAACTTCAAAAGGATTTAAAAACATGGGAGAAGAAGCTCTTAAATTAGAAGCAAATACATTTCAATTTTTTACTCGGAATCCAAGGGGGAGTAAAGCAAAAGTCATTGATGAAAAGGATGTTGCAGAATTCTTAGAATTGGCAAAAGAAAACAATTTTACTACAATATTAGCTCATGCACCTTATACATTAAATGCTTGTTCTGCAGATGAAAACACAAGAGCTTTTGCAAAAGAAATAATGGAAGATGATTTAACTCGAATGGAATATACACCAAATAGCTTGTATAATTTTCATCCAGGCAGTCATGTTAAACAAGGGGTAGAAGTTGGGATTAAATATATTTCTGATCTGTTAAATGAAGTGTTAAAACCAGAGCAAACAACAACTGTATTACTTGAAACAATGGCAGGAAAAGGCACTGAAATTGGACGTACGTTTGAGGAGTTACAAGAAATCTTAAGTCGTGTAGAATTATCCGAGAAGATGGGAGTATGCCTTGATACTTGTCATGTATACGATGCAGGTTATGACATTGTGAATGATCTAGATAATGTACTAGAAAAATTTGATAAAATAATCGGATTAGATAAATTATGTGCAATACATTTAAATGATAGTATGAATCCATTTGAAAGTCACAAAGATAGACATCAAAAAATCGGAGAAGGCTCTATTGGATTAGAAGCAATCACAAATATTATTAATCATCCCAAACTATGTAATTTACCATTTTTTCTTGAAACTCCAAATGAGCTTGAAGGTTATGCAAAAGAAATAGCACTATTAAAAAGTCTTTACAAAATAATATAAATAGAATTGCTTAGGAAGCTCGGGTTACTATGCTAGTATCTATAATTTTTAGAAAATTAATATAATGAAAAATACAAGGACTATATATTTAAATCAATATATAGTTCTTTTTATTTAAATAAAAAATACTTATAATTACTTAAAGTTGTTGATTTATTACTTATAATTACTTATAATAAGTATAGGAGGTGGATATAATGATTGAAGAAAAAAACTATAAAAATTTCAACAACTATAATATATATTCATATAAAGAAAGATTGAATTTAAATATTAATGAGAAAAAAAGAATAGTTGAAAAAGCAATGTTTTTTATTCATAATAATGGAACATATTTTTTTGATGTTTCCACTAATGTTGAAATTCTTGCAAAAGGTTTAAATAAAAAAACTACTATATATACTCATTCTCTAGATAATTTTAATATACTTTCTAAAAAACAAGATGTATCAGTAAGTTTGATAGGCGGAGAATTTAATAATAAGAATCGTTTCTTTTATAGAACAGATTATAAAAATTATTTTGAAGGAATAGAATTTGATGCAGCATTTTTGGGTGCTGGTGCTATAAAAAGAGATGGTATTTATTATGAAAATGAAGAAGATGTTTTTATAAAGAATGAAGTTGTGAAAAGATCTAAAAAAGTAATTTTGCTTGCAGAACATCAAAAGTATCAAAAGACAACTCAGTATAAAGGACTAGATTTAGATGAGATTAATGTTATTATTGTTGATCCAATATCAGTTTCATTATTTGGAGATATTATAGAATCACAAAATATTAAAATTAATCCTAATAGCTTGGTTATTATGTAGATAAAATTATATAAGTTGTAATTAATGTACTGCTTATTATTTTTTGAACAATAGTTATATAAGGCACATCTTTGGTCTGTTATTTTCTTTCATGTGCCTAAATTAAGAAACAAGGTGATTTAATGTATCAAGAAGAAAGACTTTTAAAAGTATTAGAATATTTAAATGAGCATAATTATATGTCTATTCACGATATTTGTGAAATGTTTAATGTATCAAGGGATACTGCACGCCGTGATATCGTAAAACTTATAAATCAAGGGACAGCAATTCGTACTCACGGAGGAATTAGCTTACCAGTTTTAAAAAATATCATTAAAGAATATAGAGAAAGAATTGAGGCCTATTCTGAAGAGAAAAAAAGTATTGCAAAAAAAGCTTTAGAATTTATTGAGGAAGATAAACACTATTTTTTTGATGTTTCTACAATAGTGAGTTTTTTAGCACAAGAAATAAATAAATCAATTTGGGTGCTTACACATTCTCTAGATAATATAGAAATACTTTCTGAAAAAAAAGATGTTTCTGTAAATTCTATTGGAGGATATCTTAATAAAAAGAATAGATTCTTTTATAAAGCGGATTGTGTGAATTATCTTGATGGAATAAGGTTTGATAAAGCAATATTAGGAGCAGCATCTATAACAGAAGATGGTATTTATTATGTGGATGAAGAAGATGCTTTAATTAAACAAGCAGCTGTTAAAAAATCTGATGCAGTAATTGTTCTTGCTGAATATGAGAAATTTAAATGTTTAAGTTATTATAAGGGTATAGATTGGGAGCAAATAGATGTTATTATCACTGATAAAATGCCACCTTCTGTTTTTGTAGATATTATAGAGTCATATGATATTAAATTAATTATTACTTATAATAATGCATAGTTAATAAGAGGCAATAAGTATTATATAATTTATTAAATAATTTAGGGAGATGATTTTATGAATAATTTTAAAATGATATGTCTAGATATTGATGGAACTTTATTAAATTCAAATCACAAAATTTCAGAAAAAGTAAAAAATGCAATTAATATAGTGGCAAATGAAAAGAAGATACCTGTAATATTAGTCTCAGCTAGAATGCCAAAAGGAATAAAATTCTTACAAAAAGAGCTTGGAATAGAACAACCAATTATTTGTTATAGCGGAGCTTTGATTTTAGATAAAGATAATAAAATACTATCTAAAGAATTTATAGATGTTTTTAACCTTGAAGAAATATATAAATTAGTTAGTGATCACAATATACACATTAGCTTATATAAAGATGATGAATGGTATATAGAAGAAATGGATTATTGGGCTAAGCAAGAAAGTGAAATAACAAATATTATTCCTAAAGTTACAGATTTTAATGATTTAATAGAATTATGGGAAATTGAAGGTACAGGAGGACCTAATAAGATTTTATGTATGGCGAGTCCAGATAAAATAAATTTATTAAAAGAGAATATTAAAGCCAATGAACTAAATATATATCCATCAAAGCCAACATACTTAGAAATTATGCCAACTAATGCATCTAAAACATCTGCAATTAATATTTTGCAAAAGAAATTTAATGTAGATAAAGCGGAGATAATAGCTATGGGTGATAATTATAATGACATAGACATGTTAGAATATGCAGGGCTTGGAATAGCTATGGGAAATGCTCCTGATAATGTGAAGAAGCATGCAAATGACGTAACCCTAACAAATGATGAAGATGGAGTGGCAGAAGCACTTGAAAAATATGTTATTATATGCAGAGATACTAGCAAGTAGGTGTTATATAAAATGGGTTTTGATATTTGCTAACCATAAATGTATTGTTAATTTAGAAATAGAATAGTTAAAAAAGCTTGCAGGAGTGTACCATACACTGTTCTACAAGCTTTATTTTTTTGAATATGCCTTAGGTTTTGATATATAAGTATTTAGGATTCTTTCATTTTTCACTAATGAGGGAATATATGTAGGAGAAAATTCTAAAATTCCTAACACAAATGTTATGAGAAATTATGAAGTACAAGCTTAAAAAACATAAAAATACCAGTACTTCGTTGGTTAGATGGATATTTTGAAATCATTTTGAGATAGTACATTTTATTGGTTAAGATTGTTAAAAAAATAGCTATTCTTTAAAAGAGTAAAACAAAAGTTTATAATAAGTTATAATGTTAAATAATTACATTGATTTTCAATATTTTACATTGAAGATTGTATATCAATTTTAAAGTAAAATTAAATGAGAATTTATTTTCTAATTAATTTGAGAGGGGATTATTTATGTTATATATTTTGAATGGGTAAACTGCTAAGTGCGGGAGGGTTTTAGGTCGTTATGAGAGTAAATTTACTTTGAAAAATATCTTTGATTTTCTGAAGTGGAATAAGTTAAAAATAGTTTTAAGGAGCTTGATAAAAATGAAAACAGAACAAGGTCTGGTAATTGAGGTGAGTGATGATGTTACCAAAATTAAAGTTGGCAGACATAGTGACTGTAGTAATTGTGGTGCTTGCCCAGGCAGTGATATTGTGATTGTAAGTGCAAGTAATAAAATAGGAGCAAAAGTAGGGCAGAGGGTAGAGTTTGAAGTAAAAGAAGTAAATGTTTTAATTGGTGCCTTTACTGTTTTTATTTTGCCATTAATTGCTGCATTTGTTGGCGTACTATTGGGAGGATTTATAGGAAAATATATTGGGTATAATATAAATGTTTTTCAAATTATGGGTGGAATAATTACTTTTTTATTATCTATGATATTTGTAAAGTTGTTTGATAGAGCTGCTACTGGAAGTGAAAAATCACAGCCAGCAATTACCCGTATTTTATAAGACATATTTTTAATATAT
>Ga0183100_1001242_pt1 | contig 13595 bp, 11 predicted proteins | sample Biomet2_FD_127789 | JGI IMG/M metagenome (GOLD analysis project Ga0183100, IMG submission 127789) | Microbial communities from bioreactor (seeded with anoxic lake sediment) at LBNL, California, USA - Biofuel metagenome 2 | ecosystem: Engineered > Bioreactor > Anaerobic > Unclassified ...
GTTTTTTCCTGCCTTCAATTTTATTTCTATTACCGACGATTGCAACCTGAATTGTCAGGGCTGCTGGGTGATGGGAAAGGAAAAAAACAGCCGGATGCAGCCTGACCAGCTTAACCAGATTATTTCGGAAACGAAGTGTGCCGGTTCCTATTTCTTCGGAATTTTGGGTGGTGAGCCGCTGTTGTACAAGCCGCTTCCGGAGATATTTAAAAAGCATTCGGATTGCTATTTCCAGTTGTTTACCAACGGAACATTGCTAACTCCGGCTATGGCCGAAACTTTGCGGCAATGCGCCAATGTCACTCCACTCATAAGTTTTGAGGGTGACGAACAGGTGGCCGATGTACGCCGCGGTGGCAAAAATGTTTACCAATCGGCATCGCAGGCCATTGAGAACGCTACCAAGGCCGGATTAATTACCGGTGTGGCCATCAGCGTATGCAAATCGAACCTCGAAATGGCCATGTCGCCAAATTTTATCAACGGGTTGATCGATAAAGGAGTAGCTTACTTGTGGTATTATATTTATCGTCCGGTAGGTCCAAATCCGAATTATGAATTGGCTTTGAGTCGGGATGAAATTCGTCAGCTTCGTCTGCACATGGTTGATGCCCGTCTGAAATACAGCATTGCCATCATCGATACTTACTGGGATGCCGATGGGCATGGAATGTGTCCGGCAGCCGAAGGACTGAGCCACCACATCAATGCCTCCGGATATGTTGAACCTTGCCCGATTATTCAGTTTGCCACCGAAAATATCGACGATAAACCGCTCGGTCGTTTGTATGCGGAATCGGATTTTTTGAGCGATTTCAGAAGCAGCATTCAACAAAAGACAAAAGGCTGTGTTGTGATGGAAGATCCGCGCTGGCTGGCCGAATTTGTGAAGAAACACGATGCAAAGAATACATCAGGAAGAAAAGACGAATTGTATAGGTTAGCTACCGCACCCGACACATTCAGCCATGGTTCGTGCGAAGTGATTCCGGAGAAAAGCCGGATTTACCGCTTTGCCAAAAAACGGGCATTCTTCGGACTGGGAGCGTATGGATAGAAGTTTGGAGTGAGCTAGAGTTCGAAGTGCCTAAAGTTAGGCCTCGAATTTGAAAATCCCGTAGGGATGAAAGTATTGTAGCCCCGGATTTTAATCTGGGGAGATATAAGAAAAAAAAGATAAAGCGTCGGCGAGAATTTGATGGTTAAAAATCAATTGATTTTCCGACGCAAATGCGAAAATATTGATTAGAAAGGTTCGAATAACTTTAGGTACTTCGAACTTTAATTTATGAAGGTTAAAGAAAACATATTGCAGGTTCCGGAGAAAGCATTAACGCGAAACCGGTTGAGAAAAGCTGCCCGTGAATTGGTCGCCCAACGGGGAATTGTGCCGCCGGGCAGCTTTGAATTTATTCAGCAAATGGCTGATGAAATCATTGCCCGGACTGAGACTGACCGAAGTTTTCGCGAGTTTGCCATGGTGGTTTGCGGAAACGAAATCTGGCGTCCGGTGGTTGCTGCCACTCCTTACAATCGTCGTCTGCTTTTGTTGCCGCAATGCCTGAAAAACAACAGTGCCTGTCATGCCGAAATCGACGAATTGGGCCTCATTTGTGCCGGATGCCAAAGCTGTCAGATTGATTCGATATTGCAGAAAGCCGAAGAGCTCGGTTATGCCACGCTGGTAGCTGAAGGAACGACGGTGGCCATCAGCCTTGTCCAGGAGGGATCGGTTGATGCTGTGATTGGCGTGAGTTGCATGTCGGTGCTTCAGAAATCGTTTGAACCGGTTTCGAGGGCGGCTGTGCCCGTGGTGGGCATTCCGCTACTGTTCGAAGGTTGTGCCGAGACGGATGTGGATACCCGCTGGCTCGACGATGAATTGACCAACTTGCAGGGAAATCAGGAGTTGAAACCTCTTTCTGTTTCGACCCTGAAAGAAAAAGTGAATACGTTCTTTTCAGAAGAAATATTAATCCGCTTGATTGGCGCTGCCAACGATCGGACCATCCAATTAACCATTCAGTCGATGCTCACTGGAGGGCAGCGGATTCGCCCGTTGTTAACCGCTTTGGCTTATTCAGCCTATACTCCTGACGTTTCTGAAGATTTACTTTTGGAACTTTCGGTTGTCGTGGAGTGTTTTCACAAAGCTTCGCTCATACACGACGATATCGAAGACAACGACGATTTTCGCTACAATACCGAAACCATTCACAAACAACATGGCATCCCGGTTGCCATCAACACCGGCGATTTTCTGTTGGGCAAAGGCTACGAATTGCTCGGGAAACTGCCGCTCGATCCGGCTAAACTGGCCGCCTGCTATCAATTGGTAGCTCAGGGTCATGTGGCTTTGTCGTTGGGTCAGGGGGCCGATTTGCTGGCCAGTTCGCATCACACTATTCTTTCTTTAAACGATCAGTTGGAGATTTTCGAGCGAAAAACCGGGTCAGCCATTCGTGTTGCACTTCTTTTGGGCGCTGTTGCCGCCGGCGCTTTCGATGGCGATCTGAAAATACTGAAAAACTTCTCGGCTTACTTCGGAATGGCTTACCAGACGAAGGACGATCTGGATGAATTCCGCGAGGCGAATGAACATACTCAACCGTCTGATTATCCTTTACTACTCTCGCTTCTGGCTCAAAATACCGATGAATCTTCATTGGCAAATCTTCAGTTATTTTATACTGAAAATGACAAGAACATGATTGCTGAATTGATTCGTGAAAAGGAAATTGATCGGAAGGCAGAACAACTTCTTCATGAATTTACCGATAAAGCTTACCATGAACTCGACAAGCTGGAAAACCTGAAGATGAAGCTGAGTTTATATACTGTGCTGGGCAAAATATTCTGATATTCAATCCGTGTCCAAATCTTCTCCCTATATTTCTTTTTACAGGCAAATGATTGTTTTGCTCCGAAATGCGCTGGACTTGCTCGACGAACAAGGACAATACGAAGTTTTTCAATTCCTGAAAAGTCAGCAAAACGAGGTTGGCGGATTTATAGATCGTGGAGGGAGATCTGATTTGTATTATTCACTGTTTGGGATGATGTTGCGGAAAGCAACGGAAACAGGAGGCCAGAGGCCGGAGATGGAAGAATCGTTCCCTGAGCCTGTCGAAGGGAACCCGCAACCTGGAATTTGGAATTTGGAACTTGAAATGAATTTGAAGCATTTCATTGCGCATCAGTCTGCAACCAGAATTTCCGGTTTTATCGAGCAATGCTGCCTGTCTTTACTGCAAAATGAATTAAAGATTAGCCGGTTTTCAAGACTGAAAACATTGATACAATTGAGCGGCTCGTTCTGGAAAGAACGGCATTCCATTAATCTGTCGTACCGCAGTTTCGTATTGTTCCTGACTTTGGATGCTGTTTTGCCATTTCGGGGAATGCTGAACCGATTTTCTGGTAAAATGCTGTCGCGCGTTGAGGTAAACGAACATTCGCCCTGTTCCGAAATTGCAGCCAAAGTGTTTCTCCTGAAAATGCTTGGAAAGGATGGATCGAAAGAACAAAAATTATTGATGTCTTTTTCTTCTGAAACAGACGGATTCCGGGCTTTTCAGCATCTGGAACAAGCCGATATGCTTTCGACGGCAGTAAGTTTGTTTGCGCTCCAGTCTGCCGGTTGCGATTTGCGTTTACTGAAACCCGGCTGCCTCGGATTTATTCAGCAAAACTTCGTCGATGGCGCCTTTCTTTCAGGAGACGGTGACCCGACAACCGATCTGGAATATACCTTTTATGGGTTATTGGCGTTGGGAACGCTGGCTGAATGAAGAATTGAATTTGGCTTTCTTCTTTGCCGTCGGACACAAATTTGTATCTTGCAGCTAATATGAATACATATATTCAACATCAAATTCCTGAACTCACCACTCTTCTTCTCCAAAAGCGTAATGCCGATGGTTATTGGGATGGCCGGCTTTCGTCGAGTGCACTTGGCGTGGCGGTGGCGGTTACTGCTTTATATTTTTACGATAAAAATGAAAATGCATCGGTGATTGCTTCAGGATTGAATTGGTTGAAACAAAGCATAAATGCTGATGGTGGTTTTGGCGATTCGCCCAAAAGCCAGAGCAACGTGAGTACCAGTTTGCTTTGCTATGCGGCGGTGAAAGTTACTTCAGGAGAACACTCGAATGAAAGACTGATTACTCAACTTTCGGTTTACCTGAATGCACAAAATATTGATGTTAATTCAGAACGGCTAATTCAGTCGATACTTGATTTTTACCAGACCGACCGTACGTTTTCGGTGCCAATTCTGACCATGTGTGCGTTGTGCGGAGTTCCGGGGTACGAGGCTTTTGATTCGATTCCACAACTGCCTTTCGAACTGTCGCTGTTACCCCGCTCGTTTTACAGCGTATTGAACCTGAGCGTAGTGAGTTATGCTATTCCGGCTTTGATTGCGGTTGGTATTGCGATTTTTAAGTTCAGGAAAAAGAAAAATTGGTTGATGCGAATGATTCGTGAGGCTTCTGTAAAGAAGTCGCTGATTTTGTTGAGGAAAATTCAGCCCGAAAGCGGTGGCTATCTGGAGGCCATTCCATTAACTGCTTTTGTTTGTCTGTGCCTGATTGAATCGGGCTACCGCGATCTGGAAGTGGTTCGCGATGGAATTGCTTTTCTGAAACGTACCCAGCGCGAAGATGGAAGCTGGCCCATCGACATCAATCTTTCGACCTGGGTAACCACACTAGCCGTAAAATCGCTCCGGAATAATTTGGATAAAGTTTTGACGCCAGCAGCGAAACTGCAAATTACCAATCATCTGCTTTCTATTCAGAATCAGCAAATTCATCCGTTTAATGGGACACAACCGGGAGGCTGGGGCTGGACATCGCACTCTGGATCGGTGCCCGATGGTGACGACACGCCCGGAGTAATTCTGGCGTTGCTGGCCTTGAATCAGGAAAATCCAGAATCAGTAAGAATTGCAATTTTGGAGGGTTGCAACTGGCTGCGTCAATTGCAGAACAACGACGGAGGTTTTCCTACTTTTTCGCGCGGTTGGGGAAAGCTGCCCTTCGATCAGAGTTGTTCCGATTTAACAGGTCACGGGTTACTCGCCGTTGCCAAAACCGACGATGTTTTTCAGCAAGCGCTCAGCAAAAAGGAATATCCCAAATTCAAAAAGATGTTTGTAAAAGCTGCGATCTATTTGCGAAAAAACCAGTCATCTGAAGGTTCTTGGCTGCCGTTGTGGTTCGGAAATCAGCAAACCACCAAACATACAAATCCGGTTTACGGAACCGCTCGCGTAGTAGCTTATTTGAATGAGACGATGAAAACACGACTTGGGCAGGAATACGAGCATATTCTGAAATTGATGATTATCGATGGTTGCCAATTCCTGACTTCGGTTCAAAATAGGGATGGAAGCTGGGGCGGGGCCCAAAATGTACCTGGAAGTATTGAAGAAACTGCGCTGGCCGTTACTGCCTTGGTGCAAAACGGTTTTCATGAAGAATGCAAATCTGGAATAAATTGGTTGACTGAAAAAACAAAATCCGACGGGCTCATCGCTGCTCCCATCGGATTGTATTTCGCTTCGCTGTGGTACGACGAAGAAATGTACCCTTTAACGGCTTATCTGGAATGCCTTTCGGCGGTTACAATTAATAAGCTGTTTTGAAATGGCGATATTTTTTGCCGTCTGCTTTAGCGTTCGACTGAGCTCACGCCAAAGTCTGACGGGTCTTATTTCACAATCACAGCCGGACTCACCTTTACTTCCATCAGGAAACCTTTACAAACGCCTTTTACTGTGACCGGACTGCCGTTTTTTAAATTTTGAATCACTGACTGATTGTTTGCAGCCCAGGTGCTGTCGAGCTGACAGCTGATTCCCTGCATTTCGTCTTCCAAAATCAAAAGGTCGGTTCCATCAGGAAGCTTATTTTTGGCAACCAGCTTGCCGCTGATTTCAAGAACTTTTTCACTGTATTCCTTTGTTGCCCCTTCTTCGAAACTTTGAAATTTGTCGATTAATTTGGCTGCTGTGATTTTATATTTGGCTTCCATTTTCGAAATGTCGGCATGAGGCTTAAAAAACATTTTCAGGCCAACACCTGCTCCGATAACGAATAAGACCAGGACCAGAATGATTGCGTATTTGATTTTCATGTTGCTACTGTCCAATTTTTAAGGTTAACTCTAATTCAACGTGAGGATATCTTTTGTCGTTTATCTTAGTAAACGAACATCAAATCGAAGCTATTGACCGTATGGTAAATAACTGGCTTTCACTGTAATTTCCATTTCTTTACCGATTTTGTCGCGAACCAGCGATGGTATTGTTATGCCAAAATCTTCAGGGATGACCTTAAACTTTGAGGTTGCAATCAGCTTTCCATTTTCCAGCCCAATTGTTCCGGGCGCGGTGATCGTTTTGTCCACGCCATGCACATTTAAAACACCTGAAATTTTAATGTTGGAAACTGGCGACGTGAGCATTTCTTTCTTGAATCCTTCGATTGTTCCTTTAAATTTAGCTTTCGGAAACTTGGTGCTTTCCATGTAGTTCTCGTTAAAATGCTCTTCCATCAATGCCCGTTTAAAGTGGAAAGTTGTCATCAGTGCCTGAAATACAATTTCTCCATTTGACGAATCGAGGATGGTCACCGCTTCATTACTTTCTCCGAGAATATCTTCCATTGAAGTGGAAGAATAAAACGAGATGTAAGCGTTTTTGGAAATATATTTTCCTTGGCTGAAAGCACTAACGGAAGCTACCAGCAAAATCGATGCAAAAAGAAATTTCTTCATTGAATATTATTTTTGAAATGAAAATACCCTTGAAATATTAAACCCGAGGTGAATTCCGCCATCGAACCATTTACTTGTAGTTTGCGGAATAAAAGTTCCTTCGCGCATTCCCTGTGAATTGGTCAGCATAATCTGAAATACATGCCCACCGGTTTCAATGTCAATTCCAACCGAGGCCGAATTATAATATCTAGTGGCAGTAAATTTATTGTTTGGGTTGTAGGCATAGTAATATTCGGCGTTGAGCGACAATCGTTTGCTTAATTTGTACCTGGCACCGGCTCCACAGGCGAAAATGTCGTTGGGATCAATTTCCGTAGCAACTAAGTTGCGGTGAATATAAGTCGGCGAAAGCTGAAACGAAAAATTATCGCTGAATTTACGGGCAACAAGCAATTGGCTCACATAAGTCATTCTTGAGGAAAAATAGTTTTTTGCCCCTTCAGGCCGTGTCGGAAATTTCAAGGTATTCATTTCTACAGAAGTCATATAGCTCAATGAAATGGGCATTACTTTGGCTCCGGAAGACTGACGTAAAATCTTGAATTTTGAAAACGCGTCGTAGGTTTTATTATAGCTTCCACGCCCGACGCCTACCATCCACCAATCTTTCAACCCATATTCAAGACTGAAATGAATAACCGATTGATCGAGCCCCCACAATCCATAGGAGCCGTTATTCAAGGTTCCAAAACGGTGCGAGATGCGAAAGTCCAACTGTTTGGCTTTCATTTGCTCAATCGAATGTCCGTTGATAATACGGCTGGCTTTAAAAGTGGCGGTTGCATAATCAATTGTGGGTTTTGTTTCGGCATTCAGTAAAGCATCCAGATCCTGACTGTACCCTTTCCCGGAGAAAAGAAGGATAAATAATCCGATAAATATAAAATGTAGTTGTTTCATAAGTCAGTGATTTAGTTGTTTAAGGTGCCGTTGTCTATCCATTTTTGCAGTTGACTGATTTCGCAATCGGTGAGTTTACCACCTCCATTAGGCATGGCTACATATCCGCTCGAATGATTAACCGATCCCATCAACTGTCCGTTTTTGGCGGTTATTGCCACATCGCTATAGTCTTCAAGTTTAATTCCTGAACCGGAATTGGCTGCTTTTGAGTTTGAATGACAAGATAGACACGACGCCTGCAATATAGGTTTTACTGTAGTTGCAAAAGTGACATTGGTGAGGTCGCAGGTTGTTGAAATGGTCGGATATAAAGCTTCTTCCGAATCGTAATAGCAACCGGTAATGGTGGCGATGAAACTCACCAATAGTATAATAAGTATTCGTTTCATGTTTTTCATATTAGTTGTATCCTTGGTTAATCCACAATTCGATCTGGCGCACTTCACACGTTGAAAGTGCATAAGCAGGAGGCATGGCTGTGTAGCCTGATTGCCGTTTTACTGCACCCAAAAGTTTTCCCGATTTTGCAACGGTTTGAACATCGCTTGCAGTAAGTAGTTCAATCCCTCCTGAAGGATTTGTGGCTCCATGACAGGATGCACAGGAAAGGTCGATAATTGATTTGATGTGGCTGGTGTATCCGATTGTTCCTGTCGTGTCACAGGGCGAAGCGCATTCTTCGTTTAGTCCTCCATGTTTAATCCAACTGTAAATGGTGTCGATGGCTGTTTTACTCAAGGCGGAGTAGGGCTTTGGTGGCATGAAATCTTCGCTTGAAGCGTTTGCTGTTATTGCTTTGTATAGTTTGCTCCTGGTAGGATTACCCTGGCTAATCGTTCCAATGGCTTTTGCATAACTGCTAAAATCGATGCCTTCCTTGTGTGTCGTTGCGTCATGACATCCGGAAACGGCACAACTGCTCATTAAAATCGGCTGAATGTCGCGGTAGTAGCAGGCCCAAAGGGTTCCCGATTTTGTGGTGCCTGTCGTTGTGCCTGTCCCGCTTGCTTCACAGGTTGTTTCTTGTGCTCCTTGTTCAATCCATAGCCTGATGATTGTTCGTTTGCTTTCAGGTAATGCATTGTCGGGCGGCATCAGTTGGAACGTACTTGTTATGGCTTGATAGGCTTTGCTTTTGTCTGCATTTCCGGCAGTGATTGCTTTCATAATGCCAGTGTAGTTACTAAAGTCGAGGCCGGCTTCATTACGAGATCCTCCGTGACATGTAGCACAACTGTTTTGGAAGATTGGTAAAACCTGTTCAGTAAAGCAGATTGGATCAAATTGATCGGCTGGGATTCCTTCATGCTTGCATGAGTTGACTAAAAATGATAGTGACAGAAGCAGGAATGCCACTAAAATAGATAAATAAACTGATCGTTTAAATCTCATAGGTGAAATGTTTAAATGCTGAGTTCGTAAAAAGTTTGTTTATTTCTGAGTTGAACTCAACAACAAAGCATAAAATGCATTGTTCCGAATACTGAACGGAAATGCATTATTTTAACATTTTTTATAAGAAAGTCGCGGTAATCGAAGGATTCAGGAGATTAATAAAATGGCAGCATCTTAATTGTTTCGCCTTCGGTGGTGAGGTATTCTCTCATTAGATTGGCCGTTAGACAGGAGTGTACAGGTATTATTTCGATCAGGTTTCCTGGCTTAAAATAGTGTAAGTCTTGAGGTGTTATCTTCAGAATTCCATGCTCCTGCGAAAGTCCATGAAGGTAATTTCTTTCATCCAGAAGTAACTTTTTCCCATTTTCTTCGACAAGGATTCTTCCGAAAAGTGGTTTTCCATCAATATTGATGATCGAATCTTTTGCAAAATGAATGGCGCCGCCATAAATAACTACTTCATTTCGTGATGGGTGAACGGCGATAACCGGGCAAACCATTCTGATGGCGATATCGGTAAGTTTACATACTCCCAGTTTGAATTGCATCAAATCGTAAAAAACAAAATTGCCAGGCCTGATTTCGTCGACACTGTCAAAATTATCACAGATACTGCATGAAGGTGTGTCTCCTAGAGAGATAATCAGTTCGGGCCATTCGCTTCTGTACCTTGCTTTTAATGCCTTCATTTTTAACAGCGCATCGAAATGCCTGCTGAAAATATCGTGAGTAGAAGTAGCCTGATAAGTATTCCCGGTATGCGACAAGAATCCTTTAAACTGAAGTAATGGCGATTTTTGTATCGCTTCCAGTAACTCATCAATTAGTGATGTACGGCTGGCATCAATTCCGGTACGATTGCTCCCGGTATCGATTTTAATAAATACTCCAGTGTGCCAGGTGATTTTTTCCTGAAGGGCAACAAGTCCTTCTTTGTTTTCAATGAGAACATTCAGATTTATCCGGCCAGCCAACTCATTTATTTCCGGAATTTCCGGAATATTTACAGAAAAGGCAATAGTAATATCGTCCCATCCGATCTCCGCAAAATAGTTGGCCATGGTAAATGATGATACTGTAATGCATTTCACTCCTGCATCACGAAACCATTCTCCAATTTCGGCAGATTGGTGAGTCTTGAAATGTGGGCGGAAAATTAACTCATAGTCGTTTGCTTTACGAACCATGTTTTGGATGTTTCGCAATGCAATTTCCTTACTAAGTAATAGGGTTGGCTTGGTAATTTCCATTTCAGGACAATAAACTGAATTATAATTATTCAATTAATGTTCTAAAATAATCAATACTTTGTGAAATCAAAAGTTTTAAGCAAAAGAAAAGGAGCCAGATGACTGGCTCCCTATATTTTATTCTCCCAGGAAGATTGTTTGCGCTCTGTTTGGGCCAACCGAAGCAATTGAAATCGGCACCCCAACTTGCTCTTCGATAAAGTTGATGTAGTTATTAAACTCCTCAGGAAACTCATCCTGACTGGACAATTGAGTCAGATCGGTTTGCCATCCGGGTAATTCAATATAAACTGGTTTTACGGTGTCATTCAATTCGAATGGAAATTTTTCGATAACTTCTCCATTAATTTCGTATCCAACACAGATTTTTATGGTATCAAAGTTGTCCATTACATCTGCTTTCATCATAATTAATTCGGTTACTCCGTTCAGCATAATGGAATATTTTAATGCTACCAGATCTAACCATCCGCAACGGCGTGGACGACCAGTGGTTGCTCCATATTCGCGGCCAATGTCGCGCAGTTTCTGTCCATCCTGATCGAACAGTTCTGTTGGAAACGGGCCGCTGCCAACACGTGTGCAATAGGCTTTGAAAATTCCGAATACATTGCCGATTTTGTTTGGGGCGATTCCCAATCCGGTGCATGCTCCGGCACAAATCGTACTCGATGAAGTTACAAACGGATACGAGCCGAAGTCGATATCCAGCATGGTTCCTTGCGCTCCTTCAGCTAGGACAGATTTGCCTTCAGCCATATTGTCATTGATCAGGTGCTCTGTATCAACAATGTTGAAAGTTTTAAGTACCTCGATGCCCTTCATCCATTCCTGTTCAATCTCAGCAAGTTTTGCTGAATAATCGTAATGGTAAAGTTTTTCCAGTATTTCTATGTGAGCCTGAACCCGAGCTGTATATTTTTCCTTGAAATTCTCAAAAAGATCTCCTACACGTAATCCATCACGGCCAATTTTGTCGCGGTAAGTTGGCCCAATCCCTTTTAGGGTTGAACCAATTTTCGTTGCCCCTTTAGCTTCTTCTGAAGCTGCATCGAGCAAACGATGGGTGGGCAGAATCAGATGGGCTTTTTTTGAAATGTATAATGTTTTGTGAAGATCGACATTGTGTTTACTGATTGATTCAACTTCTTTTTCAAAAGTGATGGGATCAATTACAACTCCGTTGCCAATTACGTTCAGTTTGTTTTCGCGAAATATTCCGGAAGGAATGGTGTGCAATACTTGTTTGAAGTTGTTGATCTCAAGAGTGTGACCGGCGTTTGGGCCTCCCTGAAATCTGGATATAATATCATATTGCGGGGTTAAAACATCAACGATTTTCCCTTTCCCTTCATCGCCCCATTGGAGGCCTAGCAAAACATCTACTTTCATGTGTTATAATTATTTAAGATCTGTTTAAACACGATAATCCGCGAAAACTGAATTTTTAGTATTTCAATTTCCACGGAATAAATGGTCTTATCTGAGCGATAAAATTACAAATTATTTACTGAAGTAAATCTAAAATAAACAGTTAAAAGAAGGCGGTTATTAATTTGTTCTTATTCGTTTAATGGAGATCGGAAAGGTTTGGTTTATTTGGTATGAATTGCCCGTAGATATAGATGGTGTGGTGCGATAATTTAAAGTCGTTTTTCAGGCAGATGTCTTCTATGATTTCCTTGAGGCGCGGATCGTAGAATTCGGTCAGCGAACCATTTCTGAGATCAATTAAATGATCGTGCGGAGGAATTGCGAAAGCTTTTTCGAATTGTGCCAGATTTTTTCCAAACTGATGCCGGATAATTAACTTGCAATCGAGAAGTAAATCCATGGTGTTATATAAGGTAGCTCTGCTTACCCTATAGTTTTTGTTTTTCATTGAAATGTACAACGACTCAATATCGAAATGGCCTTCTCTCGAATATATTTCTTCAAGAATAGCAAATCGTTCCGGAGTTTTCCGGTGCTCGTTTTCTTCAAGATAGTCGATGAACATGCGTTTGACCGCTTCTTTTGTTTTTTGGTTATTCATATTTAAACCAATTAAGAATAGGGTCAAAAATAACACTTTTTTAAGACTTTGAACGAAGCAGGGTGTTTATTGCTGAATTTTTTCGACACGTTCAACCGTATCCATCCCCTTGATTTTCATTAATCGGGATATTAGTTCGTTTAAATCCTGAACGCTGTGAATGTATAGATATAAATCGCCTTCGAAAATGCCATCGTGAGTATCGAAGTGGACTGTGCGCATGTTGATGTCGCTTTGTTTTGAAATGATTGTCGTTATTTCATTGACGACTCCTACGCGATCGAATCCGCTTAGCTTAATTCGGGAAAGGTACGATAGGCGCTTGAATTTGGTCCATTCGGCGGTGATGATGTTATCGCCTTGTTGCGACATGATTTTAAGAGCTTCCGGACAGTTCCTTTTGTGTATAATGATGTGCTCATCGTCTGAAACATAGCCAACAACATCGTCGCCTGGTATCGGATTGCAACATTTGGCCAAGGTGTAGTTGGGTTCTTCCGGATCTTCTTTCAGTATAAAAGGCGCTTTTTTGTTGATTTTATCATTAGTCGTTGGTTCCTCTTTTTTTTGTGAAAAGGATAATTTCCAAAATTTGGCGAGCTTATTTTCTCTTCGGGTTTGAAGCACTTCATCAAGGTTGTCGAGTTCCAGAAAACCCATCCCAACTTGAGCATAAAGTTGTTCTTTATTGGTCAGGCCATAATAGGCACTTAGTTTCTTTAGGGTATCCGATGAAGGTAGGATTTTATATTTTGAAAGTTGATCTTCAATAATTTTGCGTCCTTGTTCGATGTGCTTTTTCCGGTCGAGTTTGAACGATTGTTTGACTTTTGTTTTTGCCTTGGCGGTGACGAGGAAATTCAGCCAGCTGAGTTGTGGCGTTTGTGTTTTTGAAGAAAGTACTTCAACCTGATCGCCACTCTGAAGGACATGCGAAACCGGAACAAGTTTGTGATTGATTTTAGCGCCGATACAATGATTTCCGAGTTCGGTATGAATTTCGTAGGCAAAATCAATGATGGTTGAATTTTTAGGTAGGTTCACCATTCTTCCCTTTGGCGTAAATACGATGATTTCTGAAGAGAAGAGATTCATTTTAAACTCATCCAAGAACTCAAGGGCATCCGATTCCGGATTCTGAAGCATATCCTTAATCTTCTGCAACCAGCGATCTAATTCATTTTCAACATCATTAATGTTTTTATATTTATAATGTGCTG
>Ga0183100_1001243_pt1 | contig 13584 bp, 12 predicted proteins | sample Biomet2_FD_127789 | JGI IMG/M metagenome (GOLD analysis project Ga0183100, IMG submission 127789) | Microbial communities from bioreactor (seeded with anoxic lake sediment) at LBNL, California, USA - Biofuel metagenome 2 | ecosystem: Engineered > Bioreactor > Anaerobic > Unclassified ...
CATGGCATACGCGTCGTCCGTGAAAAATCAGCCAATGGTGCGCGGCAATCCAATCCTTGCGAGGTATTACCGTCTGCAACTGCCGTTCGGTTTCCTCAACCGTTTTTGCCGTTGCCAGCCCCGTGCGGTTACTCACGCGAAACACATGCGTATCCACCGCGATGGTTGGCACGCCAAACGCGTTTGCAAGCACGACGTTCGCCGTTTTGCGCCCCACGCCGGGCAGTTCGACCAGCGCCTCCATGGTTGCGGGTACTTGCCCCCCATGCCGGAGCATGAGCAAGCGGCAGGTTTGCACAATGTTGCCCGCTTTGCTTTTAAACCCGCAACTGCGAACCAGCTCAAAAACATCTTCCTCGCGCGCTGCCGCCATCGTCTCAACCGTTGGGTAACGCCGGAACAATTCCGGCGTTACTTTATTTACCTGCACATCGGTGCTTTGCGCAGAAAGCATTACCGCGACAAGCGTTTCATAGGGATTGGAAAAGTGCAGTTCCGGTTTTGCGTCCGGGTATAGCTCACGAAGTTTGCGCAGCATGGTTTTCTGCGCAGTGGTGCTTGGCATGATGTTTGGCCTCTTTCAACAACCGATTATCAAAGAATGCAAACGGGCTGGCGTTACGCCGTGGGCGTTTGCCCCTTGTCCGCGTCCTGGTTTGCCGTTGCGCGGGGCTTGAGCAGCGCTTCCATCATGAGGGATGGCGGCAGCCGTTTCAAATTACCGCAGATGATGATTATCAACACAAACGTAACCGGAATGGAAAGGGCGTAGAACGGCAATCTGCCAAGAAACAGTACCCAATAGGTTTTTGTGCCGAGTATCGACAGCCAAAGCGGATTTAGGAACATATACGCAATGCTGGTCAGCACGCTTGCGGCAACCGCGCGCACAACCAGCGTGAGCGACGGTTTGCCGATCATGGTATCCAGCGCTTTCAGCGAGTGTGGGTACATCAGCAAGCCATAAATCAGACCCACAACCGCTTCCGAAATAGTAAACCCGAAAAAGTACCCGCTTTGAAACAGCAGCGTTCCCAAAACATCACCCATCACGGCAACCAGCACAGAACCCACAGGCCCCAGCAGGTAGGCGGCAACGGCAATTGGCAAAAAGCCAAAATTGAGCTGTTTTCCCACCAATGTTATTTGCAGCAGGTTTCCCATTACAATTTGCAGTGCCACCAGCACCCCGGCATACGTAAGCCAGAGGGTTGAAAATCTGTCCTTCTTCATTCGGGCAGCCCCCTTTCCAATCCCAAAAAGCAGGAATATGAATCACATGCATTGTACAGGAAAACAGTTGCAAACGCAAGCAATGTTCGGATTTCCCTGTTCACCACAGCGTTGTTACATTCACGAACTTGACATTCCGTTCAGCCTCGTCTACAGTAATGATGTGAATGGTAGGTTTAGCGACCCACCGTAGCGGTTAACCCCCCGCAAACGCGGAACACATGGTTGAAAAGGGAGGTTTGCCTATATGCAAACATTGTACCGCGCCGCCATTGCCTGGCTGCTGATGTGCTGCTTCCTGCTGCCGGCTCAGGCGGCGCAGGCAAAAACCGTAGCTGAATGGTTGGAAGGGTATGAGTCCGGACAAAACTGGTTTGGTGAGGATTTTGCCTATGATATTACCGACACCCAAGCCTGTTGGGATTTACTGATGCGGCCGATAACCGTATTGGATGTTGAGGAGCGTGAAGTTGTCTATCTGCTGACCGAACCCGGTGGCGCAAAAGTAAACAACGACAAGCTCGGCGGCTTTATCGCCGGTTCTACCGCCGCCGTTCACGTACTGGGAGAAGATCAGGACGGATGGACGCTGATTGAGGGCATTGACGATTACGACCGTTTAATCCGCGGATATGTGCGCACCAAACTGCTCAAGACCGTAACTCCCAACCCGAAATACGGGATTATCATCGATAAAATGACGCAGCGGCTGTACATGTTCATTGATGGCAAGCTATTTAGCTCCGTTGCGGTTTCCACCGGTCTGACGAACGATGAGCAGCCTTACAACGAAACCTCCACGGGCGAGTATCTCATTTCCAGTTGGGTAGGCGGGTTTGACAGCGAGGGCATGTTCTGCGAAATGGGTATCCGCTTTAACAATGGAGACTTGCTGCATCAGGTGCCCTATATTGCGCTTGCGGACGGCACCAAGCGTTTTGAAAAATACGAAAAGCTGCTTGGCACAAAAGCAAGTCACGGCTGCGTACGCGTTGCGCGGGTCGCATCCGCGGAAGGGCTTAACATCAAATGGCTGTGGGATAACCTAAAAAAAGGCACCAAGCTGCTGATTTGGGATGATGACGGTAGGGCGCTACCCTATCCGGAAAGCGCTACAACTCTCTACTACAACCCAGATGGGGGTAAGTATTATCACGCTATCGAGGATTGTTCCACCGTGAAGAACCAATACCTCCCCCTGAAGGCGTTCACATATGCGGAACTGGATACCGACCCTTTTCGTACGCTGGAACCTTGCCCCGGTTGCTCCCCCGTGCGGAGAAAATCGGTTATTGACGATATGAACCGTGCCCGGGGGGTTGATGTCCCACAAACGCAGGATGGCGTTATCGAGCAGAAGGACACCCAAAGCGGGTCGGAAGCTGAACAGACAAACACGGTAAGTGGGCACCCGGTTGAAATCACCATCGTACCAGCGTCGTAAACCATTGCTTTCCGATTTGCCATATCGATGAAAAGCCCGTCGCTCCTCTGTTGCGCCGGGTTTTTCGCTGCGTTCATCCTTGCGGTTTCATTCGTTTGTGACTTGCGTCTTTTCCGGTTTTTACGGGGCTGTCACCTCCGCCGTTCGCTGTTGACAGGCATTCCTCCCTTTCTTTCTCCCGTTGACTGTGGTATAATAAGGATAATACGAGGCTGGCGCACAGGCACCATGCGGGGCGACTGATCTCGCCTCGTATGAGATCGGTTTTAGCGCCTTTCACCCTTGGGAAACGACAGATCGGGGGATAAACAATGTTTACGCCGAAAATCCAGAACGAGCAGACCGACCTATTGATGAAGGCTCTGCTTGCTCTGGAGAACATGGAGGATGCCTACCGGTTTTGCGAAGACGTGCTTACTGTGAAGGAGCTGAAGAGTATCACACAACGGCTGGAGGTGGCGGTTATGCTCAAGCATAAGATCACCTATCAGGAAATCGCAAAGAAAACCGGTGCCAGCACCGCAACCATCAGCCGGGTCAACCGTTCGCTGATGTATGGTGCGGAGGGCTATTCCCACGTGCTCAGGCAAATTGATCTTGATTAGCCATCCCCAGTACCCACATCACGAAAATGAGGATAGAGACATGAATTTGGATATGCTCAACACACAACAGCGCCTGGCCGCGGAAACGCTGAACGGGCCCGTTTTAATTTTAGCGGGCGCAGGCAGCGGAAAAACCCGCGCACTAACATACCGCGTGGCAAACCTGATCGACCACGGCGTGGAGCCGTGGCGTATTTTAGCGATCACGTTTACCAACAAGGCCGCCCGGGAAATGCGCGAACGGATTGCTTCGCTGGTTGGGGAGCAGGCACAGGAGGTGTGGGTAAGCACCTTCCACGCCATGTGCGCAAAAATTCTCCGTCGGGATATTGAAAAGCTCGGTTATACCCGTTCCTTTACCATTTATGACGATGACGACCAAGCCAGCGTGCTCAAAGAAGTACTTCGCACGTTGAACATTGACGATAAAGTATTGCCCCTGCGTGAGCTGCGGGCAAAGATCAGCGATGCGAAAAACCATCTGCAAACCCCGGATGAGTGGTTTGCGCAATCGGCCCGGGATTTTCGCTGTCAACAGATTCACGACGTATATACCCAGTACGAGCATCGCCTGAAAAGCGGCAATGCTTTGGATTTTGATGATTTGCTGGTGCGCACGCTGGAGCTGTTTGCCGACCATCCGCCTGTGTTGGAAAGCTACCGCCAACGTTTTTCCCACGTGCTGGTGGACGAGTATCAGGACACGAATTTTGCGCAGTACTCGCTGGTGAAATTGCTGACGCAAAAAAGCCGCAATCTTTGCGTCGTCGGGGATGACGATCAGTCCATATACGGTTGGCGCGGTGCGGACATCCGCAATATTCTGGATTTTGAGAAGGACTATCCCGACGCGACCGTTATCAAGCTGGAACAGAATTACCGTAGCACCTCCAACATTCTGGACGCCGCCAACCAGGTGATCGCTCACAATGAAGGCCGCAAGGAGAAAATGCTATGGACGGAAGCGGCCGAAGGCGACGCGATCAAACTGTTTTGCGCCGGAGATGAGCGTGAGGAAGCCGCTTGGGTTTGCGACCGTATGCAGCAGCTTCGCATTGGCGGAGATCCGTACGGGGATATGGCCGTGCTCTACCGTACCAACGCGCAAAGCCGTGTGTTGGAAGAAATGCTGATCCGCGCGGGAATCCCTTACCGCATCTTTGGCGGTTTGCGCTTTTACGATCGTAAAGAAGTGAAGGACGTGGTCGCTTATCTGCGCTGCATCGTGAACCCCAGCGACGATGTAAGCCTGCGCCGGATTATCAACCAACCCAAACGCGCCATTGGTGAAAGCACCATTCAGGAACTGGTGCGTTGTGCAACCGAGCGTGAGATTCCTCTATACAGCGTTCTGATGGACCTGCCTGAAACCCTTTCCGCTCGCCCCCGCAAGTGTGTGCGCGAGTTTGGCGATCTGATGAACGAATTGGTGATGCAGCATGAAGAGATGAGTCTTACCGATTTTGTAAAGCATCTGATTGCAAAAACAGGTTTGCGCGCACAGTATGAAAACGACCTTTCCGACGAAGCAAAAAACCGTTTGGAAAACATGGATGAATTTTTGGGCGCGGTAACGGAATTTGAGCAGGCATCCGACGAACCCACGCTCTCCAATTATTTGGAGAACGTAGCTCTGATTACCGACCTGGATTCCGCCGAAACCGTTGCGCAGCATGTAACCTTGATGACCGTGCATACTGCCAAGGGGCTTGAGTTCCCCACGGTGTTTGTCTCGGGTTTGGAAGAAGGCATTTTCCCCAGCAGCCGCAGCATTCAGGATGATAACCGGCTGGAAGAAGAGCGCAGACTGTGCTATGTTGCCATCACCCGCGCGATGAAACGCCTATACCTGAGCTATGCATCGCAGCGCATGATCTACAATCAACTCAGCTACAATGCCCCCAGCCGCTTTTTAAACGAAATACCGAAGCGCCTGCTGGATGACGAGTGGATCAGCAAACGTGAGCGCAGTTTCCCCGGGGCGGCGCAAACCTACACGCATCCCGCTACTCGCCGCGCAGCGCGTGTGGAACCCAGAGACGTTTCCACCATCGGCGTACCGCGCATTGTAACGCGCGGGGCTGGCGTCGGCGCGAAGGGCGCAGCGCTTGGCATTCCCGGCGTGCAAAAGGGCTTTACGCCCTCGGTTGCCAATACCGTGCCTTCCAGTGCGCTGGCCAGCCTGTTCGCTGTTGGTGATCGTGTGATGCATAAAAAGTTTGGCGAAGGCAATGTAGAGGAAATCCGTGGCAGCGGAGCCGACGCGCGCATCGTGATTTCCTTTGCCGCCTACGGGCAAAAGGAATTTGTGCTGAGCATCGCGCCAATTGTCAAGGTAAACGGGTAAACCATTTGTACCCCGCATTGATGGACGCAAGATTTTTGCGTCCATCATGCCGTTTATAGCTGCGATTTTCCGTCGGTTGGTGGTATAATTCTTCACTCAAGAAGAAGTTCATGGTTCACTTCGTGTTTTTCCTATTCCCAAAACGTCGGTTCATAGCACGGCGAGATCGGAGCGTATTTTTATGGCGGACATGCAAAACCGTATGCGGATATTGGTTGACCAACTAAACGAAGCGAGCAGGCTCTACTACGCACAGGGCAACAGCCCGCTCAGCGACGCGCAATGGGACCATCTGTACGATGAGCTTGCCACCTTGGAAAAACAAACCGGCGAGCAGTATCCCGATTCTCCCACACGGCGTGTGGGAGCCGAGCCGCTGAAAGCCTTTGAGCAACATCGGCACCTTCACCGCCTTTGGAGTATGGATAAGGTGCAAAGCGTCGAGGAGCTGCAGGCATGGCTACAGCGCTGTGGCAAACTCCACGCGCAGCTCAGCGACGGTCGTCACGAACCTTTACCCACGCTTCAGTACGCCGTGGAATATAAACTGGATGGCCTCACCATTAATCTCACCTACCGGGAGGGGTTGCTGGTGCAAGCCGCCACTCGCGGCAATGGAGAAATCGGAGAAGGAATTTTGCCACAGGCGCGCACCATCCGCTGTATTCCTTTAACCATTCCCTATCAAGGGCTACTGGAGGTGCAGGGCGAATGCATCATGCGTTTGAGTACGCTGGAAGCCTATAACCGCACCGCAGCAGAGCCGTTGAAAAACGCACGTAACGCGGCAGCTGGGGCCTTGCGGAATTTAGATCCCTCGGTGACCGCCGAGCGCAAATTGGATGCCTTCTTTTATCAAATCGGCACGATCGACAATCCTCCATATACCGATCAACAGGGTATGGTGGCGTTTCTTCAACAAAACGGGTTTCCGGTGAGCCCATATTTTCAGCCGGCGAATCGTTTTGAACAAATCAACGAAGCGATTCTGGACATTGAAGCCCGCAGGGAAACCCTGGATTTTTTAATCGATGGCGCCGTCATTAAGATAACCGATCTTGCCACCCGCGAAGCGATGGGCAACACGGATAAGTTTCCTCGTTGGGCGGTCGCCTTCAAATTCGCTGCGGAAGAAAACATCGCCACATTATTGGATGTTACCTGGCAACTGGGTCGCACCGGCAAGCTGACGCCGCTGGCTCACTTGACCCCCACCGACATTGGCGGCGTAACCGTACAGCGGGCAACCCTTAACAATGCAGGCGATATTGAGCGTAAACATGTTGCCATTGGTTGCGATGTATGGATACGGCGCAGCAATGATGTGATTCCGGAAATTATGGGGCGTATCGGCGAACCAAAGCCTGAAGAAACGCCTATTCTCCCGCCCCGGCGCTGCCCCGCCTGCGGACAACCGTTGGTGGAGCGGGGCGCCAATCTGTTTTGCATGAATCGAAAAACATGCAAACCGCAAGCTGTCGCGCGCATTGCTCACTTTGCGGGTCGTAACGCGATGGATATTGACGGCTTTTCAGAAAAAACCGCCGAGTTGCTGTATGATACGCTTGGTATCCGCGATCCGGCAGAGCTCTATCGCCTCACGGTTGACACCTTGCTCCCGCTGGAAGGCTTTCAGCAAAAACGCGCAGAAAACCTCATTGCCGCCTTGGAACAAAGCCGAACCTGCACACTGGATGCGTTTCTATTCGCGGTTGGCATCCCCAACGTCGGACGAAAAACCGCGCGGGATCTCGCGGCTGATTTTGGCTCGTTGGATGCGTTGGCCGCCGCCACGGAAGAACGGTTAACAGCAATCCCGGAAATCGGTGCGGTTGTCGCTGCCAGCATTGTTGAGTTTTTTAGTTTCTCCGAAAATCGGGATATGCTTGCTCGTCTGTTTGCGGCGGGGGTTCACCCGACGCAGGCCAGCTCGGCGGTTTCCGATCGGTTGGCCGGTCAAACGGTTGTGGTTACGGGCACGCTGCCAACCCTTGGGCGCGAAGAAGCCGAAGCATTGATTGCCGCACATGGCGGTCGGGCTTCCGGCAGCGTAAGCAAGAAAACCAGTTTCGTGGTTGCCGGGGAAAAAGCGGGCAGCAAGCTGTTAAAAGCAGTGGAACTGGACATCCCAGTGCTAACGGAAGCGGAGTTGCTTGCCAAGCTGCAACCGTGAGCATACCTTGCTTCCGTCCGGTATGTTGAAATACAGATTTTCGTTGTTATGGGGCATCCGGCCTCTGCTAGTTGAACCGCTCCGTATGAAAGGATGAAAAACCCCTCCATGACCGCTATAACGCAAAATGGACAAGATGCATTTCGACGCTGTTTACAGTCCGATACGCTCCTATTGATGGAAGGCGCTTTGGGCGAACGATTAAAACGGGAATATGGCCTCATTACCAACGGACCCGCAGGCATGGCCGGGTTGATAAAAACGGTCGAAGGCCAAACTGCCCTGCGCACCTTGTGGAAAGAATACGCAACCGTTGCCGCCAAGCACAATATGCCTTTTCTTGCCACTACGCCCACACGGCGCGCGAACCGTAGTCGGGTGGAGGAAGCGCAACTAAGCGAACAAATTCTGGCGGAGAATGTTGCTTTTCTTTCGTCTGTACGCAATGATTGTCAGGGCTTGTTCTTCGTTGGCGGCATGGTAGGCAGTACGGGGAACGCCTATACGGCGGAAGGTTGTCTGCCTTTTGCGGATGCATTGGTTTTTCACCGCTGGGAAGTGCAGCTTTTTTCCCAAACAAACATCGGTTTTTTGTATGCGGCGCTTTTCCCAACTCTGGACGAGGCAAGGGCAATCGCGATGCTGGCTTCGCAATACCATCTCCCCTGTCTGCTTAGCTTTACGTTACAGGACGATGGCCGACTGATTGATGGAACACCGCTGGCGGATGCGATCACCCGCATCGACGCATCGGTTCCGACGCCCCCGCTTCTGTATATGAGCAATTGCGTACATCCAACGATTATCGCCAAAGCGCTGGATCAGCCTTTTAATCAAGTACCCATTGTAAGGCAGCGCTTTTCCGGCCTTCAAGCCAACACCTCCGCCCTGCCTTATCGCGAGCTTGACGCGTCGCCTGTGCTGTATTCTTCCCCGCCGGACGAGCTGGCGCAAGGTATGTTAACATTGAAGCGCCAGTATGGGTTTCGCCTGTTTGGCGGCTGCTGCGGCACCGATGCGCGGCATTTGGAGGCGATGGCAACCCTCCTTTCGGATGGAAGGTAGGTGGTAGTCGACCGCCTACCTTTGCGATTTTCGTCACGGCGCAGCGATAACGGCCAACCGCTTTCATCATCGAAATCCGCGTGCCAAGCTTCGCAGGATTTCTCAAAAACACCCTTGGTTTCTGCAACAAACGCAAGGCTGCCAGGCAGGCTTTTTGCTGCATGCATGTTCCCCCACGCGTTTTGCCACGGCGCGCATTCTATAAAACAGCTTCAGGAGGTAGATCATGCAAGCGTTCGGATGGTATTTTTTCCTGTATGCGTTTCTAGGGTGGTGCGCCGAGGTTGCTTTTGCGGCGTTAAAAAACGGTCGGTTTGTCAACCGCGGTTTTCTCAACGGGCCACTTTGCCCCATTTATGGGGTCGGGCTTGTGGGGGTGCTTTTTTGTTTACACCCTATGCAAAACAACCTTGTGCTGCTGTATGTCGGCTCCGTGGTGCTTACGACGGTTGTGGAACTCATCACCGGTTATGTGATGGAGAAGTTGTTTCATCAGCGTTGGTGGGATTACTCAAAAATGCCGCTGAATATTGGCGGATATGTATGCCTGCTTTTTTCGCTTGTCTGGGGCATCGCCTGTGTGTTGATTGTGCGGGTAGTGCACCCATGGATCATTTCCCTTGTTGCCATGATGCAAAGCCCATGGTCCGACGGCATCCTCTACCTGCTTACCGGTTTATTTATCACAGACTTGTGCGTAACGGTTGCGACGGTTATACGGCTGAATGCCCGGCTTACGCAAATCGATGAAATTGCCTTGCGCATCCGTGAGATTTCCAACTCCATTGGCTCCGTGATGGCGGAAGGCGTGCTTGCAATACAGGTAACCGATACGATCGCCTGTGAGGATTTAGCCGCTGTACAGCAAAAGGCGCAGCACGCGATTCGCAGCGCAAGCGAAGAAACCCGCGAGGAATTAGCCGTCCGGTATCGTGAGCTGGTTGAGCACGTAGGGTTGGGGCAGCGGCGTATTCTTGCTGCCTTCCCTAACCTTCGCTCTTTGCGTTCGCCCGTATCCCTGCGAAATGTACAAGAAAAACTCTCCCAATTTCGGGAGAGCCGAAAGCGCAAGTAAACCGATTTGATTAAGAAAGGTGGTTTTCTGTATGCGGTGCGGTTGCCCTCATTGTGAAGCCTTTATGGTACAGGAGGACGAACGGAGTACCTGCGTATGTCCCGATTGCGGCTACCGATGTGACGCCTGCCTGGGCACAGGTACTGCCATAACACGGGAACAGTTGGCGGCTCTGCGCGACACCGAATGGTTTAAGCCTGATTTTGAAAGCGCACCCTGCGATGAAGATGCGGAGCACCGTGAGGTTACAACGTCAGGATTCCCAGGTGTTCCAACAGGATTTTCAAACCGATGAGCACCAGTACCGCGCCGCCCGCAAACTCAGCCTTGCGCCGAAAACGCGTCCCAAAACGATGCCCCAGAAGAACCCCCAGGTAGGACAGGATGAATGTGATAAGCCCAATCACAATCACAGCCGAAACGATCGGGGTTCCAAGAAACGCAAAGGTAATTCCCACGGCCAGCGCATCGATGCTCGTCGCGATCGCCATCACCAGCAATTCCTTCAGATCCAGCCGCTGATCCACCGGGCAGGTTTCCTCTTCCTTCTCACGAACAGCTTCCCAGATCATCTTTCCGCCGATATAGGCAAGCAATGCAAAGGCAATCCAATGATCTACCGGCGTAATATAGCGTTCAAACTGTTTGCCGAGCAGCCAGCCAATCAGCGGCATCAGCAACTGAAACCCGCCAAAAAACAACGCGATCACCGCGCCCTGCGCGTAGTTCAGCTTTTTCATGCATAGACCCTTACATAGGGCTACCGCAAACGCATCCATCGAAAGTCCAACCGCGATCAGTACCAGTTCCATACCAGCCACCCCATCCACAAAAAAATCGGACGCCGCACGGCATCCGAAAAATTCATCGGAAACCCACGCACGGCAAAACCGCGCATGAGTCTCGTTATTCAATGCAGACCAGATCGAAACCGACCAGTATGTTGATCTGCAACGTAAACCGCCAACTACTCCCTCATGAGCATTTCATATTATAGGCAAATAGCCTTGTTCTGTCAAGGTTTGCCGTTAGGAGGCACACTATGCCCGCCCATGTCGACCCCAAAAAAGCAGGAAAAGTGGAAATCATTCCTCCCGCAATTGCCAATTCATTAGTGGAAAAGAACCTGTGTGCAGCGATTGCGCAGGCGCAAAATACCACCTCGGATGTGGAGAGCGCTCTGTTTACCGATGCCGAAGCGGATGGCTGTACAGGCGTCGCTCTCGAGTTTTCCGGTTGTCGGTTTGTACGCTGTTCGTTTTCGGATTGGACTTATAAACGGGTGAGTTTTGTGGATTGCCTTTTTGAAAACTGTGATCTCAGCGGCCTTCGGCTAGAAAACCCAACCTTTCAGCGCGTTCGCTTACAAAATTGTCGCCTCACAGGCACAGAATTATTGCGTTCCGTTTTCAACAACGTTGTTTTTGTTGGCTGTACGGCAGATTACTTTACAATCGCGGAAGGGAAGCTCAATCGCGTTCTATTCGAAAACTGCCGTTTGCGCGAAAGCCTTTGGCAGGATAACAAGCCGAAATCAATGGCCTTTGAGGATTGCGACTTGACATCCGCGCAAATTCGCATTATGCCTATGAATGGTTTTGACATGACCACTTGCGTGCTGGATACCTTGCAAATCAATCCAGCCGATTTACGGGGAATGAAGGTAACCTCATTGCAAGGGTTGATGTTTTGCGGTTTGCTAGGGCTTGTTATTGTAGACGCATAAAAATGGAGGTGTGAACCATGAATCTTTGCTGGAGCAATGGCACAGACCCACATTTTGTGGAACTGACCAGAGAGTTGGACGCGTTTCTGGCGGAACAAAACGGTTGCAGCCAGCCTGCTTTTAGCCCGTACAATGCAGTGGATGAAAGCACCGAGGCTGTGATCGTTTACGATGGCGTAACCCCCGTCGCCTGCGGCGCGTTGCGTTTGCACGATCTTACTACCGGCGAGATTAAGCGGATGTATGTACGTCCGTTGTACCGCCACAACGGCTTGGCTACGCAAGTTTTAGCAGCGCTGGAAATACGCGCGGCCGAAATGGGCTGTGAAAACCTTGTGCTGGAAACCAATCCAAAGTTTACGTCAGCCGTTGCTCTCTACCGCCGCCTTGGGTTTCAAACCATCGAGCCTTACGGCCCCTATCGAACACTGTGTTCCCTTTGCTTGGGAAAGGCAATCCAACGGTAACGTTACCGCCGCTGCGGTCCATCATTGGCGATGCGCAATACAAAAACGCCGCTTTCGCTTCCACGTTGGAAGGAAAAGCGGCGTTTTTAACGCTAGCCTTGCTGAACGGTTCATCAGTTATCGGGGGGAAATGCTTTGGTCAATTTGCTGGCGCGTCATACGGATGTCCGTCAGTTTTTCACTGATGGAGCGATCCAGCTGAGCCAGCACTTCGTCGATATGTTTATATACATCGTGGTATAGCTTTTCAATTTCTTCCTGCGTACTTTGGCGAATTTCTTCCACCTCCATACGCGCGCGCGTAACAATCTCCTGTTCGCTTACCAACTGCTTGGCATGGGCTTCCGCGTCGGTTATCATCTGCATCGCTTTATCTTTGGCGTCTGCAAGCATTTTCTGGGATTGTTCCTGCGCCTTCATCATCATTTCCTGCGCTTTTTGGTTGGCCATATTTACGGTGTTCTGCGCCTGCGCGTTCGCTTCATTTACGGCGCGGTTAGCGCGCATGTTGGCGTCATTTTTCGTTTGTTCGGCTATATCGCGCGCTTCCGCAATAATGCTGCTCTGGTTTTGTATGATGCTTTCCGCAGCGGTCATATCGGCGGGCAGTTCCGCCCGTACATCCTGCACCAGTTGGCGGCAGCGGTCACGGTCAATCATCACCATCGTGCTCAGCGGTACGCGCTTGCCCATGCTGATGTTGTTTTCAAGCTCGTCCAGTAGCATTACGGTACGAGGTTGCGTCATAGGTTTTGTTCCTCCTTACGTGGCGATTGCAGACAAGCGCGGTACACATCCTCCAAAATACAGGCGGGCACCAGCGTGGAAATATCCCCGCCAAAGGTTGCTATCTGCCGTACAGCGCTGGAGCTGATATAAGCATAATCCGGCGATGTCATCAAAAACAGGGTTTCAATCCCCGGGGCAATTTGTCGGTTGATTTGCGCCATTTGAAATTCACTTTCGAAATCCGTAACCGCGCGTAACCCGCGCAATACGATTTCGGCATCTTGTTTCCGCATGTAGTCTACCAGTAAACCGCCAAAGCTGTCAATCCTAACATTGGGCAAGTGTGCGCACGCGCGCGACAGCATATCCATTCTCCGCTCCATCGGGAACAATCCCTGTTTATCCGGGTTGTTCAGCACGGCTACCACAACCTCGGAAAACAAAACGGAAGCGCGTTCAATCAGGTCGATATGCCCCAGCGTAACGGGATCAAAACTGCCGGGATACACGCAAAGCCCTTTGTGCACGGTTGTTTTCGCCTCCCTGATAGGTAAAAAAGTGTATTTCCGTGTCTCCATATCGGCGGGTATCCCGCTGTATAAAAGCTGTGCCGGGGGTTGGGGGAAAGTTGCGGCTATGCTCAACCACCAACAATGCGTCCGGCGCCAGCAAACCGTGTTCCGCCAGTTGCCTGCAAAGTGCGCCCAGGTCGCCCATTCG
>Ga0183100_1001245_pt1 | contig 13580 bp, 8 predicted proteins | sample Biomet2_FD_127789 | JGI IMG/M metagenome (GOLD analysis project Ga0183100, IMG submission 127789) | Microbial communities from bioreactor (seeded with anoxic lake sediment) at LBNL, California, USA - Biofuel metagenome 2 | ecosystem: Engineered > Bioreactor > Anaerobic > Unclassified ...
CATGCAGCGCGTGGTCAAAGGCTTAGTTTTGCTGGGCGCCGTTGCGTTTGACGTGGTTAGCAAGATGAACTTCGACTTCTTCCCCCGTCGCAAAAAAACCGTTGTCGCCGCGGAGAAGAACTGATAATCCTTCGTTTGTCCGAGGCTCGTCCCCAAAACATAAACAGGAACCCCCGCCAAAGGGGATTCCTGTTTTTTGGTACTACGTTTTCTGTGGGGCGCATCGCATTCATTCGGGGGCTGCATGGCGGATCCGGTGTCATTCCCCGTTTTTTCCTTGGCGGGGAAGGAAGCTGATACTTTCCGCAGCAACCTCCCCAAACCAATGGAACGCGTCTGTGAGCATAACGCCGCAAATACGAAAGGCTCCTTACCGATGTATCACGCCAGCATTACAGCAGATGACACCCGTCGCCATACGCCGCAAAAGGTCTGATCCCCCAAACCACCGGACACACAAGGCACATGCTGCGCTAGCGCAAACGGCTTACAGTTGGCCCTTCGTTGTGCGACGAGGACGTTAGCAACGCGACGCCCCTCGCCTCGCGCTCACCGCGCGGATGTCGCTTGCGAAACGCTTATGCTTACTCGTCCTTGACTGGGTCCGCGCCTTCGCCGTTGAGGTACCGGTCGATGATGAAACGCGGCCTGTGCTTGCTTTCGTTGTAGATTTTGCCGATATACTCCCCGATTACGCCCAGGCTTAGCAGTTGAATGCCGCCCAGCAGCCAGATGGAAGCCAGCGTGCTCGTCCAGCCGATGACCGTACGCCCAAACAGGAACGAGATCAACGTATACAAAAGCATCGCCAGCGAAATGACAAACACCACCATCCCCAGCGATGTAATCAGCCGCAGCGGCTTCACCGAGAAGCTGGTAATGCCATCGATGGCAAACGAAAGCATTTTTTTGAAGGGATATTTGCTTTCCCCGGCAAAACGCTCACTGCGGTCATAATACACATACCCGCTCTGGTAGCCCACCATAGGCGCTAGTCCGCGCAAAAACAGGTTTACCTCGCGAAACTCCGCCAGCCCTTCCAGCGCGCGGCGGCTCATCAGCCGATAATCGGCATGGTTAAAGGTGATGTCCACCCCCAAACCCTTCATCAGCCGGTAAAACGCGAGCGCCGTCTGTTTTTTAAAAAACGTATCGGTATCTCTGCGGTTGCGAACGCCATACACAACATCGCACCCGTCGTCATATTCCGCAATAAAGCGATCCATCGCGTCCATATCATCCTGCAAATCGGCATCCATGGAGATGGAAAAATCGCAGTACTTACGCGCGGTCATCAGCCCAGCCAGCAACGCGTTCTGATGGCCGCGGTTGCGGCTGAGCTTGAGCCCCTCAAACAGCGGGTTCTCCTCATGCAGTTTCCGGATGATGTTCCAGGTTTGATCCTTGCTGCCGTCATCCACCAGCAGCACACGGCTATCGGCATCGCAAAGCCCTTTTTCCATCAGGCTTTGCATTTTGAGCACCAGCCTTCGCGAAGTTTCACCCAACACCGCTTCCTCATTGTAACAGGGAATGACGACCATCAGTTTCCGGCTCATGTTCAACGTTCCTTTCTGCATCCGGCGGCGTGGCTTTCAAGGCCATGTGCCGGTGTTTCAACCCTCGTGGGCCGATACGGTAACGGGGCTGCTATCCACGGTAACCTGTTCATCCCCCAGATAAGCCTCCACGCGAATCAGATAGTCTCCCGGCTTTACCACATCGCCGGTTTTATCCAGACCATCCCAGTAAAAGGTGCTCCCTTCGGGCACAATGCCCAGCGGACGGGTGCTTTGCCGGTGGCACAGCCGTCGCACGGTTTCGCCCTGTGTGTTGATGATGGACACGCTCAACTGGCATGGGCAGGCATGTTTTACGAACACCGGCAGCTCCCGCTGCTCGGATGTTTGGTAGTGCGCGCCCACCTCCACACCCAGTTGCAAATCCCCCTGCGCGGGGGGTATGGCAATCACCTGCCCAGCCTGTACGGTCAGTTTTCCGCCCTCCATGGATACCAGCTGCACCAGCAGATACCCGCCGGTAAGGTCCGCCGAAGGGTTCAAGGCCAGCGTGCGAACCTTGCGGCCCGGGCTGATGGCGCCCTTCTCATCTCCGAAGGCGGTATACTGCTCCACACTGTCGTAGATTAGCTGCGCCTCGTCAAACCGCCAGGTACCCTCGCGGCGGTGTACAATCTGGTAAGCGACACGCACAGGGCGCAAAGCAATAAACTCCAAGGTAAGGTTGGGGTCCGCCTCGCTCAGCGTTGAACTGGAGAAGGTAACATCCCTGATGGGAGAACGGTCGGCGCTGTCGATTGCCGCATCCTGCACATCATAGGTGAAGATGGGATAATCATCCTCCTGTGGGTACACCTGCGGGGTGGAGGCGGCATGGTTGGCCAAAAGCGTGCGGTATAGTTCCCGCAACGTAACCTTGCCATCCCGGTTCGCGTCGGCTGAAAATCCACTGCGAGGGCTCAGGCTTTGGGCCATCGCCTGCGTAAAGTAGAACGCGCCCTGCTGATACCCGTCGGCGGCCAACTCCGCCTGCTTTGCGGTGTTCCAATACCAGCTTTCCTCCATCGCGCCGGAGCTGGTGAGCACCTTATAATCCGAGCCCAGAAAGCATAGCGCCTCCGGCTGTGTGCGCATCCCCTTGCCGATAAACGCGCCGCTATAGCAGGCGTCCAGCAGCAGCACCTTCACCCCGTGTATCCCCGCAAGCGCGGCTTGCAGCGCCCGCGGCGTCAAGCGCGCCTCGCTGACCCCGTCGCTTAGCAGCAACGCGGGTTCTTCCCCGCTATCCGGGGCAAACTCACCGTGGGTGCTGATGTACAGGTAGCTCGCGTCATCCTCATCCGCATTGGCAAACGTGTCGCATATCAGGCGGGAAAGCGCGTCCACAGTGGTTACCGGCGCATCGGGGATCATGATAGTATCAAAGGGTTCGCTGCTGCCCTGCAATGCTTCCTGCATGGCAAACACGTTGTTGGTGGAAGCCGGATACGTGCTGTCGCGCGATACAAAATCATCCACGCCAATCAGCAGCGCACGGTTGACCCTGCCGGTTTGCGCGCGCGCGAATTTCGGGAGAGCGACAGGCAGGCCTGCCAACAGGCAGACCGTTAAACCAATCCCCAGTCCCCGACGCAAACGGTCGAACATGTTCAACCTCCCGCATTTTCCGCGCATGGCGGCCTGCGCCCTATGGTAAAAGCCTACTCCCCAGCCACCAGCCACGTATCCGGCGAATCGAACTCCTGTTGGCGTATCGCCGCCTCCAGCGCCTGCTGGGTTTCCCGGTCGGCTATGCCGTTGGCGGTTTTGCCGCTCAAGGTTGCCTGAAACGCGGCGACGGCAGCCCGTGTATTACTGCCATAGGTGCCCGTCTGGTTACGTTCTTCCAGGTAGCCCAGTTGCGTAAGCCATTGCTGGAGCCTTAGCACCTTGTCGCCGGAGCAGCCTGAGCGCATGGTGGTATCCACCACATCCTCGCAGGCTCCAAAGCCAAGCACTTGGCTGTTGTCCAGATAGTAGCGGTTGCGCTGCACCGTGGAAGGGTTGTTCCCTTCTATGACATGCACAATCACTTTCCCGGCCGAATCCCGCGCGCTGTACTCCACCAGCGCAACGTGCTCGGTATCGCCCGCCTCGTTATAACTGAAAAACATCAGGTCGCCCGGATGGGGAATGTAATCGTTTTTGCGCATCAAGCCATCCGTGCCCCGGAGCCACTGATACCCCCAGTTGGGGCAGTTGCCCTTGCGATACACAAACCGCCCCCGCGCAATAAACCAATCTCGCCCCGTGTTTTGCCCGCTATAGTTGGGATAGGTTTGCCCCAGGAGCGTAAGCCCGTACTGCTGATCCGCCTGATCCACACACCAACAGACAAACTCCGCGCACCACGCGGCATTGGGATTGCCCGACCACTCGCCGTACTTGCTGCGGTTATTGGGGCCTTCGGCATACCCCAGCTCCCCGGCCGCCACCGTTAGCAAACGCTGTACAAACTCCGGCACCGCGCCGGTATCAATCGCCGTTTCGCCCGCGTCTTCCGTAACATCGGAAGCAACCAACCGTTCTTCCGGGGCAACAGCAGGCGTTGGGGGTAAAACTTCGGTCAACTTGGGGGCAGCCGTCGCGCTTTGCGATGCAGCAGGCGTAGTTTCGCCCTCCGCGATGGCCACGCAACCCCTGCCGGCCCATAGCAGGCACAGCGCCACCGCAAGCGCCGCGCCCCAACCAGCGCGCTGTTTACGCATTTCTTGCCTGTTCATCGGCCAAACGCCTCGATGCCGCGCAACAGCTCAAATTCGCGTATATCCCGCACCGTGGTGTACATTTTTCGCGTCAGAATGGCGCCCGCGCGGTAAAACAGGCAAATAAACGGCACGTCGTTGGCAAACTGCTGTTGAATAGCCTGCATGGTGTAGGCGTAATCCTCCCGGTTCTGGTTGGTGCGCAGGGTGTTAAAAAGGCTGGTCATCTCGCTGGATACGTAGCGGCAGTAATTCGCGCTGTTATCCTTCATCAGCATAAAGCCCGCGTCCGGCGTAATATCCATCTGGAAGGACGCAAGAGCCATGTCAAACGAGCCTGCCGAGAGTTTTTCCTTTTCCTGCTCGTAGGTCATGGTGGTAATGTTTACCTTGATTTTCAGCAGTTTGAGCATGTCGGCGATCATGTTGGCGGTTTCAAAACGCACGTCGTTTTCCGGGTCCTCATACACATACAGGCGCAGCACGAAGTTCTTTTTCCCGTCCTCCACAGCCTTATCCAAGATGCCGTCGCCATCGGTATCGCTCCAGCCCTCGTCGGTCAGCAGCTGCTGGGCCAACTCCAGGTTATAGCTGAAGGTGCTTTCCTGATCGTAATACAACCAACTGCCCGAGGAGATGGGTGTATCCGCGTCCACCGTCATGCCCATATAGACGTTTTTGGAAATCAGTGCGGTGTCGATGGCCGCACGAATGGCCTTTCGGATGTTCAGGTTGCCCAGCGGGAACGATTCGTGGTTGAGCAGCAGCGTTTCCAGCTGGCGGGTGTTGTAGGTAATGGAGAGAGAGTTGATGCCGCTTTTGTACTGCGACGCTGCAACCGAGCGCGTAAACGCCGTATCCACACGGCCATACTCGTAAGCGGTAATCAAATCCTTATTGCTGGAAAACAGCGAAACCATAATTTCCTGCACCTGTGGGCGGGTTTGCCACCACTTCTCATTTACTTTAAGCCACAGGTAGTTGGCCGGTTCAAACGATGCCACCACATACGGACCGGTGCCCAACGGGTTGGGTTGATCCACCTGCGAGGCGGGCACCACCGGAAACGTAAGCGCATAGAGAATGCCGTAATAGCTGCGTTTGTTGGCTTTTACCACAACGGTACGGTCGTCCGTTGCGGAAATATCGCTCACCATATACTGTATGGTCTGGTAAAACCCTTTCGCGTTGGGGTCCTCGTTGGCGCTCATCGCAAGCAGGTATTTGCAGGAGGCGACCACATCCCCAGCCGTAAGCGGTGTGCCGTCGGAAAACGTGACATTCTCCCGCAAGGTAAACGTCCATGTTTTTCCGTTGTTGGATTCCGCCCAGGTATCGGCAAGCATCGGCTGAGGCAGCCCATTATCGTCCACGGTAACGAGGCTTTCATACACCAGATTGTAAACCGATATAATGTCCCGCTCCATCGGGTTTAAAGGCCGCAGCTCCGTTGTGTGTGTCGAATAAATGCCTACAACCAATGAATCCCCTACGTTTTCCGCAAAGGCAGCGGCCACAGGCAATGCCAACATCAGCGATAGCAACAGGCAGATCAGGCGTTTCATGTGTTCCTCCTCGGGCGGTTATCGCGCAGCCGCCCCCGCCGCGCCCGCCGAAACCGACGCGGCGCTTAGGGCCGACTTGGTTACAGCCGCAGCGGTTGCGGCGGCTTCTAACCCGCCCTCGTAGTAAATTCGGCGGTACGTGGCAAAATCCTTGAGCACGCGGGTGGCATAGTTACGGGTTGGCCCCTCCGCCATTTTCTCCAGTGAAATGGTTTGGCGGTCGCTGCTGTAGTGAGAGTCGTTCAGCCAGTTTTGCACCGTGTTTTGCCCTGCGTGGAACGCCGCGGAAACGAGAATCGGGTCTGCCCGGAAACGGTCGCTCAGGTAGGAAAGATACCAGCACGCGTAATGCACATTGGTATCGGCATCATACATCTGGTCAAACGAGAACGGATCGGCAAGCCCAAGCTTGTCATGCACCCACTGCGCGGTGTCGGGCATCATCTGCATCAGCCCTCGCGCGCCCACGTCGCTTTCCGCGTTGGGGTTAAAGGAGCTTTCGTTAAGCACAATGGCGGCAACGAACGCAGGGTGCAGGTTGTTTTCCTGCGCTTCCCGTTCGATCAGTTCACGGTAACTATATGGGTGCTTGGCAATCAGGCTCTGCTGCGCATCCGCGCGGGCGGCAACTACCGCCTGCGTTTTTCCGGTAAACGTTATTTGCGCAATCCACAACCCCACAACCAGCAGCGCTGCCGCAAAAGCGGCGATGCCAAGCCATGGAATTTGCGGGCGTGGCGTTTCCTCGCCCTCGTTCTCCTCCTGCATGTCAGGTTCCTGCGCCGTGTGCGCGTGCCGCGCGCGACGTTCATCCACCGTTTCTACCCGGTACTCGACCGCGCTATACGAATAGCGCGCGTCCGGCGCGGCATACTGCGAATCGCCCTCACCCGGCGGGGCAAAGCTTTCCCTTGGGTAAGGCGGCGCGCCATAGCCGCCCTCCGCATACCCGCCGCGGGGTTTGCCCGCCGCTCCATACGCGTCGCTTTGCCGGACAGCCGCCGCCTGTCTGCGGCTATCCGCCGGGGGCGGAGCCGCAAGCTGCGCGCCGTGCCGTTTCCGGTGTGCGCTTGGGTCGGTTGCCAGTTGGTCGTCATGATACCTTTGCTGCGCGATCAACTCCGGCGGGTAGCCCGCCGCCTCATACGCCTCCGCCGTGCTGCGAGGGGTCGCATCCATCTGGGGCGTGTTTCTCCGGGAAAGGGGCCTGCCCAGCGGATCGGTGGGTACGGAGGCGGGCACGTCCTGCGGAGCGCGCTCCACGCGCGGGAGCTGTCTGCGGTGTTCCTCGTCATAGGGCATATGGTTATGGCTGGCCATTTTAAGCCAATCCGGCATATTCTGCTGACTGGGCAGCGCATACTGCGACCCGTCCGGCATCAAGGTGTCGCCGGGCTGCACGGGCGCGCTCCAGCGCCCCTGCGGCGGGGCGTCCTGCGGGTAAGGTTCGTTTGGAACCGTGCCGGCCTTTGCGTTTTTGCGTTCCGTTTGCGGGTAGGGGGTTGGGCTGTCCGGATAGCCCCGGTCTGCGTATACCGCATCGGGAAAAGGCTGCGACGCGCTTTCCAAGGGGGCGCGGGCGCCATTCCCACGCGAAGCAACGCCTGCGGGCGTATTGGCCGCAAAGCGGGGCGAACGCCCCTCGTCGGCAACGCGCGGCGCAAAGGTTCGCGGGGAACGCGCGGAGCCATAGCCCCGCGTGTCGGCTTCGGTTACCGGCGGCAACGGCTGCGCCGGGCGCGCGGTGTAGGCGGGGCTTTGCGCAAAATGATTGTCCCTGGGGCGCGGATACGCCACACTGGCAGCCTCGGGCGCTTCTCCCGCGCGGGGCAGGCGGCGAGCCGCCTCATAACCGCGCGGCTCGCCCGACCGGGCTTCACGGCTTTGGCGCTGACCCTCCTGAGCAGGCGCATCCGGCTCGGCCCGATGGCGCACCGAAGGTTTCCCTTCCTCCTGATGGATGGGCGTCGCCTGCCGGCGGCGTTCCCCCTCCGCTACCGATGGCACAAACTGATAATCCACAGGCGCGTAATCATCGTCCTCGCTACGGAATTTTCGTGGCAGAAGTAACAGCATTCGTGCGCTCCCTTCCGACGGATTTTTCCCTGCGGGCAGGCGGTCCAACCGCCAAAATTCGCCCCCGGGGGTTCAATCCGGATTTTTCGGGTTTTCCGCGAAACGATGCGCGGCATGTGCATGGGCGCATTTCGTCGGCGGTGCGCTCACGGGCAAAGGTTCGTCCAAGGGGTTAAACCAGTCCATAGGCCTTCGCGGCCCGTTTTCAAGCACCTGTTGCCAAAGCAACAAGGCTCGCCGTCGCGTATCCGCAATGGGCGCGTCGGTTGGCAGCACATAATCGGACTGGCGCTCGGTCGTTTCCATCGGGTTCTGGCTGTGTATGCGCCGAAGCGCTTCCTCGGCGGTCAGCTTGTCCCGTCCGCGGATACGCCTTACCCGCACGGCCTCCGGCGCGGTTACGCAGATCACCGTATCCGCCAGGCGATCCATGCCGGTTTCAAAAAGCAGCGGCACATCCAGAATGGCGATAGCCGCGCCCGCGTCGCGCAGGGCTTGCAAGGCCGCTACCGTTTGGCGGATGATGCGGGGGTGCATTATGGCGTTGAGCGTTTGCAGCGCGCGCGCGTCACCCCCGAATACCCGACGCCCCAACGCCGCGCGGTTCAGCGTGCCATCCGGGTTAAACACCTCGTCGCCAAACGCGTCGCGCAGGGGAACGAGCGCTTCGCCGTTTGGCGCGGTCAGCGCCCGGCTGATCGCGTCCGCATCAACAGCCGGAACACCCAGCGAGCGGTACAGCGCCGTCACCGTGGATTTCCCGGAGCCAATCCCTCCGGTGATTGCCACCACCCGCACAGCCAAACCCCCTTATGCTTAACGTTACAAAACGTTCCATTTCTTCCCGGCGCGCTATTTTGCCTCGTACCAGCTATAGCCGCTGCTTACTTCCGCCACCAGCGGCACCGATAGCGTAACAATGCGCTCCATCGCTTCGCGCAGCAGCGCGCTTACCGCTTTCACTTCGTTCTGCGGGCACTCCACCACCAGTTCGTCATGCACCTGTAAAATCAGTTTGGCCGCAAAGCCGCCCTGCGCAAGCTCCCTATCCACGCGCACCATCGCCAGCTTGATGATGTCCGCCGCCGTGCCCTGCACGGGGGTGTTCATGGATGCGCGCTCGCCAAAGCTTCGCACATTACGATTGGGGCTGCGAAGCTCGTACAGGTCGCGCTTGCGGTGGAACATCGTTTCAGCATAGCCCAGCTCATAGCCTTTATGCACGCATTCATCCATAAAAGCTTTCACCTTGGGGTAGCGTTCAAAGTAGGTCGCAATAAACTGATCGGCTTCCTTGCGGGTTACGCCGATGTTGCGCGCCAGCCCAAAACCGCTGATGCCGTAGACAATCCCAAAGTTGACCGCCTTGGCGCTGCGGCGCATGGCGGGCGTAACGCTTTCAAACGGCACGCCGTTCACTTCCGAAGCGGTGCGCGTGTGGATGTCCTGACCTTTGCGGAAAGCGTCCTGCATGGCGGGGTCGCCGCTCAGGTGCGCCAGTACGCGCAACTCAATCTGGCTATAGTCCGCGTCCAGCAGCACGCAGCCTTCCCGCGCCACAAACGCGCGTCGGATTTCACGCCCTTCTTCACTGCGAACGGGGATATTTTGCAGGTTCGGCTCCACACTGGATATGCGCCCCGTTACGGTGGAGGTTTGGTCAAACGTGGTATGGATGCGGCCGGTGGCGTCCACCAACCGGCTCAGGCCTTCAATATAAGTGCCCATGAGCTTCGCCAGTTTGCGGTATTGCAGCAGCGGCTCTATCGCTGGATGGTCGAGCGCCTCCAACACATCGGCGGAAGTCGACCACGCGCCCGCTTTGCTTTTGCGCGCGGGGGACGTCAGTTTCAGACGGTCAAACAGCACTTCGCCCAACTGCTTGGGGCTGTTGACGTTAAACTCCACGCCCCCGGTGAGCGTGATTACCTTCTCTCGGCACTGCTCCATTTCCGCAGAAAACAACGCTCCCAGCTCCTTCAAAGCGTTGCGGTCCACGCTGAAGCCTTCCCGCTCCATGCCAAACAGCACGCGGGTCAAGGGCATTTCCATGTCGCTGAACAGCGCAAGCATTTCCTGCCGGTTCAGGCGGATTTTCTGGCGTTCCCGCAGGGTATGCAGGGCTGCGGCGTACAGGGCCGGCTGTTCGGGCGGCTCGGCAACCGCAGCCTTCTTGCCCTTTGCGGCGGGCGCATCCTCCGCAGGCTCGGTTGTTTCAGCGGGCAGCTCCTCCGCACGGGTTTCCGAAGCCAGCGTTTCGGCAAGGCTCAGATCTTTGCTGGTAGGCTTGAGCAAATAAGCGGCAATCAGCGTATCAAAGGCCACGGCAGGCGGCGGCAAACCGAGCTTCGCCAACCGGTGGTACAGAACCTTCGCGCCGTGCACCGTAAGCGCGCACGCGTCCAGCAACGGGCGAAGCGCAGCAAAAATCTGATCTTCAAACAAACCGGGATGGAACAAATCCTGCGCAAAAGGCACGGCCCAGCAATGGCCGTCCGGCGTGGCAAAGCCAATGCCGCTTTCCCCCGTGACCAACGTGAGCATCGGCTTTTCGGCGGCCAGGCGGGTGGCAAGGGTCATCAGCGCGTCCGCGTCGGTAAGGGTAACCGGGGCAACCGACGGCGCGAATACGGGTAGCTCCTCCTCCGCCGCCGTTACCTGGGGCGGGGCGACAGGCGTAGCCTTCGGTTTTCGGGCTTTTGGCGGAGGGACAGATAGCGCTTGATACCCCTGCGCATTTGCATCGCTCCCCGTGCCGGAGGTTTGCGCCGCCGCGCTCTGCGCGCCCTGCGCATTTGCGGCGGTATCCGCGTTTGTTTGCGACAGCAAGGTTTTCAACTGCTGGGATAGGCGGTTGAGCTGGTATTTTTGCATGGCAGGAATCCCTTCCAGCATCCCGGTCAGCCCGCAGTCGGCAAAATCCAGCTTCAGGGGCGCGGCAATGCGGATGGTTCCCAAATCTTTGCTCAGCTCCGCCAGCTCCCGGTTTTCCCGCAGGCGTTCGCCCAATTTTCCGGGAATTTCATCGGCATGGGCCAGCACGTTTTCCAGTGTGCCATACTGCCCTATCAGCTTCACGGCCGTTTTTTCGCCCACGCCGGGCACACCGGGAATATTGTCGCTGGAATCGCCCATCAGGCCTTTCATGTCCGGCACCTGAGCGGGCGTGTAGCCGTAAATACTTTGCACATTTTCCGGCGTAAGCAGCAAACTTTCGGAGATGCCCGTTTTGGTCAGGATCACCTCGGTATGCGCGTTTACCAGTTGCAGACTGTCACGGTCGCCGGTAAGCACATAGGCGTGTATCCCTTCCTGGTTGGCCAGCCGCGCGGCGGTTCCCAGCAGGTCATCGGCTTCGTAGCCTTCCATTTCGCACAGGGTCACGTGCATCGCGCCTAAAACTTCCCGGATAATGGGAAACTGCGGCCGCAGTTCCTCGGGCGTCGGTTTGCGGCCCGCCTTATAATCCTCAAACATCGTATGGCGAAACGTAGGCCCATGCATGTCAAACATTACGCACAGCGCCTGCGGGCGATAATCCGCGATCGCCTTAAACAGCATGGCAAAAAAGCCCTGCACCGCGTTGGTGTACACCCCGCCGACGCTCAGGGGCGGCAGCGCGTGAAAGGCGCGGTGAATCAGGCTGTGCCCATCCACCAGCAAAACAGATTCAGGCAGCCCGGTCATGATAGCCCCCCCTTAAGGTCACGGTTATTTCAGCAAAAGTATAACACATGCGGCCGCGCTTGCCAAACCGTACCTTGCCCACGGATGCTCGCAAGCCCCGGAAAACGGCTTTTTCAACCGTCCGGGGCGTGTGCGGATTTGTAAAAAGTTCGTGCGTCGGGCAGGCATTACTCCGCCGCGTCGTTCTGGTTGCGCTGCTTATTCTCACTCACCAGCTTGTTAAGCTCGTCCATAAAACTGCTTACGTCCGTAAACTGGCGGTATACGCTGGCAAAGCGCACATAGGCGACCTCGTCCAGTTTTTTCAGCTCTTCCATCACCAGTTCGCCGATGCGGCGGCTGCTGAACTCGTCCTCGCCGCTGCTGTACACGGCTTTTTCCACTTTTTCCACGATCGCGTCGATGTCCTTCATGCTCACGGGGCGTTTCTGGCAGGCATGGGTAAGCCCCTTTTTGATTTTTTCAGGGCTGAAAGGCTCTCGCCGCATATCTTTTTTAACCACCATTACCTGGGTGGTTTCGATTTTTTCATAGGTTGTAAAACGGCGGCCGCAACGTATGCATTCCCGCCGTCTGCGGATACTGGTGCCTTCTTCGGTAGGCCGACTGTCGATGACACGCGAATCCAGGTAACCGCAATACTGGCATCTCATGTTGTTGCCGCCTTTCCGCATCCCAACGGGTGCATGGCTCGCCTTTAGCGTTCATTATAATCCATTTCCAAAAAACTGGCAATAGTACCGTTGCGTGCGGGTCAGGCGGCAGCCTTTGGCGTATCCGACCGGCGCAGCAGCAGCGCTGCGGACAAGCATACCGCCAGTGAAATCTCCCGGGAGTAAAACACGGTGCCCAGCGCAAAACAGGCTGCCACTACCAACCCCATCAGCATGAGCTGCGCCCACGCCGGCGACCGCCTGATCTCCTTGCCCGAGCCGCGGCCAATGAGCCACACAGCCAAGGCAAAGACAGTCGTACCGAAAACCCCAACGGCGGAAAGCATATCCAGCAAATCGCTGTGCATCCCCAGCGCCTTGGCGCCGCCCGCCAGCGAGCCAATCCACGGCGAAGCCAGAAACCCTGCCAGCGGCGTAGTATAGGTTATGAGGCGGGAGCCGCCATCCACCGTGCCCCCGTCCAGCATTGCCAGCAGTTGGGTAAGGCTGTAGCGCGCGTTTTCAAAACCCAGCCCCGCGGCAACATTTCCGGCCCATTGAAGCAGCGGGAGCCGAAAAAACCACAGCGCCCCCAGCGGCAGCGCCGCCAATAGCAGCGATGAGCCCAGCCGCAGCCTGCGAAACAGGGCGCGCAACCGGAGCGCGAGCAGTTCCAGCGCCGTTACCCCCAACGTAAAAAGGATCGCGTAGGTGTATTGCGAAAGGCCGATCATCGCAAGCTGCGCTACATACGCGGCAATCCACCCCGCGCGTTTCCAGCCGCGGCTTTGGCAAGCCAGGTAAAACACAACCGGCAGCAACGCGACTGTAGCATACACAAAATCATACCCGCCAATGTTGCGCAGCATCAACTCCCGCAAGTACGCCAGCCGCCCCGGATCGCCGGAGCCCAGCGAGCGCGCGTAGGCGTACACTTTTCCGCCGCGGAGCATCCCCTGCACAAGCCACCCGGCGGTGGTCAGGGTGGTGATGGCAAACAGCGTGATCATTGCCGGTTTTATAAAACGGTACAGGCGAGCGTCGCCCCGTTCGCGGGCATAGGCGCACCAAAGCAGCGGAAACCAGAACATGCCCTGCTGTACAAGGTAGCCCGGCAGGTTGCTCCCGCCGCGTTCCATCAGGTAGTACAGCCCCAGCGGCAACGCGACCGCGAACGCCACCCGCAGCGCAAAACGCCACGGATGGGTACGAAGGGTTTCCCCCTCCCACAGCACACCCAGCCCGAACAGCGCCAGGGTCGCCACCCCCGTTATGGCGTGCAGCGCCGCCTGCGCCATGGGCAGCAGCAACCATATCATATAGGAAAGCATGGAC
>Ga0183100_1001246_pt1 | contig 13541 bp, 9 predicted proteins | sample Biomet2_FD_127789 | JGI IMG/M metagenome (GOLD analysis project Ga0183100, IMG submission 127789) | Microbial communities from bioreactor (seeded with anoxic lake sediment) at LBNL, California, USA - Biofuel metagenome 2 | ecosystem: Engineered > Bioreactor > Anaerobic > Unclassified ...
CATGTCCAGATGCATATCATAATGTCAGATATCTGAATAAGAAGCATAACTATTAAATGCGCACGACAATCATGGTTAAGGCTAACAACATCCCTGTTGGGGCAAGATAGAGACTGCAGTAATCTTCAGTGGAGAGGACGGATGGCAATCGCAGAAGAGGGGATGGTGGCCTCACATCGATCAACGACGGGGGCAGGCAACAGCGATAGTGGGATGGAAGGCATGATACCGCCGGGAAGGTCGTCTATGCCTGATCTCATCTCGTTCATCATCCCTACCTACAACGAGGGACGGAACTTATACAGCAACCTCATGGAATGCCATCAAGTGGTCAGTGAGCTAAAAATTCCGTTCGAGATGGTAGTGGTCAACGACGGCAGTGAGGACAATTCCTGGTCGGAAATCCTCAGGTTCGCCAACGCTCACTCCGAGGTCGTTCCGGTCACTTATTCACACAACTTTGGTAAGGGTCATGCCCTAAGGGTCGGGACCAGACGGGCAAGAGGTAACTTGGTAGTGTTCTTGGACGCGGACATGGAGATCCATCCGTCCCAGATCGGTCGTTTCATCGAGGAGATGAAAGAGAGCCATGCCGACGTGGTCATCGGCTCCAAACGTCACCCCGAGTCCAAGGTGGACTATCCGACAAAGCGCAAGTTCTTGAGCTGGGGATATCACCTGGTGATCAGGGCCATGTTCGACCTTGACCTTACCGATACCCAACCTGGCTTTAAACTGTTCAAAAAAGAGGTTCTGGACAAGGAGATGAACAAGGTCGTGGCCGAAGCCTATGCCTTCGATCTCGATCTTTTAGCCAACGCATCGATGGATGGGTACAAGATCGTGGAAGCGCCGATCGAGCTGAAGTTCAGTCGTAAGTTCGGAGGGCGTATCGGGTTCAAGACCGTCCGGAGCATTTTCATCGAGACCTTGGGCATCTACTACCGGCTGAGGGTTGAGAAGAGACAGAACAAACGCAATGCCCTTAGCAGCCAGCCGGCCAATAACCGGTAGAACAGCAGTTCCGCTCTATTCAAGTTTCTTAGAGGTCGACACCATCGACCAGACGGTTTGGTCCCCCTTGTCCAATCGCACATAGACCGAAGAGTAGACCCTGAACGCTCCCTCCAGGATCATTGAACCGATCACCATGTGAACATTATTCTTGTTCATTTTCAGCAGATTGATCACTGAAGGGAACAAGTATTGCATTTCCCAGGTGGGGACGGTATAGCCATACCGAGCCTTCAAGTAGCTCTCACCGATGTTCACCCGAACCCTTTGCTTCCACAGGTCGCTCAACGTCCCCGGTCCTCTGTTCATCACCACCGCCTCCGGGGCATACACTACAGAGAAACCATTCCGCTCTATGGACATCCGGATGTAATCTTCGTCCGTGCTCTGGCATTCTGGAATCGTCACGCCGATGTTCCGGAAGGCGATCAGCTCACCGAGCTTGGGGTGGATCAAGGAGAGCTGGTGATGCATCTCCCACAGCATGTGTACCGTGAACCCTATCAGGTTATCGCGGGGGTTGACCGGCACTGGGTGGCCTCCTACCGCCCCTATTTTGCTATCAAGGAACGGTTCGAGGAGCTTCTGCAGCGAGCCGGCCGCAAGGCGATTATCGGCATTGACGAGAACTAGGACGTCGCCCTTGGCTTGAGACATGAAAAGGTTGACCGCGGAGGTCTTCCCCTCCCGCTTGGACTGCCTTACCAACCTGATACGGCGGTCACGACCGGAGAGCTCCGAGACGATCGCATCGGTGCGGTCGGTGGAAGCGCTGGAGACTACAATGACCTCCTCGAGGGAGAAACCATCCAGGGTTTGCGCAAGGATGGATTCGAGGGCGGACTTGATGTTGCCCTCCTCATTATAGGCGCAAACGCACACCGAAACAGAGATCATCTCACTTATGTAACGGATGGTGGTACATATCTTTGATGCACGCATACCGGATGCATTAGCACAAGGTAGAGATGGTACCAAGAAGGGGCGGAGACGGCGCCTATACGATCAGCCTCACCAGGCCTTCATCAAGCGGCTCGACGACCTCGGTCATAGGGCGAAAGATCGATGGCATCGGACCGCCACACTATGGGGCGGCCTACGAACCGATGGGCATATGGCCTGCGCCCGGAGCTGAAAACCGTTTCAAATAGGTAGGGAAACCAATATATATAAACTAAGGTTTCACTTTGGCAATATGATGGCCAGATGCGTTGAGGATGGAATGTTCTCGGTCATCCTTCCAACCCTGAACGAAGCAGATAACATAGTGCCAATCATTGAAACCATCTCGAAGCTCTATCCATCCTCCAAGGTGATCGTTGTGGACGATAACTCCTCCGATGGGACACCGGAGAAGGTCTTGGAGCGCTATCCGTCCTCCGATCGAGTAAAGGTGATCAGGCGGGACCCCAAGGACCGCGGCCTCACCGCAAGCATCATGGAAGGCATCCTGAAGGCGGATACTAAGTACTTTGTGGTGATGGACGCAGACTTTCAACATCCCCCTCAGTCATTGGGAGGCATGGTTGAATCCCTCATTGGAGGGAACGACCTGGTCATCGGGGTGCGGGAGGACAAGATGAGCTTGTTGTTCTACCGTCAGATCGCGTCCTGGGGCGCCCAGGTCATGGCACGTACCTATCTCACCCTCATGCGCCGCCCGCGTTCCAGAGACACCATGAGCGGGTTCTTCGGAGGGAACACTACCTTCTGCCAGAAGATCATTCGTGAAAACTTCCAAGGCTTTGAGAGAAAGGGCTTCAAGGCTCTATTCGACATCCTTAAGTTCGCGCCTCGGGACATGAAGATCGGAGAGATCACCTTCAAGTTCAATACTCGGAGGAGCGGTGAGTCCAAGCTCAACTCCAAGATCGTATTGTCGATAATGAGGCAGTGCGGGATCGTTGGAAAAGCCATGGCTGCGTTGGTCACATTCTTCTTTCTCAGCTCCCTCGGCAGATTGTTAGCTGCGATATTGTTGGGGGTAGGGTCTACGATGGTGGCCATCCTTTTCACGGGTGATGTCAGCAGCAAGGTCTTCACTAACATGCTTGTGTGCCTTTTTTCGGCCATCCTCTTTATGGTCCTGGCCAACGAGCTTATCGTAGGCATAAGATGGAAGGACACCATTTCCCGCGGCCTACTGGTGGTAGCGGTTGTGTTCTTGGGCTATTTGCTCAACCTATTCATGTCGTACGTGCTCAACGAGGCGCTCTTAGCAGCGGCCGTAATACCTACGATGATGGGCATCACCGTTGCGTTCGGATATGACATCGTCGGAACGTATCTGCACCTGCCAACGCAACGAGCACCGGCCGGACAATAGGGTAGCTGGATTCATATCAGCGCGCCCTTGGTCCCTTCAAAATCTACGAGCGATGCATAGAATCACAATGCGCCAACGGTAATGCACAGACGAGGCTTTTGACCTGCAGCGCTGTGATGGTCGAGGTTGGACAACGTCGGTGTGTATCCTAGCACGATCAGAGATTCATTTTCCATATACCATTTGGTAGATCTTAAGGGTCCTTGTTGCCAGAGAGTCCACAGAGAAGGTGGCGGCATAGTCCAGGCCGTCCTTCACCACGGTCTCCCGGTATCCCTCGTCGGAGAGCAGCCGGTACATCATCTCTGCCATCTCGCTCTCATCGGTGCATTCGATGCACCGCCTAGTCACTTCTTCGGGGACCATGGAGCCCTTGAGGACCAACACCGGGACCCCGCATGCTTGAGCCTCCAAGATAGGAAAACCAAAGCCTTCCTGCAGACTGGGGAAAGCGAACACGGTGAAGGAGTTGTATGTCTCCAATATCCTTTCCTCTGGCACTTGGCCCTTGAACACCACCTGCTCGCTCAGGCCAAGCTCCTGCACCACCGCTTTCAACCTGGCCTCGTCTGGTCCCTCGCCACAGATAAGGAACTTGCATTGAGGGAGAGGATGCCTCTCCTGCATGAGGGCATAGGCTCGTATGGCCATCTCCACATTCTTGCGCTTCTTCAGGGCCCCTAAGTAGCCTATGGTCAGGCCTGGTTTCTTCATCGGTCGGAACTTGGGGGAAATGGCGTGAGGCACCACACTGATCTTGTCTTCCGCCACGTCGTAGTGTTCCATCAGCTCCTTCTTGGTCTGGTTGGAGATGCATATGAAGTGATCGGCATACTTCACCGCCAGGTCGGTGCCCAGTTCATAGAACCTCCGGAACAGTGCCTCGGACGGGGAGCCCGGAGGGGTCAGGTCGACGTGATGTATCGTGATTATCTTTTTTCCTTTGAGGAAGGGGAAGAGTACGGCCTGGGAGTCGGTGAGAGCATGGTATATGTCAGCGTTGGCCTTACCGGCCAAGAGCCTTAGGATAGGCAATAAGATATCATAGAACGGTGGACTGATCAACGAGCCCGATGGCCTTACATTGATAGGTGGGTCCTGGTTGACCAGCAGGACATCGGCGCCCTTGGCGATAAGACCATCACGCAGGTTATGGGCATACCTCTCGAAACCGTTGGTAGGGTTATCATCCAAGTTCCTGGTGAGCAATGCGATTCTCATGAGCAGACCTCTAGAGGGGTGCAGGCTGAATTGCGGACGTTAACCATTAACTCCCTCCCTTCCGCCGCCTCCAATGCCAAAGGGACCAAGTGGCCGAGCGGTGCCCCCGACCGGGACGAAGGACGACCTGCCGTACCCTGGGCAGTTGGAGGACCGCCAGCAAGGCGATGACCCCCACGGTCGCCGCGAACAGGTCTACGAGCATGTTGTCATATATCTCCTGGCCATGGAACCTGATGGTTATAGTATGGTTGCCAGCGGAGGGGATGTAGTAAGCATTGACCATCCCATTGATCTGAACATGTTCCAGCTCCTGGCCATCCATCTCCGCCGTCCACATGGAGTTGTAGCTCTCCGCCAGTATGACCCATCCTGCCCGGTCGGTGCTCACATTGGCTTCGTATTCGATGCTGCTCTTGCGCTCGTAGCTCACCGTTGAATTGGTATGGCTGGCGGTAAAGGAGGCAGGGGCGAGTTCCACCGAATAGATATTGGGCACCCCGATCTCCACCAGGTGCGAGCCCGCGGCAATGCTGATGGCAGGGGAGGACAGGGTCCCGTTCTGTCCGGTCAGGGGATACTTAGTACCATCGATCGATACGAAGGAGCCGGATGAGGCGTTCTCTCCCTGGACCTGGATCGTGTAAGCACCGTCTACGGGGACGTCCATGTATGCCTGTGGATAGTCGGAAGCGGAGGTGGTGAGGCTCAGGTGGTCCACATAGAGGCCGGTGACTCCCTGGGCGGGGGTGATGTTCAACTCCAGCTGATGGACCCCTGCGGGCACGTTGATGTCAAGGCTAGAGCTCGAGTAGCCTCCAGAGGCATCGTTGCCCTCCAGTGCAGCGGAGCCGATGATGACCGTCTTCCCGGTCACGTCATCCTTGCCTTGAACGACGACCGTGGCTACGGTACTGCCAGAGAGCTCGCCTACATATCTGAACGATATGGTCGAGGAGTACGTCGTGTCACTGGCCAGGTCGTCGATATCTGGGCTGAGGACCGTTCCATTGGGGCCGATCGAGACGGCCTGATGCCCGGACGCCTCTTGGTCATAGACCCGGTCATCGATACCGACCATGTCCTTGGCCGGCAGATCGAGCGAATCGGCAATGCCTTGGCCTTCCGACCCTTTCCACTCCAGGTACGTGCCAGCCACCCATTGCATGGCTTGCGAGGCCGAGTAGAGGTATATCACCTTCTCCTGGTACTTTTCCAACGTCCCGGTCAACTGGCTCAGGCGGCTCTCAACGGCGTCATGGGGAACCAGAACCACCTGTTCGATGCTTGTTCTACCGGTGCCATCGTTCGATATGGACACCTGGTGCGAGCCCCCCGAGAGAGAGATGTTCTGGACCCGGATCCATTCCGCGCTCTGGGAGGGGGCCCAGGGAGTGGTCGAGATCACGGTGTTCCCGTCCAGGGATACATCCAGCCCTCCTGCGTCGGGGCCGTAGATCGTCCTCACCAACAGATCATATTCTCCGGTCTGCTGGATGGTCGTGGGGATGTCCAGGGATTGGGCACCGGTAGTAGTGATGGTCGAAAGGGACGTCCGCCCGGCATAGACGTCGTCGTTTGTCATTATCCAGCCACTGCCCGCGTCCTCAGAGTGCTTGTCCCCATATGAGGAGAGGTCGATCGTCCAGGCATTGTCCCAGGGGAACACTTCGGACGCCATCTCCAGCAGGTCCCCATTTGGGACCACGATCATGTCGGACCGCTCCATCAGGTCAGCGAGAGTAGGGCTGTTGTCCACCTGTCCGATCAGGACGATGCCGTCCGATGACGAGTCCACCAGCCCCGAGCCCATGATCAATGGGATGACCGTGCGATCCCCGGAGGCGAGGCACAGGGACCCTAACCCGTGCACCCGTCCCTGGTACTCCCCGTTCAGGTAGATCGCCCCCCCTCCATCAAAGGTCTGCAGCAGGGTCATGTTGTCCATAGAGGCGAAAAGGCTCACCTCGTCTGCACTGGCGTAGTTCTGCGCCACCACATACTGTACACTGGCCGAACCGCCCAGGAGACCAGACATCTCCTTGTATCCGAACTGCTGCTCGCCGATCACACCTCCCAGGAACGTCCAGTAGGTGTTCGTCTCCAGCCCGAAGGCATACGGTTTATTTGAGAAGGTGGGGCTGTACATGCCCACGTCCATGGTCATCGTGTTAGGATAACCATCATAGTGCGCCATGTCATTCTTATAGAACACGTTCTGGAAGGGCAGGTTCAGCACCCTGAAGTCCCCGCTCTGGTCCTCCAACCACTCGTACGGCTCCAGATATGAGGAAGGCACCTCGAACGAACGTATCTCCCCTGTCAACACGGCCGACGAGGGAAAGATGAGGCAGAAGGCCAGCAGCACGGTTAGCCTCTTGCGGTCAGAGAAGATGTAATGCAAGGCCCTTCCCTTCCGTCCCTTCACCCTCCTAGACAGCCAGGCGTCGATATCCTTAATGTGAACGAAGGTCACCGCCAATAGCATGGCCATGGCGAAACCAGTCATAAGATGGAACCGGGAGTACACTCTGAGGGAGTCCATCAGGGGGACGTTCTTGAACAAGTAAGTGAAAAGGCCCCCAAAGGGAAGATTCGTACCGGTGGCGAGGACGATGAAGATGGCCATCGGCACCACGAACGAGATCACCATGTGGCGTTTCTCTTTTACCAGGATGGAGAGGAGCGCGGTCAGAGGGATGACGATGGCGACTATCAGGCCCACCACCCAAAGGCTGCTTATGAAGGTCCATTGGCCGATGTTGGAGCTGTAGATGAAGGTGTTTTCAGAGGAAGCGAGCACGAAGGAGTGATAGATGGTGTAGCTACTGTACAATCGAGCTTGTTCTATCGGGTAGTACGTCGCCAGGACCGGCGTGCCTCCCGCGAGGTATTTCATCAGGACGGTGGGGAGGAGGACCAATATCAAGCAGACCGCCGCGACCATCACCGAGTACCCCCGTCGGACCCAGGACCATCCCCGAGCGATGAGGATGTACGTTAGGAAGAAGAGGATGAGGAAGATCGAAGCGATCATGACCAGATTGGGAGCGGCTACCGTACCGAAGATGTAAGCCACCACCGGGAGGGCAACCCCTGATCGGCGGTCCAGGTCGTTCACCGCCCGGTAAAGGACGAGGAACAACAGAGGGAAGATGGCGCATCCGATCAGGAAATAGTGGTGAGCCTCGGTCACCTGAGATAGGAAAACCTGATTGAAGAGATAAGCAAGACCGGCTATCAGCCCTGCTGAGGAACTGCCAAGGATGCGGCTGGCGCAGATGTACATGGCGAAACCGGCCAACCAGAACGAGGAGACCAATATCACCTGGGTGGTGGAGACCGGGCTCAATCCGAGCCATTCCATGTCCACAATATACAGAGCGCTAAGGGTCGGAGAGGGAAAGTTCAGGTGTCCCAGGGCGGGCATGGCCCGCCATGAGGAAAAATAGGATGAATCCTCCTGCATCATGGCCAGGTCAGCCGGTGGCCCCATGCCGTCAGAGCCCACGATGGCATTACCACCAAGGAGGTATCCCCAGAACACGGCAAAGGTCACAACGGCGAAGAACAGGATAGCGAGGAGGGTGCGCCTAACCTCCTTACTGTGCAACAGATTTAACGCCCTATCTATAGCCATGGCGCACCCGGTGGACCAGTATCCCTCAACTTACTTAAAACAGATTCCCCCCTCCCCAGACACAAGACTAACCGCCAGAGCTCTACTCCCGAACCCTGGATGGCGTCATAATCTGTCCGGTCTCTGAGGTTGAGGAGGCCGAAATTGAAGGAAATTGGACATGTTTATTAGCATATAGAATCAATCGCAATAACCGATGACGCAAGAGTTCGAGGTCTATGTCCAGAACAAGCCTGGGGACATCGCTTGGATCGCCGAGGTCCTGTCCCGGAACTCGGTGAACATTCGTGGCATATCGACCGATCTAGGATCGACCCGACCGATGGTCCGGGTGGTCACAGATGACGAGGCCAGCGCCCGTAGCGCCCTGAAGGCGGCGAAGCTGGAGTTCATCGAGAGGGAGATCGAGGTCGTCGCCCTTTCCGACCGTCCGGGGGAACTGGCCAAGATCACCAAGCACCTGTCCAAGGCAGGCATAAACATCGAATCCCTCTACATCCTGGGGAACAGCGGCTCCACCATCGAGGAGATCGCCCTGACCGTGAGCGAACCTGGACGGGCCAGGGAGGTCCTGGGGAGGTTCAAGACATAGGTGCGGCCTTGCCGTCGCCGTTCTTGCCATTGGGGAAGGATATCACCAGTATCGAGACCAGGATGAGCACCCCGCCCATGGCGGTGACCGCCGTGGGCATCTCTCCCAGCACGAGAATGGCGAAGAACATCCCGGACACCACCTCGACAAGAAGGATCACAGAGGACACGCTGGCCTTGACCCCCTTCAGCCCGGCGTTGTACAGCAGGTTGGCGGCGAAGGTGCACACCAGGCCCACGAACAGCACCGCAGCCCATCCCGTGCTCGAGACGTGGTAATTGGTGGTGAAAAGCAGGGTCATGGGGACGAGGAAGAACATCGTATCAGCCATGATGGCGGCGGTCACCATCATCACGTCGGTCTCAGGCCTCAGGATCTTCTTCTGCAGGACGATGTAGAAGGCCCATACCCATCCTGCGGCCAGCACCAGAAGGTTTCCCCAGAAGGTACCGCTGTAGATGGTCGAGAGGTCGCCCCCGGTGGAGATGAACAGTACCCCCAGTAGCCCCAGGAAGATGCCGGCGAGGATGCGGGGGGTGAGCGCCTCAGCCAGGAAGACGGCCGCCAGGATGGCGACCAAGCCGACATTGGTGTTGACCAGGAGGACGGAATTCGTGGCGGACGTCGTCGTCATTCCCGCGTTCTGCAACGCAAAGCTGAAGGCGTTCAGGAAGGAGTTCACCACGATGGGGGGGTAGACGAGCATCCTGAGGTCCAACCGCTTCATCCAGTAGACCATGGGGATTATCACCGCGGTGCCCACGACGAACCTCAGCAGGGCGATGAGGACGGGGTCGGCATCGACGTTGAGGGCGATCTTGTTGGCGGCGAAGGAGGTGCCCCATAGTACCCCCGATGAGACAAGGAGCATCTCGTTCCTGCCCAGGGGTGCCTTCATGCGTCGCAATCTGGGTCGGTATATTTTAAATGGTCGCACTACTCGATGGTGCGCTTCTCCACCCTCTGGGGGCCTTCCAGCACCGCCTCATCGCCCAGGACGGCATCGATGAGCTCGACGCCCTTCCCGATGCGGCAGGTCTTGCCCAGCAGGCTCCCCCGCACGACGCAGCCCTCTCCCAGCGTGCAGCCGTCCATGAGGAACGAGTCATCGACCACCGTTCCCCCGCCCACCTCCGCGCGGCGACCGACCGCACAGCTGGACAGATGCGCGCGCGGTCCTATGACCGCGTCCTCCCCGATGTACGATGGCCCCTCGATCGTACACCCCTGGGCGTGGAAGGAGGTGGCGACGATCCTGCCGCTGCATTCCGCTCCCGGCACCTCGACGGCCGTCCCCCTCCGCTCGGCCATCCTCAGGTTGGCGTCCAACAGGTCCCGCGGCCTGCCGATGTCCTTCCACAGGCCGGAGAGGGGCATGCCGTAGAGCGGCTCGGAGCGCTCCAGCAGCTTGGGGAACAGCTGCTTGGAGAAGTCGTACCTCTCACCTTCCGGTATGTACTGGAGGGCCCTCTTGTCGAGCACGTAGATCCCGGCGTTGATCAGGTTGGAGAACACCTCCTCGGTCTTGGGCTTCTCCTTGAACCTGACGATGCGCCCCTCATCGTCCAGACCTACGATGCCGAACTCCTCCGGCCGGTCCACGGTCGTCAGCGCCATGGTGGCCAGCGCGCCCTTCCGCCGGTGCGTCGCCACCAGGGAACGGATGTCCACATCTGCCAGCACGTCCCCGCTGACCACGACGATCGTTGCCCCCAGCTCCTTCTCCAGGAGCTTCACCGCTCCCGCCGTACCGGCGGGATGGTCCTCGAACGCGAAGCGCATGTCCAGGCCGAACTGTCGGCCGTTGCCCAGCGCGTCCACCATGTCCTGGGAACGGTACCCGCAGGTCAGGTAGGCCCTCTCCACCTCAGCGTCCACCAGCGAGCGGATGACGTACTCGACACAGGGCTTCCCGAGGATGGGGAGCAGGGGCTTGGGACAGGTATTGGTCAGGGGACGAAGCCTGGTGCCTTCTCCTCCGGCCAGTATGACCGCGGTTATATCACTGCTCACGAGCTCACCGCCAATCGAACGAACGCTACTTTGTCCATGATCCTGAGCACCCCCGCCATCGGCCTCATCATACTGGTTCACATGAAGCGAGTGTAATAAAAAGTGTTGTTCCACCTCTCAGGGATGATAAGTGAAACGGATCCATCAGCGCCTGCTCTCATGGAGGCGCACGACGTTGTCCCCCTCCCTTGCCCCCACCGCATCGGCCACCGGTCTGCACTTGGCCTTCATGAGAAAAGCGATGGGGCGGTAGGGCGAATCGGACAACGACTCGAAGTTGGCCATTCCCTTGGAGAGGATGAGGTCGGCCTCCTCCATCTCCCGCCGCAGACGGTCGCCCACCCTATGGACGTCCAGACCCACGGCGAACATGCCAGTAGAGAGGACCTCATCGAAGATGTCGATGGTCCCCGACCTCCGGGCGTCCTCCATGGTGACATCGGTGAGGACGGCCTTTCCCTTCACCACCCCCACCACCTTGGGCCCGAGGGCCCGGATCTCCCGCACCATGAGGGCGTCCAGGATGTCCTCGCCGCAGTTGTCCATGAGGTACAACACCTTGCTGGAGCCGGCTATGAGCTCGTGCACCCTCGTCATATCGTCGACCCCGAGACCCTGCCGCACGATGGCATCGAACTGGCGTGGAAGCTCGTTGGGATCGGAGAGGCCGGCGATGCCGAAGTCCATCACGTTGCCGGCGATGGCCGCCAGGGCCGCGGCCCGGAGGCGGTCTGGCGATTTCTCCACGAGGCACTGGGCGCGGGGCAGCAGCTCGGCGGCGACCTGCTGGCTCCTGATCTTGAGGCCCAGGTAGGGGTCCTCGCAGCCCAGCACGCGGTACGCGCGCTCGTGCACCCTGGTGGCGCCCTCGGCGGAATTGGCTCCCGCCACAAAGCCCTCCTGGAGGATCCTCAGGGAGTCCCGCATCGCCGGGGCCCTCTTGCTGGCATCGCACATCTCCACCTCGAACAGGACGCGGCCCAGAAGGCAGGGCACGCAGCGGGGGGCCATCTCCATGCACACCCCATCTGCGGGACCAGGCAAATGCCTTTCGCTCTTTCCTTCTGAAAGTCAAATCGCAGCCTTATTATCGCCCTTCCGCGTTGGTCACGGCCGGGGTAGCATGACGGACTCTGTCATCCTCAAGGTCGAGAGCGCCCAGCATCAGTCCGAGGTAGGCCTGGGCAGGGCGAGGATCGATACCCAGACCAGAAAGGACCTCAACGTCGACATGGGGGACTTCATAGAAATCGTAGGCAAGAGGAAGACCGCGGCCAAGGTGTTCCGGGCGTCCAACGAGGACGAGGGTCGGGGGATCATCTCCATCGATGGGATGATCCGGTCCAACGCCGGGGTCAGCATCGGGGAGAAGGTCACCGTGGTCAGGGCCGATACCCAGCCGGCGGTCAAGGTGGTCGTCGCTCCCAAGATCCCTCCAGGCAAGAGGGTCCGCTTCGGGCCGGGGGTGGAGGAGCTGTTCAAGAAGGGGCTCACCAACCGTCCGCTGGTCAAGGGGGACGCCATGATCATCCCCAACATCGCTCTCATGGGCGGTTTCCTGCCGTTCATGGTCATCAGCACCCAACCGGCGGGGGTGGTCGTCGTCGGCGGGCACACCGAACTGGTGGTGAAGACCGAGCCCATGGAGGCCATGGAGGCGACCTCGACCGCGGTCACCTATGACGACGTCGGCGGACTGGAGGACGAGCTGAAGCGGGTGCGGGAGATCATCGAGCTCCCCCTCAAGCACCCCGAGCTGTTCGACCGCCTGGGCATCGATGCCCCCAAGGGCGTGCTGCTGTACGGTCCCCCGGGCACGGGGAAGACCCTCATCGCCAAGGCCGTGGCCAGCGAGTCGGGGGCGAACTTCTACTCGATCCAAGGCCCCGAGATCATGTCCAAGTACTACGGGCAGAGCGAGGAGAAGCTGCGCGAGAAGTTCGAGGAGGCGGAGAAGACCGCTCCCTCCATCATCTTCATCGACGAGATCGACTCCATCGCCCCCAAGCGCGAGGAGGTCAGCGGGGAGACGGAGCGCCGGGTGGTCGCCCAGATGCTCACCCTCATGGACGGTCTGGGGGGGCGGGGGCAGGTCATCGTCATCGGGGCCACCAACCGCGAGGACGCCATCGACCCTGCCCTCCGCCGGCCCGGGAGGTTCGACCGGGAGATCGAGATCGGGGTCCCCACGCTCAGCGGCCGCAAGGAGATCATGCAGATCCACACCCGGGGCATGCCCCTGGCCGAGGACGTTGACCTCGACATGCTGGCCAACGTGACCCACGGGTACGTCGGCGCGGACCTGGCCTCCCTGGCCAGGGAGGCGGCGATGAAGTGCCTGCGCAGATACGTGCCGGACTTCGACCTGGACAAGCCCGTGCCCCCCGCGATACTGGAGAAGATGAGGGTGACCCAAGAGGACTTCAGGGACGCCCTCAGGGAGGTGGAGCCGTCGGCCATGCGGGAGGTGGCGGTGGAGATACCCAGCGTGACCTGGGGCGACGTGGGCGGCCTCGAGGACATCAAGAGGCTGCTCAAGGAGATGATCGAGCTGCCGCTGCAGGACCCCACGGCCTTCTCCCGCCTGGGCATCAAACCGGGCCGGGGGGTGCTGCTGTACGGTCCGCCGGGCACGGGGAAGACCCTGCTGGCCAGGGCGGTGGCCAACGAGTGCCACGTCAACTTCATCAACGTCAAGGGACCGGAGATCATGTCCAAGTGGGTCGGCGAGTCGG
>Ga0183100_1001247_pt1 | contig 13539 bp, 8 predicted proteins | sample Biomet2_FD_127789 | JGI IMG/M metagenome (GOLD analysis project Ga0183100, IMG submission 127789) | Microbial communities from bioreactor (seeded with anoxic lake sediment) at LBNL, California, USA - Biofuel metagenome 2 | ecosystem: Engineered > Bioreactor > Anaerobic > Unclassified ...
TTGTTGATTTAATATCTGAAAGTGACCTTTTGGATGCAGAAAATATTGCTTTTGCATATCGTGCAACCGGATGTTATTATTATCTTGAAAACTTTATGCTTAAAAAAGAACATCATGCTTATTATCTTTCAGGATCTTATAAAGATAATGGCGTTTTAGTATTAGTAAATAAAAGAGTTTCATCTTCGATAATTAGTAGTTTGTACCACCTTCAAAAAGAATCAAGGCAATGTATCAAAAAGGAAATAAAGAATAATGTTAAGCAATGGAGTACAATGACAGGCGAGTTTTTTTTATTAGCTAAAAATAAAGTGTTATACATAAATAATCATTCTCTTTGTGATTGTTTGCCTTATTATACTTTTATAGACCAATATGTAAATAGAAAAAAGTGATATCAGATTATATAATCAAAACTAAATATGAATAAAGCATTAGCCATATGGACTTTTATAAGTCTGATAATTGCATTCCTTTTTTCTTCATGCAATAAAAAGGTGCAGGACAATTATCACCCCAAACATACAGCTGAATATTTATCTAAGCAACTTGAAACTGCTTACAAAGAAAATGATTCGGTTCGCCTGAATGCTTTCTTTGAAGAATGGCGCAAGTCTGTAAAGCCAAATATCGATGAATTTATTCATCAAAATAAGGTTTATACGGCTATATATGACATTTACAAAGTGTTTTACAGACCATTGAATTTGATGAAATACGGAGATTGTGAATTTGGTGATTCATTGAATTTGAATAGTAAATATGTTGCTATTCAGAATAGAATATATTACAAAGTTATTAATTGGATTAATTTTAATGATCAATTCATGATAAATCTTAAACGTGATTCTATTGATTGTTTTAGACCACCTGTTAAGGTTTATGACAGGCAAATTCTCTATCTGACAGATGAATATTCTCATGCTCTTTATAATTTTTTAGGGAAGGAGACTTTTAATTACAATTTACCAATGAGCAAAGAACGATGGAAAGATTGTCATCGTAGATACCAAATTATACGGCCTTATCTACCTGTTGGATGGGGAATAGGTAGTGCCACAAGTCCTTTAATACAGTGGATATATTTAAATGTTATCTTGACAAAAGCCCAAGTGAAATTTAATATAGGATACAGTCAGGCAGGAATTGCGGATTTTGAAAAGAAAGATGGAATTTGGGTAATGAAAAAGAGTATTATAAATGAATATATTGATTAAATTTAAAATCATTTGGCACATGAAAAGAATCCATTTTCTTTTGATAAACTAACGAGACAATTTATGATTGATAATCTGAGAAAAAGTGCTGTTTTAGATGATTTGCAAGCTAATGAACTTCTTTGTGAATTATATATGTAAGGAAAATATCTTCCAAAAGATACTGTTCTAGATAAAATGTTGATTAAAAAATCGGGTTATTAATGAAGAAGAAATTTGAGCAAAACTATTCCATAATTTATTCTTATCTTTCCACAATAATTCGTTAATTCATAAATCGATATAAAAGGAGAATGAAAAAAGAGTATATAATCAGCGGACTGTTTGCGGCTTGTTGTCTTTGTAATGCCAACGCATCATTGTACGCTGTTCTGAAAGATAATCAGCACAATATTTCGCTGAAAAACGTAGATAAACAGAAACTATATGTTGTAAAAGTACCCAGGGGAGAAAAGATGAATGGAGATATATTTCATCTTGGTACAGCAATGAATCCTCAAGGAAGTACTGTTACGTTTAATTCGCAGAGCATGCTGTTAAACGGAAAACCTGTATTGCCGGTAATGGGAGAGTTCCATTTTTCCCGTTATCCTGAAGGGGAGTGGCGCAATGAGCTTCTGAAGATGAAGGCCGGAGGAATAAATGTGGTGGCTACCTATATTTTCTGGATTCATCACGAAGAAGTGAAGGGTAAATATAACTGGACAGGACAACATGATTTACATAAGTTTGTTGAGCTTTGCCACGAATTGGGCTTGTATGTGGTGCTGAGAATCGGACCTTGGTGCCATGGGGAAGTACGTAATGGCGGCTTTCCGGAATGGATGGTGAACGGTGGCTTTAAGCTTCGTGAGAATAACCCTGAATATCTGGCGGAGTTGCAAGACTGGTATAGCCACATCTTTGGTCAGGTAAAAGGAATGATGTGGAAAGATGGCGGATCGGTAATCGGCGTTCAGCTCGAGAATGAATATGGTGGTATGTGGGTGCACTTGATGACACTGAAAAAGATGGTGAGAGAGATTGGTTTTGATGTGCCGTTCTATACCAGAACCGGATGGCCAAAGCTGAGTACGCCAGCTACTTTTGGTGAGATTATTCCGCTATATGGTGATTATGCCGACGGGTTCTGGGACAGATCACTGAAGGAAATGCCTGGCGATTATGGCAAGAGTTATATATTCCGCTCTTTCCGAGGGTCTACAGTGATTGCTACCGAGCAATTGCCTAAGCAATCAGATAAAAATGATAGGGGGGATATGGCTTATCCGTACCTTACCTGTGAATTGGGAGGCGGAATGATGCCTAGTTATCACCGTCGTATAAGCATAGCCCCGATGGATGTCTATTCTATGGCTTTGGTGCGTGTTGGTTCGGGGAGTAACCTTCCGGGATATTACATGTATCACGGAGGTACAAATCCTGAAGGGTTACTTTCTACGTTAAATGAGAGGCAATCCAGCAATTATACCTATTGGAACGACCTTCCGGTGAAATCGTATGATTTTCAAGCTCCGTTGGGTGAATTCGGACAGATAAACGGGCAATATCATTTGCTGAGGCGATTGCATCTGTTCCTGCATGACTTTGGTTCGGAACTGACTACCATGCAACCTTTATTTCCTGCCAATGCACCGACTAATTTCAATGCTGATTCTCTGTTACGCTGGTGCGTGAGGAGCGATGGGCAAAGTGGATATGTGTTTGTGAATAATTATCACAGACTGAAACCATTGACTCCTAAAGAAGGGGTGCAGTTTGATATTGATTTACCTAATGGCCGGCTGTCTTTCCCTTCGTTACCAGTGACAGTCCCTGCTGATTGTAGTTTTTTCTGGCCGTTTAATATGAGGCTAAATGGTATTTCACTGGTTTATGCAACAGCTCAGCCGATAGCAAAAGTTACCGATGGAAAGGAGCTTACCGTAGTATTTGCCAAGAGTGAAGGAACACCTGCTGAATTTGTATTTGCAGAAAAAGGAATAAAGGTTCTCTCTTCTTCTGTAAAAGCCAAGAAAGCTGGCAGACGTATCTGTTTTGCAGATGTGAAGCCCAGTACCGATGCTGCAATTCGTCTGTGCGATGCCAACGGACGACAAATAAATATTATATTGCTTAGTGATGCTTCTTCATTGAAATGCTGGAAAGCAGAGTTGGCAGGGAAGGAACGTTTATTTTTGTCAGGTAGCGGACTGATTTGTGACGGCAATCGCTTGCAACTTGATGTCAAAACCACAGATAAAGCTTTTGTATCCATATATCCTGCTCTTCAGAAGCTATCAGTGAATGGAAAAGATCTCAAAGGTTCTCACGATGGAATGTTTATGCGTTATGAGATAAATCGTCCTGAAGTAAGGCCTCTTGCAGTTTCTTTAAAACTAGTAAAGGAGGCCAGTGTGGCTCGTAAGATTGAAATGGGCAAGGCAAAGGTTGCCATGCAGCCGGAAGATTCTGACTTTGAGAAAGGAGCTGCAGTATGGAATGTGGAGTTACCAGAGCATATTGATCCGCAGCGTGATCTTTACCTGAGCTTCCCTTATACAGGTGATGTAGCAAGAATCTATCTGGGTGATAAGTTGCTGACAGACAACTTCTATAACGGTAAACCATTCGAGCTTGGCTTGAAACGGTATGCTCCGGATATCTACAACAAGATTCTGTCTATTAAAATACTTCCTTTGAGCAAGGATGCACCAATATACCTACCCAAGCAGGCTTGGCCCGACTTCAAGGATAAGGGCAGTGTTGTTTCTCTGCCCAGGGTAGATGTGTATGAAAAACAACAGATTGTTTTGTTGGCGGAATAGCAAAAGATGCAATAGAATTCAGAAACTTATATTTTCTGAATCTTGCATTTAAGGAAAGATTCAGTCAGGAGTATTGCACATGAAATAAACCAGATGCATAATCCTCCGATAATTGACATCAAGAAGCTGCACCCTAAATAGAGAAATAGTAAATTGTAGGGAACAGAAAAAGCAAGAGCACCTAATATGCCCTTCCATGATCCTCCTTTTGATTTTACGACTAAACTATCGCCACAAAATTGGCATGTAATTTTGCGGTTATTATTCCATAAGCTTTTATGAATCTCGTTGAATGGAATTTCATTTCCACAGTGTGGACAGTATTTCTTTTTCATCAGATCAATTTTCTATAGATCGACAAATATAGCTTATTTCATTGATAAACCAGAATGTATTCCTGTGAAAAAAAATCATTGATATATTAAAAAATCCTGCAATAAAGGCACCGTATCACTACGTTACTTTTATTACAGGATTCAGATGAAAAACATCAGCAAAATTAATCTTAAAAAACTATTTAAATCTAATAAACACAGATGATTTGTATATTAAATTAAGTATTGTATAGGTGAAACATTCTATCCATAAGTTTCCATTTCTGAGCTGATGTAGCTCCTGGTTCGGCTTCCTGGAAGATAGACATATATTCTTCCCATTCTGCCTGTAAAGGTAGAGTTGCCAGTTTGTCCATGGCAGAAGTCCAATCGAAGTCGAGAGGTGTTTCTACTATCATGAACAGCCGCGCTCCCAGAATGTATATTTCCATTTCAAGAATGCCAACTTCTCTTATTCCGTTTCTTATTTCCGGCCATGATTCTGATTCACTATGCCTTTTTATATACTCAGCAATTAGTTCTGGGGAGTCCTTTAAATCAAGAGTCTGGCAATATCTTTTTACGGGACCAAAGTATTCCTTAACCTGATAACCTGTATCTTTTGTTTCCATAGTAATTTAACCGTTTATTTTAAGAACCAAAGCCATATTATCTATTTTAGGTTTTGGAATAGTAATGATCAGTCCTGTACTGTCGCGAGTGAAAGTTACTTTCCCACTGCCCAATAATTGTACTTTTTTGATCTCTTTATTATAATTAGGAGAATCAGTAGCCAACGATTTAATAACTACTTTGCCACTTTCAGGATATTCCATCACGATGGCGTATAAAGCGCCGCTCTTTTCAGTAAAACGGATATCTTCAGCAGTATATTTGTTTTTGCCTTCATTAAATCCTTGCGCATTCATTGGATTCTTTTTCTCTGCATCGGGACCTTCTCCGAATATTTTCCATGGGCGGGTACCAAAGATAGATTCTTTATTCACGTCCATCCATTTTGCAATCCCTTCAAGCACGGCAACTTCTTTATCATCAATGCTTCCATCTCCACGTACAGGAATATTAAGCAGTAAGTTTCCGTTTTTACTCACAATGTCTGCTAGCATCTGTATAACTGTCTTGGCTGATTTATACCGATTTTCATCATATACTGAGCGGTTGTAGTGCCAATCGCCTATGCACGAACATGTTTGCCATGCTTTTTCCTGCATCTTGTCCGGTGCACCTCTTTCAACATCCCATACCAGACATTCTTTTTGTTCTTCAGTAAGAATCTTACCAAAGATCACACCATTCAGTTTGCCATTATTTCTTTTCATGTTACTGTTATAGAAATGAGCAGCAATGTTTAATCCGGCATCACTAATAGGCCATAGTGGGAGAGTGGTATCATCAAAATAAAGCAGGTCGGGATTATATTTATTGATTACATCGAGAGTGCGGTCGTAGAAATTCTCGCAATATTCCTGACTTGGAACAGATGCTCCGTTTCCCCATTCCCACTGAGAACCACTGGATCCAGGCTTACTTAATTCGTGATTCTGGGCATATAACTCTTGAGGATCTAAGCCTTCCCACCAGGTACCTTTACCATCTTCCTTTTTTAGTCTACCATCGTAAGGAATTCCGGCGTAAGGTCCGGTTTTATCTGCTCTCTGAGATGTTTCGTACCATGTCCATGCATGTGATGCGTGAATACTTATACCAAATGGAAGTCCGTTATGCTTTGCAGCTTTCGCCCATCCACCAATAATATCCTTCTTAGGACCAATTTTTGTAGAGTTCCAGTTATGGTATTTACTATCCCAAAGGTCAAAATTATCGTGATGATTCCCCATGGCAAAGAAATATTGGGCCCCTGCATGTTTATAGAGCTTTACTAACTTTTCCGGATCCCAATTCTCAGCTTTCCATTCATGGATAACATCTTTGAATCCGGATTTAGAAGGATGCCCGTATTTTTTAAGATGTGATTTATATTGGCGTGAACCTTCTTCATACATTCCCCGGCCATACCAATCGCCATCTTCTGGTTGACATTGCGGTCCCCAATGTGCCCAGATACCAAACTTTGCATTACGATACCATTCGGGTACCTTATACTGCTTTAATGATTCCCAGGTGGGTTGGAATTGTCCGGTTTGCATGGGCTCCTTTGTGCTCTGTATGTGGTGGAAGTTCTCCTGTGCAAAACAGGTTTTGCCAAACATGGCAATGAATAGTGTTACAAATAAGGTATTTTTCATAAGGGTGTGTTTTAATGTTACAAAGATAGCTGGATGAAAGATATTCATATTATACTATCCCGATATATTATAATACAAAATCGATATATCTATTGTGATTGATACTGATTATCTTTCTTTTAAATAGTTGTATAATTATCTTTTAATAAAACTATTTCGATAATTAATAATATAATTCCTATAAGTTTGTGGATTAATATAAAATATTGCTTTATATTCGTTTTTCAGAAAATGAAAAGCATATGGTTAAGGAAAAAAAGGAGAGTCTGAATTTTACATTACTTAATATAGGGCATGCCACTCACAATGCCGATTGGAACTGGACGAATGTAAACAGTCCGTTTTTGAGGTTGTACTGGGTTGACGGGGGAAATGCAAGGATTGTGCTGCCTGATGGTACTTACAACCTTACACCGGGACACTTATATCTGATTCCATCCTTTACGTTGCATAGTTACGCATGTGACGGATATTTTTCATTGTATTATATTCATGTTTATGAGGAACAGTCAGACAACTTGAGCATTACCGAACAGATGAATCCGGTTGTCGAGGTGGAAGCGACTGAAATAGATATCTTACTTGTGAAGCGTTTACTGGAGATTAATCCGGACAGAGAATTGAAACGGTATGATCCATCGTTCTATGATAATTCGCAGACACTGGTGAAGAATATTTCTGAGAATGCACAGTTACCTTATTATTTGTTGGTCGAGACAAAAGGAATATTGCAACAGCTCTTTTCCCGATTTTTAAGAGACGCTAAAAAGAAAATAGAAGTAACCGACAATAGAATATTGAAAGCTTTGCATTATATACGTAAGAACATAGATAAACCGATAGGTATTAACCAACTTTCAGAATTATGTTTTCTTACTGATGATCATTTTATAAGGCTTTTCAAGAATGCGATGAAATGCACTCCAACTCAATATATTAATCAGAAAAAGATAGAAAAGGCTCAGGTAATGCTTGTTATAGATGATATTCCGATAAAGGAAATTGCATATAATCTGGCTTTTGATAATGTCTCTTACTTTAATAAGCTTTTTAAAAAGATCACAGGGCTGACTCCTTGCGAATATAAAAATAAACTTCATATGTAGCGCTCATTTCTTTATCATAGGTACAAACCGTACACTCAGTAGTGGATGCATGGTAACTTTGTGATTTATGTCTTTAGTCAGCAGATAGAGAGTCTGGTCGTATGTTCCGATGGGGACAACCATTCTTCCTTTGGGGGCGAGTTGGCTGATAAGTGCTTCGGGGATGTATGCCGGAGCAGCTGTAACAATAATTGCATTGTAAGGAGCTGCTGCAGGATGTCCTTGGTATCCATCTCCCAGAATAAAGTGAATGTTGTGATATGACTGAATAACCGGATTTGATTTTGCTTTTTCGTGAAGCTCTGGGATTATTTCCATAGTATATACTTCACCAGTCAGTTCTGCCAGAATAGCTGTTTGATAACCGGTTCCTGTACCAATCTCCAATACCCTGTCGTTCTTTTTCAGGGATAGTAGTTCGGTCATTTTAGCTACGATGTAAGGCTGAGATATTGTTTGGTTAAAGTAGGTGGGGAGTGCCTGATCTGAATAAGCGTATTCACGAAGTTCCAATGGTATAAATAGATGTCTTGGCACTTTTTCGAGAGCTGCAAGCAATGCTCTGTTGCTTATGCCTCGTGCTTCGATCTGTTCTTTAACCATCCTGTGTCTTTCTTGACTGGTGTATTCCTTATTGCCATCAGTTGCCATTATTCTCTCCTTTTATGTATCTCTGCTTTTATAATAAAAACAACAATGACAGAGAGTTTGTTTTATTGAAAAATACCTTAACTTTGCATTTATATGAGTTCTTTGCTCATTGAATACTATCGAGAAAACATTACTACAAATTAATAAAATGAAATTATCCGAAAAACTTCTGTTGGCTGTTTCTCTGTTTGTTACAGTTTCTGTTTTTAGTTTTGGTGGAGAAAAATCTTTCAATGGAAAAGAGTCTGCTCGCACAGGGTATATTTCACTCGACGGACAGTTTGTTACGAAAGGAAATAAACTTGCTACCGATGGTGAAATTCATAAGGTTGATGTTCCTTTGCTTCATTTGATAAGAAGTAAATCTGCAGTGCATAAAGGAACTGTGTTATTAATGCCTGGTGGTGATTATCAAACCCTGAAAATTAAGGGCGAATGTATGTCTACTGTCAGTTTTCTAACGAAAGAAAGCTATGATGTGGCTATTCTTGAATATCATGTTCCGGAAGGACTGCAGGTGCGTAATGCAGCATTGACTGATGCAATGAAAGCTTTCAGACTAATGAAAAGTAACAAGATATCAGGATTGAGCCACAACCGGTTAATTGTAATGGGATTATCTTCCGGAGGGCATCTTGCAGCAAGGACTATTCAGAAACTAAATAAGGATGAACAGCCTGATGATCTGATTCTTATTTCACCTTCTTATATGAATGAAACTGTTCCTGGAACGGTTTATCCTGTTGTATTACCTCCATTGCAGCCCAAAGGCCGACTGCTGACTATTGTTCCTGATAATGAAAGCGAGGCATGGGTAAAGAGTGGAGTGGAATATGCCAAGACATGGATAGGCTATGATGGAAATGCTTCATGGTATTATCAGAAAAAGAATGCTTATGTGTGCGGTAAAGATTCCATTCCTATGGATGGAAAGTTCGTACTTTCAGCTGTTCTAAAGAAATTTCTGGATTCAAAAAGTGAATTGAAGAGGTCAGAAATCAATCCGGCTGCGGTTCCTGTTGAGGGATATAATCCTAAGCGCCATGCTGAGAAACTTGCTTTAGTAGCAAAAGAAAAGTATGACTTGATTATGCTTGGCAATTCCATTACGAATAACTTCGATAAACCTCAGTATCAACCTGTGTGGAATCAGTTCTTTGCCCCAAGAAAGGCTTTGAATCTAGGCTTTAGTGGTTACCGTACAGAAAATATTATCTGGAATATTCAGAATGGCGAACTGGCTGGGCAGTCTCCTAAGGTCCTTGTTCTCGAGATAGGTACAAACAACATTGATGAGAAACATTATCCTACCCGTCACACAGCCGGACAGCTAGCCGGAGGAATTGAAGCAATAGTGAAGATCCTGCGTGATAAGTTGCCTGATACAAAGATCATTCTGCTGCGTTGCTTTCCCGGATGTTATGGCGGACCGAATCCTACTTCTCATCGTTTGATTCTGGAACGTGCTTCTGATATCGTATCCAAACTGGCAGATGGGAAACATATATTTTATTGTGATGTGAATCATGTATTCCTGAATTTTGATGGCTCAATCAATCATGCCATGATGGGTGATTGGTTGCATCCAACTCCTGCAGGAGCAAAGGCGTTGGCTCAGGCTATGGAACCACTACTTTCACAGTTGATGGGAGATAAGTCACTCGATACAGAGATTCCTGTTAATTCAGCCATTGTACCGGTTACAAAGCTTGAGGAAGATAGCTATAATTGGTGGAATCGCCATACGGATGTGCTGGCAATCAAAGATTCTATTAATCCCGATGTGGTACTTATAGGTAACTCAATCACTCACTTTTGGGGAGGATTGCCACAATTAAAATTTGCAGATGGAAGATTACGTACTCCAAATGGGCCGAAGGCATGGAACTCAGTTTTCGGAAATCATCGTGTGCTGAATCTTGGTTTTGGATGGGACAGAACACAGAATGCACTTTGGCGCCTTGATCATGGCGAACTGGATGGCCTGCACCCTAAAACCGTAATAATCCATATCGGTACAAATAACACTAGCCAGACAGAGAATGCACGAATGAACACTGCTCCTGAAATAGTGGAAGGAATAAAAGCTGTGTATATGCGTGTACGCTCAAAGGTGCCCGGAGCAAGGATTGTGCTGATGTCTGTCTTCCCTCGTGAGGAAAGTGCTTCACACCCAAGAAGGATCTTAATCAATGAAGTAAATAAACTTCTTGATGCTTTTGCAAAGGAAAATAACATCACCCTTTTGAATATTGGTCCGAAGATGCTTTCTGCTGATGGCACTCTTTCAAAGGATATCGCATCTGATTTTTGCCATCCTACAGAAAAAGGATATCAGATTTGGGCAGATGCTGTAAAGCCTTTCGTGGACGAACCTTAATATTGCTCCATAGAGATAAAATAAATCATTCCAGAAATTGAAATAGATTGAATACTGAGATAAAAGCTTAGAATTCAATCTATTTTTGTTATATATTGTTGTATATAAGAATCTGCTTATTCTTATGAATTACATTAAAAAGTATCATAACTTGTATGGTCTGTAAGTGATTGCTTTATTAAGAATTACATATTTACATTTCTAGAGTTATTAAATAAACTTATTATTATGGGCGATTTTTATCTATATTCTTTAAATAAAGAATTGTTTTTTTTATATTTGTCCGAGATTCGATTTAACCCTTATAAACGAAAACAATATGAAAAAACTTTTTTCGGTTCTCTTGCTTTGTTCGTTTTTATCATACGGCAGTACTATGATGGCGGACAACTATAATCTGGTTCCTCTTCCAAACTCTATTGTAAAGGAGAGTGGTGCTTTTGCATTAAATGGTAATTGCGAATTTATTGTTCAGAAAGGTCTGGATAGTAAATACACAAAAGTGGCTGAAGATTTTGCCAAACAGCTGAATCTTGTTTCCGGAGTAGATATGAAAGTACTTTCAAAAGCTACAAAGAAAGCAGCCAGGAACACAATTACTTTTGTGAAGAGCAAATCAGTTCCTGCTGAAGGATATAAGCTGAAAGTAGAAAAAGACAAAGTTTTGATTGAAGCTGCTGCTCCTGATGGATTCTTCCATGCAATTCAAACTGTAAAGCAATTACTTCCAGCTGCTATCTACGGAAAAGCAGAAGTTAAAGACCAGAAATGGGAGATTCCTTGTGTGGAAATCAGCGATACTCCTCGCTTTACTTACAGAGGCATGCATCTTGACGTTTCCCGTCACTTCTTTGGAGTAGATGAAGTTAAACGTTATATAGATGTTCTGGCTGCTCACAAATTAAATTACATGCACTTCCACCTTACAGATGATCAGGGATGGAGAATTGAAATAAAGAAATATCCAAAGCTTACCACTGTGGGAAGTGTACGTAAGTATACAATGATAGGCAGAGACTTCGGAAGTTCTGATGGTAAATCATACGGTGGCTTCTATACTCAGGATGAAATAAAAGATATTGTGAAGTATGCTCAGGATCGTTACATAACAATTATTCCTGAAATAGATCTTCCTGGACACATGGTGGCTGCTCTTGCTGCTTATCCGGAATATGGATGTACAGGTGGTCCTTATGAAGTATGGGGAACCTGGGGGGTTAACGATGATATCTTATGTGCCGGTAAGGAAAGTACCTTTAAGTTCCTTGAAGATGTACTTACTGAGGTTATGGAATTATTCCCTTCTCAATACATTCATATAGGTGGAGATGAATCTCCAAGAGTACGTTGGGAGAAATGCCCACTGTGTCAGGCCAGAATCAAGGAACTTGGACTGAAAGCCGATGAGAAGCATACTGCTGAGGCTAAGCTTCAAAGTTATGTTACTTCGCGTATAGAGAAATTCATAAATGAGAAAGGACGCAGAATCATTGGTTGGGACGAAATCCTTGAAGGTGGTCTTGCTCCAAATGCAACTGTAATGTCATGGAGAGGAATCAGTGGTGGGATAGAAGCTGCCAAGATGAAACATGATGTAATAATGACTCCTGGCGATCCTCTTTATTTTGATCATCTACAATCTCTTAGTCCTAATGAACCTGTTTCTATCGGAGGATATTCTCCAGTAGAAAAAGTGTATGCTTTTGAACCTATTCCTTCTGAACTTACAAAAGAGGAAGCTAAGCACATCCTTGGTCCTCAGGCTAACTTGTGGACAGAATATATTCCTTCCGATGAACATCTGGAATATATGCTTCTTCCTCGTCTGGCTGCACTGAGTGAAGTTCAGTGGACAAATGCAGAAAAGAAAAATTATGCTGATTTTGAAAACCGTATAGGGCATATCGCTCAGATTTACGATGCAATGGGAATGAACTATGCCAAGCATGTGTTTGAAGTTAAAGACTCATACTCTGTAAATTCGGAGAAAGGATGCATTAGAGCAACGTTGAGTGCCATTGAGGGTGCTCCTGTCTATTATACAACAGATGGTACAGAGCCAAGTGTAAATAGCAATAAATATACTGCACCGATTGAAATTCCTTATTCATGCACATTGAAGGCAATGGTTGACAGAGGAAACATGAAATTGCATAACCTTGAAAAAACATTTGTTTTCAGTAAAACTACAGCAAAGAAAGCTGTGTTCAACGCTAAACCGGTTAGACCATTTAACGGTGCTTCAACTTTGGTTGACGGCATGCGTGGAGGCATTAGTTTTGATTCCGGTATGTGGATTGGTTTCCAGGGTGAGCCGATGGATGTAACCATTGATTTGGCTGAAAGTACTAAATTATCGTCAGTACGTGTAGGTAATCTGGTTTCTAAAGGCAATTGGGTATTCCCTCCTAAAGATATCATCGTTTATATTTCCGATGATGGTAAAGATTTCAAGGAAGTGGCTAAACTGGATATTCCAGAAGCTAAGAAAGAAGATAAGAATGGTATAAATGAATATACTCTCGGTTTTCCTGCAACACAGCCCAGATTTATAAAGGTGGTTGCACATAACGCAACTCTTCCTGCATGGCATGATGGAAAAGGAAAAGCCGCAATGATGTTCGTTGACGAGATTTCAGCCGAATAGTATTCGGATAGTGTTGGTTTGTTAGAAGAGTGCTCAATATTTATTGGGCACTTTTTTTGTTACATCAGGCCGCATGTTTTTATTTACACCCCCATCAAAAGTACTTTTAGACCCGGGTGTAAATGTGGATAAGACCCGGGTCTAAATACT
>Ga0183100_1001248_pt1 | contig 13539 bp, 11 predicted proteins | sample Biomet2_FD_127789 | JGI IMG/M metagenome (GOLD analysis project Ga0183100, IMG submission 127789) | Microbial communities from bioreactor (seeded with anoxic lake sediment) at LBNL, California, USA - Biofuel metagenome 2 | ecosystem: Engineered > Bioreactor > Anaerobic > Unclassified ...
GCGGCGCGGCGCCCGGAGGCGGGGGCGTGGTTGTTCCGGTTGGCGGGTTGGCGCGGCGGTTTGGCGGCGGCCGGTTCGCGTTGGGTTGGGCGATTGCCACCCCCAACAACCGGTACCGTCGGAGGATTGCCCTGCCCGCAAGGCTCAAACGCCGCTGTCCGCGGCCGTGTTCAGCCTTCCAGCGCCAAGGTGCGCATAAACGCCGCCCCAACGGTGCGCAAATCGTCCGCGTTGTCGATTTCCGAACATAGCTGGCCGTGCAGTTCCAATGGCATCAGGGGAATCGCGCCATCGGCTTCGTTCAGGGCATTTTCGGCATATACGCAGGTTTCGCCCCGGCGCACAAACTCCGCGATGCGGTTAAGCCACAGGGCAAAATCCTCCGCGCGCCAGCGATATGCGGGCTGGCAGGCTACGCAGTCCGGCCCGAAAAGGTTTACTCCAACGGCAACAATCGCGCCGTCGCGAAGCCTCGCCTTAAAATCTTTTTCCGGCAGGGGCAGGGACCGATCCACCGCCATCGCGCTCACAGGGCTTGCCAGCAGGGCGCGCAACACGGCGGTTTCCATCACCAGATCACCGTGGCAGAGGAATACCTCCTCCCCGCGAAGCAGCGACGCCGCCAAATGGATGCTCACAATATAGTTGGTCGTGGCGTATTCCGGGCTGTGCACATACGTAACTATCATCGGCAGGCGCAGGCTTTCGACATAGGCGCGCAGTTTTTCCGCAAATGGGCCGGTGGTAATCACCGCCTGCGTCACCCCCGCGGCTGCCAGTTGCGTCAACTGTCGGCTGAGGATGGTGTAGCCCCCGCCAATCTCCGTCATACCCTTGGGCTTATCGGCGGTTAATCCACCCATACGGCGGCCGGCGCCCGAGTTCAGAATCAACGCTTTCATGCGCAGGTCTCACTTTCTAAGCGAATTCATCAGTTCCTCACGGTTTTCGGCAGGCGTTTGGGTTGGGCGACCCAAATCGGCACGGGAACCCTGGCGCAGCAGGATTTCCAAGAAACAGAGCCTGCGCTTGGCGGTCTCCTTCACACGCTGCGTTAGCGCTGTGAGCTCGCCTACGCTTTGCGCCGTAAAAACCGACTCAAACCCCGCCGCCCGCGCCACCGGCGCAAACCAGAATCCGCCGCCCGCGACCGGCATCCCGCCGACGCTTTCGTGCGCGCCATTGTTGAGCAGCACATGGATCAGGTTATGCCGGCGCTGCTGGGCTTCCACCGCCAGCGCGCCCATATGCATCAACGCCGCGCCGTCGCCATCCAGGCACCAAAACGTTAGGTTCGGTTTCGCCATCGCCATGCCCAGCGCGATCATCCCCGCGTGCCCCATAGAGCCGACGGTTAAAAAATCATGACTGTGATCCTGCTGAAGGGCCTCTCGCAGTTCATACACCTCCCGGGAGGTTTTTCCCGTGGTGCTGATAAAGTAATCCCGTTCGCCCGAGGCCTGCAAAAGCACACGAAGCGCGTCCTCCCGAAGCATCGGGTAATCCGTGGGATACTCCGCCGTTTCTCCGCCCGTAAGGCCGCCCTTGTGCACCAAAAAAGCCACGCTGTTCCCCTGCGCAAGCAGCGGCCCGGCCTGCGCAAGCATCGCGGCAAACGCTTGCGCGTCGGTGCGCGCGTCCAGTTCCCACACGGTAATCTCCATCAGTTCCAACATGCTGCGGGTAATCAGCCCCTGAAACGCGTGCTGCGGCTCGTCATGCACGCCCGGTTCGCCGCGCCACCCCACCACAAACACGCAGGGGACGCCGTATACCCGCTTGTTGAGCAACGAAACGACCGGGTTCACCGTATTGCCCACGCCGCTATTTTGCAAATAGACCATCGCGGGTTTGCCCGTTGCAAGATAATGGCCTGCCGCAAGCCCCACCGCCCCGCCTTCGTTGGCGGCGACGACGTGCGCCCCGGTCAGGCCGAAATCGGCATACAGCGTATCGTTCAGCGGCCGCAGCAGCGAGTCCGGCACGCCGGTGAAAAATTGCACGCCCAGTTGATCCAGTCCCTGTAAAAACATTCTCGCATCCATGCACAGCACCTCGCAAACGGCGTTTCCCTGCCACCATCATACTATGAAACGCGTTAAAAATCAAAACCTTCTTCATGGCAAAGGCGATACAGGCGGGGTTTCCGCGCCTGGCGCACAACGCCCGGCCGCAATGGTAAAATAACGGTACATCGCGCATCAGAAGACTCTTATGCCTTTTGCCCGATTGACTTTGCGGCTCGCAGGCGGTATGATAAATCGAATGCCATCGGGATAACGCGAGGAGGAAAACTGCATGAAACTCAATGTGCGCCGTACCCTGTGCGTAGGATTCGCCTTCCTGTCCATTTGCGCCTTCTGGCAACTCTACGACAACGTGGTGCCGTGGATTTTGAAAAACACCTTTCATCTGGAAGAAGGCCCCACAGGGTTTATCATGTCCATTGACAATATTCTGGCGCTTTTCATGCTGCCCCTGTTTGGCGCGTTGTCCGACAGAACCAAAACCCGGCTGGGCCGCCGTACCCCCTACGTGATAGGCGGTACGCTGGTGGCTGTGGTGCTTATGAACCTGCTGCCCTTTTCCAGCCGGTCGCAGAATTTTCCGCTGTTTCTGGGCGCGCTGATCGCCCTGCTGGTGGCCATGGGCACCTACCGCAGCCCGGCTGTAGCCCTGATGCCCGATGTAACCCCCAAGCCCCTGCGCTCCAAAGGGAACGCTATCATCAACCTGATGGGCACGCTGGGCGGTACCGTAACCCTAGGGCTTACCATGGTCCTGCCGAAGCTGGCGGACGGGAGCACCAATTTCCCGGTGCTGTTTTTGTGCGTAGCGGTGCTGATGCTCGCCGCCGTGGTGGTGTTGGTGCTCACGGTTCGCGAAAATAAACTCACGCAGGAAGTGGAGGCGGTCAACGCCACGCTGGACGCGGAGGAACTTGCCAGCCAGCCCGAGCAGGAGCGTCAGGCGGAAGTGGCGGCGCAAAACAGCGCGCGTTCCGGGTTCCGCTCGCTTTCCCCGGAAGTGCGCAAAAGCCTTCTGCTGATTCTGTTTTCCGTTTTCCTGTGGTTTATGGGCTATAATGCGGTTACCACCGCCTTTACCCGGTACGCGGATACCATCTGGGGCGTCGGCTTGAGCACTTCGTCCGCGCTGTTGATGATTGCCACCGGCGCGGCGCTGGTGAGCTATGTGCCCATCGGTATCTTCTCCTCCCGCTTTGGCCGCAAAAGAATGATCCAGTTTGGCGTAGCGCTCTTAGCGCTTTGCTTTGCGCTGCTTCTGGTATTTACGTCGCTGTCGCCGCTGCTGTACGTGCTGTTCGCGCTGGTAGGCATCGCCTGGGCGGCGATCAACGTCAACAGCTACCCCATGGTGGTGGAAATCAGCAACAAGAGCGATGTGGGTCAGTTTACCGGTTATTACTACACGTTTTCCATGGCCGCGCAAATCATCACCCCCACGCTCAGCGGCTACCTCATTCAGTTTACCAGCTATCGCGTGCTTGCGCCGTACGCCGCCATCATGGTAGCCCTGTCGTTCATCACCATTTCGCTTACCAAGCATGGCGACGCGCGTCCCGAGCCTAAAAAGAGCACCTTGGAAGCGTTTGACGTGGGAGATGACTGATATGCCCTGGTTTGGATGGTTCTTCCTCGCGCTGCTTGCGCTGGCGGGTCTGGCATTGTGGCTGATGGCCCCGGCGAGGCGACGCCCCGACGCAACCGGGCTGATTGGCAAGCTGTACGCCCACAGAGGGCTGTATAACGCCGAACACGGTGTGCCCGAAAACAGCTTGGCTGCCTTTCGGCGCGCGGCGGAGGCAGGCTACGGCATCGAGCTGGATGTGCAGCAAACACAGGATGGGCAGTTGGTGGTGTTTCACGACGCGGATACGCTCCGCGTGTGCGGCGCAGCCTTCCAAATCAAACAAACACCCTACGCGCAGCTGCCGACCCTGCCGGATCATACGCCCCTACCGCTTTTTACGGATGTGCTTACGATGGTTGCCGGGCGCGTGCCGCTGCTTGTGGAAATCAAACCCTACGGAAGCCCTTCTGCTAACGCGGCCGCCGTGTTGGAGGCATTGCGCGGTTACGCCGGCCCGTGGTGCGTGGAGTCATTTCATCCGCTGGCGGTGCGCTATTTTCGAAAAAACGCGCCCGACGCGCTGCGCGGCCAACTGGCGATGGGAGGACGTTTTTCACCGGGCGAGGCGCGGCGCGTGGAATTTTACGCGCTCAAGTACCTGCTAGTGAATGTGCTGGGCAGGCCGCATTTTGTAGCCTATTCCTGCGCGGAGGATCGAAACCTGGCCCCGTGGCTGATGAAACGATGGTTCCATCCGCTATTGGCAGCATGGACGATTCGCGACCAGCAAGCGCTGGACCGGGCGCGGACGTACTATCAGCTGCCGATTTTTGAGCATTTTATCCCGGATGGCAAGCCGGAACCCCCGTTGCCGTAAGCCTGCGCAGGTATGCGAAAAACCTTGCGCGCATGGTGCCGACGGGCCAAAGCCAAGCCCCGCGCACCGGGTTCGCTCATGACAAATTGACTCCCAATGGTACCCAGCCCCCGCTTCCGCTGCCTGTTGGCGGACGCGGGGGCTATTCGTCCCTCAGGGTCGCGGTCGGCCCTGTGTATTGCATGTGCTTTCCATTCGTGGTAGAATACGGACGGTTCCCCTACGATATTTTGTGGTTTTAGGCAGGCACAGCGAAAGGCGGCGGCACCTTGCAGTTTTGCACACTTTTCAGCGGCTCCAGCGGCAACGCGGTTTTCCTTTCCACAGAGCGGGGCGCGTTGCTGGTGGATTGCGGCATGAGCGCCAAACAAACGCTGGACGCCATGAAGCATGCCGGACTTGACCCCGCTATGGTGCACGCGATTTTAATCACCCATGAGCACAGCGACCACGTGAAGGGCGTTGGAGTCATGAGCCGCAAGCTCGGCATCCCGGTATACGCGACAGCGGGCACCTGGGAAGGCATGGGCGGCGCTCTGGGCGAGTTGCCCGATCGCAACCGGGTGATCATCACCGCCGGTGAAAGCTTTTTTCTGGATGATCTGGAGGTCGCGCCATTTTCCATACCGCATGACGCGAACGACCCCGTGGGATACCGTTTTTTTACCGGACGGCATAGCGTGGCCGTGGCGACCGATCTGGGGTATTTTTCCCAAACCGTTTGCGACGCGCTTTCCGGCGCGGAACTGATTTTGCTGGAAAGCAATCACGACCCGGATATGCTCAAGCGAAACCCGCATTATCCGCAGCACCTGAAAACCCGCATTTTGGGCAAAAAGGGCCACCTGAGCAACGACGCGGGCGCGGAAGCCGCCGTGCGGCTGGCACAGTGCGGCGCAAGGCATTTGCTGCTGGGGCATTTGAGTGCGGAAAACAATACGCCGGATATGGCCTACCGCACCGCGCACGCCGCGCTCACCAGCGCCGGCGCAGCTGTCGGAGAGGATGTTACGCTGCATGTCGCCGCGCGCTTTCAGGCCAGCCTCCTGTACCGGGTGTGACCCTGTCGGGCGGCGGTCAGGTTTCTTAGGAGGGTATCATGGATTTTCGTGTTTTTGATGAGCCGATTGTTTTTGAAGGTCGGGGTTTAACGCTGTTGGTCAACGAGGGCGACGCGGACGCGTTTGCGGACGGTTGCCTGATTCGCGATGTGAAAGGGAACACCCACGCGGTAGCGCAGGTTACGGAGCAGGAAGGCATTACCTGCCTCTACCTGCGCGACGCCGACGCCGCTTATTTTGAGCGTCTGTTTCGCAATGTGCTGCTGGACGCGACGCTGTTTACCCTTGTGCGGGAGTATTGACGTATGGCGCTGACCATCCTGTGCGTGGGCAAGGCGCGCGAGCGGTTTTACGCGGATGCGGTAGCCGAGTATGTGAAACGGATGTCCGCCCTCACGCCCTGCGCCGTGGTAGAAGTGGCGGATGAGCCCGAACCACGCCAACATACCGATACCGCACAAGACCGTACCCTGCGTGTGGAGGGCGAGCGGCTGCTTGCCAAAATCCCTTCAGGCGCCTACGTGATCGCCCTTTGTGTGGACGCGCCGCAGCCCACCAGTGAGGAACTGGCTGCGCGCCTGCAAAAGCTGTTTGTGTCCGGCCGAAGCGATGTGATTTTTGTGATCGGCGGCTCACTGGGCCTGCACGAAAGCGTGCTTCGCCGCGCGGATGAGCGCTTGGGCTTAAGCCGCATGACGCTGCCCCACCAGCTGGCGCGCGTGGTGCTGGCCGAGCAGCTGTACCGAGCGCTGAAAATCGGCGCAGGGCAACGTTATCACAAGTAAGCGCCGCGTTACTGGGGTGTTTCACGCACCTATCGCGCAAGCTGCGCAAAGCATCCACGCGGTTCTAAGGGTGTTTTTGAGCTTTACGCCTCTCGCGCTGCCATCGGCGCCAGCTTCGCGTTCTTCGCCTGTAGTCCTAGCTTTCCCGGCTTTTCCCGCCGCCCATTGGCGGGGAATTTTGGGCCTGCGCCGCCAGCCAAAAAACCTGATACCGGGTTGCTCTGTTGCTTTTGGGAGGGGGTTTTCCAATGCGATATGGCAAAGCAGGCTGCATTCGCCGGTGTATTACAGTCATCTTCTCGGCCTTTTTTGCGTGCCTGTGCGTTTTACCCGCAATGGCGGAACAGCCCGCAGCCCAAACGCTGCAAGGTTTGATAACCGACGTTGGCGACGGGTATTTTATTATGGAGGATCAAAGCCTCGGCACGGTTCGCATTGTTTTAGATGATGTTATTACCGTCTATGACGGCGTTGCCGTCAAGGGCAAGCTTACCCTTGGCCTATATGTGTTTGTGCAATATAACGGCCAGCTCACCCCCGGAACCCCGCCGCAGGTTACCGCGCAGAAGGTAGGCTGCTACGTGGTCAATGGTACCGTTGGCGATATTTTGCAAAACGGCTATCTGGTTACCGGGGATTCGGTTTTAGGCGATGTGCTTGTTCACATGGGGCAGGCAATGCCATCCGTGTACACGGGAATGACCATTGCCGTTTATTATGACGGGGTGATGGCGCTGAGTATGCCCCCGCAAATCACAGCCGCCTACATTGTAGTGCCTATGCTGGATGGGATTGCTTCTGCAATGACCGATCAGGGTTTTACCCTGACGGACGCGAGCGGCGTCGCCTACCCTGTCGCGGTAAATGCCGCCACCCGGATGCTGACCCTGCTCGCCGATGGGGCGCATGTGCGCGCGTACTTTCTTGCGCAGCCGCAAATCGGCGGTTCAATCCATGCGCTGGAGGTGGCCGCATTGGACGATAACGGTGCGCCTGCCGAAGTTCTTCAGTATTAACGCAGAAAACCAATCGCGGTATCCATTTCCCATCGGAAGATAAATTAGGTACCTCTTCACCGCCGAAAGAGAACTGTATAGCCAACCTTGCGTTACATTCTACACTAAAAATCGCTTGTCCCTACGCAAATGCGACAGTCGACTTTGTTTTTTCTGTAGCCTGTCGTCCTTCCAAAGCGCTTTCAACCCCATTTTTTGAAAAGTGGAAGGCCGTCTGGCCGCAACCCAGCATGTGCGTGCATGGGAGTCGTTATCAGGCTTATCAAAGGGTCGTATACCGGTAAGGGGAACATAGCATTCCCGGTATGGCCGAAATGCAATGTCCTCCCCGCATTACAGCCAACAAGACCATGCCCTCCCTCTGTGTAAGCCGCTGCTGCCACGGCTGCAACCATGCCCCGATGCGGCAGCTCCTTTGAGCCGCCGCATCAGCCTGTTGAAAAGGCGAGTCAAGGGATGACATCCCTTGTCAGGTTCCAAGGGTTCCCCCTTGGTGGGGTTGGGACGAAAGCCTGGTTCCAGCAAGCGCGCACCCTTAACCCGGTTCCAGTACGGCGGGTTTTTTTTAAGAACCTAAAACGGCGACCCATACGGGCCGCCGCCTTGAAAATTTCGGGCATCCAGCCCATCATATCGGTCCCCTCGGTTTTCAGCGCTCTCGCGCTGTTCAACCGACGGTTACCTCCACACGGTAGGTTTTTCCGGTCTCGGCCGTTGCGGGTATTGTCTGGCCGGCAAGGGCAACGCCATCCACGATGACCTGAACCGGGCCCTTTTCGCCGCCCGCGCGGTTTTGAATCTCGATTTCGTAGCGATTGCCACGGAACTCGCGATGGATGGTTACATGGTGGATGTGCCCCGGCAGGCAGGGATCCAACTTTAACCCGTCCAGCTCCGGCTTTACACCCAGTACCGCTTGCGATATCGCGTAGAAGTTCCACGCCGCCGTACCTGTAAGCCAGCTGTTTTTGGCTTCGCCAGGCTTGTAGCTTTCCTTGCCGTTTACCGTTTGGCTGTACACATACGGCTCGGTGCGATGCAGTTGCTGGTCCTCAATGTACGCGGGCGCGGTGCGGCGGTATACGTCAAAGGCACGGTCGCCATGTCCCAGTTCGGTTTCCGCAATCACAACCCACGGGTTGTTGTGGCAGAACACCGAGCCGTTTTCCTTGTATCCCGGCGGGTAGGAGCTGATTTCACCAAGGTTCAAATGGTACTCCTGATAGGCGGGCCAGTTGAGCACAACGCCATAATCAAACATCAGGTGCTCCCGCGTTGCATCCAGCGCCTTTTGCGCCATGCCGTTCGCAACGCCGATGCCAGCCATTACGCACATGCCCTGGGGCTCCACGAAAATCTTGCCTTCTTTGCACTCGTCGGAGCCAACTTTTTCTCCGTTGGCGTCATACGCGCGCAGGAACCAGTTTCCGTCCCAACCGTATTTTTCAACCGCATCCACCATCAACAGTTTGCGTTCGCTGGCATACGCCGCTTCCGCTGTTTCGCCCGACAAATCGCAAAGCCGCGCGTAGTCATCCGCAACCCCTACGAGCATCCCGGCGATAAACACGCTTTCCGCAATGCCGGTATCATTGTTCGTTACCGTTTGGAAGCTTTCCCCCGGCACGGAGGAGTAGCAGTTCAGGTTCAGGCAATCGTTCCAGTCCGCGCGGCCGATAAGCGGCAGCCCATGCGGACCGCAATGCTCGGCTGTGTAATGGAAGGCCCTGCGCAGGTGCTCGCGCATGGGCGCGGCCAGTTCGGGATTGTTGTCAAAGTCCACCACTTCATCAAGCAGGGCAATGTCGCCGGTTTCCTTAACGTAAGCGACAACGGCAAACACCAGCCAGAGCGGATCGTCGTTAAATCCGCTGCCTACATCCAAATTACCGCGCTTGGTCAGCGGCTGATACTGATGATAGGCGCTGCCATCCGGAAACTGCGTTGCGGCAATGTCCAAGATCCGGGCGCGGGCGCGCTCCGGAATCAGGTGCACAAAGCCCAGCAAATCCTGGCTGCAATCACGGAAACCCATCCCGCGGCCGATTCCGCTTTCAAAGTAGCTGGCGGAGCGGCTCATATTAAAGGTTACCATGCACTGGTATTGATTCCAGATGTTCATCTGGCGGTTCAGCTTATCGTCATCGCTCTGGATGGTAAAGTGGCTTAACAGCGACGACCAATAAGCGTTCAGTTCACCCAGTTTTTCCTCAAACTGCGCGTCGGTGGCAAATTCCTTTAACAGCGCGTGCGCGGGTTCCTTGTTAATCACGCCTGGCGCTATAAATTTGCGATCATTGGGGTTTTCGCAATAGCCCAGGGTAAAAATCAGGCTCAGCGTTTCTCCGGGCTGCAACGTGCGGCGCACGCAGTGGCTGGCAATGGGCGCCCAGCCGTGGGCAACGCTGTTTTTGGGCTGGTTGTTCACCACCACGTCGGGCTTATCAAAACCGTTGTACAGGCCAATGAAGCTCTCCCGATCGGTGTCATACCCATTCACACGGGCGTTTACCGCATACACCGAGTAATGGTTACGGCGCTCGCGGTATTCGGACTTATGATAGATTACCGCGCCTTCGTTTTCAAACTCCATCTCCGCCAGCGCGTAGTTCCGCTGGAAGTTGGTGGAATCGTCCAGCGCGTTCCACATGGAAAACTCCACAAAGCTGTAAAGCGATACATCCTTAGCCTGAGCGGTTGTGTTGGTCAGCCGGAGCCTCGTCACTTCCGCGGTATATCCGTGGGGCACCATGGAACACTGCTGCGCGCGAAGGCCGTTCTTTTCGGACGTGATGACCGTATACCCCAAACCGTGGCGGCACTCGTACGCGTCCAGCGGCGTACGCGTGGGCTGCCAGCCCGGGTTCCACATCGCATCCCCATCCCGCAGGTAAAAATACTTCCCGCCCACGTCCGTCGGTACGTTGTTGTAACGATACCGGGTCAGCCGCATCAGACGTGCGTCACGGTAAAACGAATACCCGCCCGATGTGTTGCTGATCAGTGAAAAAAACGCTTCCCCGCCCAGATAGTTGATCCAAGGGTAGGGCGTGTCGGGACGCGTAATCACATACTCCCGGCGTTCGTCGTCAAAGTGGCCGTAGTTCATGGGGGGTTCCTCCTCAATTAGAGCAGTATAAAACAAAGGCGATGGCTTGCGTACAGCCGCGTTCATGCGCGCGGCTGTGCGATGGGGTACGCCCCGTAAAGGCTACCCTTTACGGGGCGTACCATTGTTGAATACGTTCGTCAGGTACTCCGGACGTTTTGCTTATTTGGCGGCGAGCCAAGCGGCATACTGCTCGGTGTAAGCCTGGGCGATCGCGTCGATACCGGCGGCCTTCAGGTCAGCCTTGTAGGCTTCCACGCCAGCGCTGGCATCGTCGGGAGCGATCTTGCCGCTGAACAGCGGGAGGTGATACTTAGCGATAACGTTCTTCACAGCAGCCAGCTCGGTTTCCACCACGGTGGTGTCAAAGGAGAAGCCGGCGTTGGGCAGGAGGATCGCATCATCCGCGTAGCTGATGAGTTTCTCGTTCTTCTGGGGATCTTCGCCAACCTGCACATACTGCAGGGAGGTGTTGCCCATGGTCCAGGCGCCGCCGTGACCGGAGAACCAGTTGGGGTTGTCCAGTTTCACGAAATCGCCGTCCGTCAGGTCCCAATCTTCGCCCTTGATTCCGTAGAGCATCATGTTGACGAAGTCTTTGTCGCTGTGCAGCAGGTTGATGAACTGCATGGCTTTCTGCGGATTTTCAGAGGTGGTCGGGATCGCCAGCATGGAGCCGGAGAACTCGGACGCCACTTTGGGCTGAGAACCGTAGATTTCGCCAACGGGGGTCTCGCCATTGGCCAGAGCGGTCTTCATTTCGTCGCTGCCGTAAGCCTGCACCATTTCGGCGGCCTTGATGCCGTTGCCCTTGAGGGGCTGGGTGTAGAACAGCCAATCGCCGGTGGTGAAGATCGCGCGATGTTCGAAGGTGGTCAGGTCAGATTCGGGATTGATGTAGCCGGCGTTGTACCATTTGTTCATCAGAGCCAGATGGTCCAGCGTGGTCTGGTCTTCGAGCACATTGTACACTTTGTCGTCAAAGGAGCCATCGGCTTCCAGATGGTTCTTCTGGCTGATGGGGTTGATCTGCAGGCCGGTGCCCAGCAGTTCGGTTCGATACCAGACTTCGTCCGGCCAGAAGCAGCCTTCCATCAGGTACGGATAGGCTTCCGGATGGAGTTCTTTGTACTTAACAATGTAGGGCTCCAGCTGCGCGCAGCTGTTGATGGTGCTGAGCATATCGGCAGTCAGGCCAACTTCCTCGGCAGCCTTCATGTTCACAAGCCAGCCATCCGGCACGGCCAGTTCCTTGTTGGTGGGGATGGCGTAGTTCACGCCGTTCACCGCGGAACCTTGCAGGAACAGGGGGTTGATGTTCTTCAGGATGTCCTGTCCATCGCTCTGGAGCAGGTCATTCAGCGGCTGGAACAGACCCTGCTGTACGCAGTCGGTGAAGTGCAGCCAGTTGGCGGTGAAAAACACGTCGATCTTCTCGCCGGCCTGCAGCGCCGGGAGACCCGTCTGGGTTACGTCCCAACCGTAGATGTTGAACTTGATGGTGCAACCGATCTTTTCGGTCAGGTAGGCGCTCAGGGCGGCGGTCACCGCATCGTTACGATCGGAGTTACCGTTGCCCACCCACATCACGTTGAGCTCATAGGTGTCTTCCGCCATCGCGGCCGGAATTGCCACCAGAGACATGAGGAGCGTCAGCGCAACCAGCAGGGAGATAATTTTGCGAGACATTTCAGTTTTCCTCCTTAATGAATTATTATTTTGAAGCCTAGGCTTCAAATAACCAAGAGGGAATGGGCGCCGGACCGATCAGCCCTTGACGGCGCCAATGGTCAGACCTTTGACAAAATACTGCTGGAAGAAAGGATAGGCCAGCACGATCGGTCCAACCGTAACCACGGCCATTGCCATGCGGAAGGTTTCGGAGGGTAGGTTTGCCGCTGCTGCGGCTGCCGCGCCGCCCATTTGCGCGGCGTTTTCCTTGAGAAAGCGGATGTTGTTGAGCAATTTGTAAATGGTGTACTGGAGGTTGTACCATTTGGAATCGTCATTGAGCAGCATACAGTTTTGGAAGTTGTTCCACAGCGTAACCGCCGCAAACAGCGCAACCGTCGCAAGTCCGGGCTTGGAAAGCGGAATTACAATTTTCAGGTAGGTTCGCCACTCGCCCGCGCCGTCAATCCTCGCCGATTCCAAAATGGATTCGGGCACGTTGGTATTGTAAAACGTGCGCATGACGATTACCCAATAAGCGCTGAAGGATAGGGGCAGGTATAAGGCTTCCAGCGTATTGCCTATAGAAAGCACCTGCCTGCATACCACATAGAAGCTGACCATACCGCCGTTAAACAGCATGGTGAAGAATGAGAAGAAGGTAAAGAAGCTTCTGCCCTTAAAATCGCTGCGGGACAGCGGATAGGAATACAGCGCGACCGAAATCATGCACAGGATGGTGCCATATATTGTGGAAAGCACGGTGTTCCGGTACGCGGACAGCACGATGGAGCCTTTGGCAAACAGGAACTTGTACGACTCGATAGAGAATTCCTTCGGCCAGAAGCGATAGCCGTTTACCATCAGGGAACGTTCCTGCGTAAAGGAGGAGATGATAATCAGCCAAACCGGGATCATTGCCAGTACGCAAACCACAAACAGAATCACGTTCAAACTCACGTTAGCGCGTTTGGAAATCTGGTTGATATTGGTGGAACTGTATTCCAACGTCGTTTTCTTTGCCATGTTTCCTCACCCTTTCTTTCCAAAAATCCCACTCTAGAACAATGCCATGTCCGGTTGGGTTTTTCGGACGATCAGGTTGGTAATCAGCACCATTAAGAAGCCCACGGCGCTCTGGAAAAGCGCGCCCGCTGCCGGCTGACCCAGACGGGAACCTCTCTTCATCATGTTATACACGTACACGTCAATGGTCCAAGTCACATCGGAAATGGTACCGGAACCGTTTGGCAGGGAGTAGAACATTTCAAAGTCGCCATTGAAAATGCGACCGATGGCGAGAATTTGCAAAAGCACGATGGTGGGAATCAGCTGCGGAATCATAATGTAGCGAATCTGCTTCCATTTGCCGGCGCCGTCAATGGCGGCCCCCCTGCACACCTCCTGGGCCAACCCCCTGCGCTCG
>Ga0183100_1001251_pt1 | contig 13514 bp, 12 predicted proteins | sample Biomet2_FD_127789 | JGI IMG/M metagenome (GOLD analysis project Ga0183100, IMG submission 127789) | Microbial communities from bioreactor (seeded with anoxic lake sediment) at LBNL, California, USA - Biofuel metagenome 2 | ecosystem: Engineered > Bioreactor > Anaerobic > Unclassified ...
ATTCAATAAAACAACAATAAATCTAGCAAAAAAATTATTCAAAAAAGTCTGCAAGCTCTTCTTCGTTTTCTAAATTAGATTCAAGTATATAAAAAATCAAGAAGAAGCATTAAATCTTAACAAATTAAATTTACTAATATTCCCAGAAAAAAAGCATAAAATAAGGTAAATAACAAATAAATAAGAAAACGCTTTTTACCAAATACTATCTTCACAGCGCCCAGGTTGGTAAATTTAGTGGCTGGGCCGGTAATCATAAATGCTGCTGCTGCCCCAAAACTCAATCCACCTTGGAGCCACTCCATCAGTAACGGAATAGTACCACCGCCACACATGTAAAGCGGCACACCGAGTGTTGCAGCCATCAGTACCCCAAACCCTCTATTATTCCCGAAAAGACCGGCAAACAGATCGGGGGATATATAACGCTGAAACAAAACGGTAAGTATTATTCCGAGTAAAAAATAACCTCCAGTTGCTTTAATGTTTCTCCAGATATTCTTCAGTAAGCGTATAAGCAGATTCGGATCAGTATCTCTACTCACAGACTCTTTAAATCCTGAAAAATTAAAAAAGTCCCTATTTTTATAAAATATTCTTACCAGCACTCCTGCTAAAACTCCGCAAAGGAAGCCTGATGCAATACGGATAAAAAACACTGTACTTCCCAAAGCTGCACTATAAATCATCAGTTGCGGATTGAGCAAGATAGAACTCATCATAAAAGCTGCCAGCCAATCTTGTCGCATCCCCTTTGCAGAGAATGAGGCTGCAATTGGAATTGTTCCATACATGCATAAAGGCGAAGCAATACCCAGCAGGCTCGCAGGAACAATACCCAGCAGACCTATATCTTTGCCCTGAGTTGCCGCAAACAAACTATGGATCTTTGCCTTACCAAAAACAGATATCACAGATCCAAGAACAATACCCAGAACCCAGTATGGAGCTATCTGATCAACTACTACGGTAAAATAGTACCACAGATAGATGAATTCACGTTCGAGCATAATTACTTGTCCAGATTTACAATTTTGTAACTGCGGCTACCCAGCCCCAATTCAGCAGCATGTTCAATGGTGTGAATACCGTGTCTTGACTCCATACGTTCAATCAGATCTTTACCATCAGAAGCTTTATAAACCAAATCCACACAAGCTTGGTCAAGCGCAACCGGATCAAGAGAAGCCAATATTCCAATATCCTTCATGGTTGGCTCTTTAGGATGTGAATCACAATCACAGTCAACCGAGAGACGATTCATCACACTAATATAAACCACCCTGTTTCCCAGAGATTTCATTACTGCTCCGGCTGCTTCAGCCATAGACTCTAGAAAGGCATCCTGATTGGTTTTAAAGCAAAGTGCAAAATTGCCTGTACTTCTGGTAGTACCAGCTGTATGTATCCACATTTTGCCTTCAGGAGACGCTATACCAATTGACATATTCTTAAATGCACCGCCAAAACCGCCCATGGCATGACCTTTAAAGTGAGAAAGAATAATGAATGAATCATAATTCTTAAAATGTGATCCAACATAATCCTGCCTGATGTGTGTGCCTTTTGGAAACGGAAGAGTAATCGAGCCTTCTTCATCCATTATATCTACCGGAGCAATAGCTGTAAATCCATGGTCTTTAGCAACCTGCTTATGTATAGCTGTGCTCACTCGCTTGCCCGGATAGGCAGTATTACATTCTACAATGGTTCCATTTACCGACTGTACCAATTTTTTAATCAGGTCAGGTGATAAATAGTTGTGCCCACCCGGTTCACCGGTACTTATTTTTACAGCTACTTTACCATGAACTTTTCTCCCCAATGCTTTGTAAATATCCATCAATGCATCGGAACTGATCTCCTTAGTCATATATACAACTGAGGTCTTTGCCGATTTAGGCTGAACTGCTGCAATCTGATTGGCTGGTTTACCTACAGTGCCATCTTGCAAACTGGCACTAAATCCATAAAAGGCACTGAGTACAAGGGCTATCAGTGCAATCTGAACAGGTACATAACGTTTCATATTTGCTTTTTTTTAATATAATATATTTTCAATGCTACGATTCAACTCCCTCTAATCAATGTGTTACGACTTGTTATTTTTATCGCCATTTACAGGAATTTATTATTGTATCCAAGGAAAGCGAAAACATGCCTCATTATAAAGACTATAATCTGCAATTCCGTTTACAGCAAATGTTTTTACTAATGAAGCTTCTGATAAAAGTTCCTTTGCAAATTCAAGGGTTACACCTGTTTTTACGCGATCATCAACCAATAGAATTCTTTTTCCTTTGAATTCAAAGTCAATTTCTGATAATAGTTTTGGCTTATCATAGAGCTTGCTTTGCGTAGCATCCCGTAAGTTTATCTTTAATAACTGAAACTCGCAACCTAACCGTTGATTAATGATTGCAGCGGGTATAATACCTCCGTTTGTAATTGCAACAACAATATCAAAGCATTCGTTAAATTCAATCGTTCTTGCTTTTTCGAGAATATCTTCAAAACTTTTTCCCATTCGTATAAATGCGTAAATAATTATTCAATAGATGACTAAATCAAACAATGTAAACAATCACTAACGCAATTAAGCATGATTTTTATTATCAGAAGTTAGACATTGTTTTTTATCAATACAAAGTTGAAGGAAATTTTTCAGCTATTTGTTATATAAAATACTGTATTATATACCAAAAACACTGATTTTTTACCATTAGCCAAAATTTATATAAAATATTGCCACATATTTACGTATTAATGAAACAAAGAAAAGATAGAAAAAATAGAGTAAATAGTGGGGTACAGTTGGGTATAGTGGGGTATGTTATATAAATGCGTGAAAAAATTATATGAGCCTTATTATAGGAATGCATATAATATACTTTTTGGGGAAAGTTATAGAAAAGGGGATATTAACCCCACTGTACCCCACTATTGACATTGCAACTCACAATAATTTATTAAGAAATATTGTGTCATAACTACATTGATGCAATATTGTACAAAACAATAATTTTTTCTTTTGAAAAAACAAACCAGAGTTTTGCTGTACTCCAGAGGGATATCTATAAAAAATTTCTAAGAATTATGTAATCTAACAAATAAAACCACGATACACTATATTTAGCTACATTACTTTTTAATTTAAGATCTGCGATGCAATCCACATTCTTTGTGTTCAGGACTCTCCCACCACCAACGTCCGGCACGTACATCTTCTCCTGGTTCTATAGCCCTTGTACAAGGCTGGCATCCTATGCTGGGAAAACATTTATCGTGCAGTTTATTGTAAGGAACATGATGACGGTGAATATATTCCCAGATTTGTTCTTCTGTGAAATTGATCAATGGATTTAATTTTATAAGCCCATTATTCTGATCCCATTCCACTAGATGTAAATCCTTACGGGTGACTGATTGTTCATGCCTTAATCCGCAAATCCAAACTTCCAATCCTTTGAATGCACGTTTCAGAGGTTCAATTTTACGAATATTACAGCAAGCTTTTCGTTGTTCCAGACTTATATAAAAACCATTTATGCCATCTTTTTTCACTAAAGTTTCCACTCCCTTATGATCCGGGAAGTATACATCTAGTTTTATCCCGTACTTTTCATTTGTCTTATCTATTAAGCAATAAGTTTCAGGAAACAGCCTTCCTGTATCTAAAGTAAAAATCTTAGTATCCAGAGCAATTTTTACAATCATATCGGTCAGCACCTGGTCTTCAATACTAAGACTTGATGCCAAGGCTATCTTTCCTTTATAGGTATGAAGGAAATAAGTTAAAACTTCCTCCACCGAAAGTTCACTAAACTTCCGGTTTAGCTTTTCTATTTCTTCTTTATTTATCATTATATAGCAAATGTTTGATCTTCCAAATCAGTAACAATCATCCCTGCTCCCACCGTTTCAAATGTATATTCATCAATAAAAACCAGACTACCTGTAGTACGATTGCTTGCATAAGAATCATATTTGAGCGGACGAGAAGTCTTCAATGTAATATGGGCTATATCATTCATCCCGATAACAATAGATTCATCACTAATCTTTTCCAGATTATTAATGTTTACCTTAAATCTGATGTCTTTAACAACTCCCCGTACTTCATCAGTGGTGTGACGTATAATGTATTTTCCTCCCAGCCTCAGCGGATTATGATTAAGCCATGAAATCATAAGAGAAATATTAGAACCCACCTTTGCCGGCGCTTCTTCTTTTACAATCATATCACCTCTGCTAATGTCTATATTATCTGACAGACGTAAAGCTACCGACTGTGGAGCGAAAGCTTCTTTCAAGTTCTTTTCACCTTCATTGATTGCAGTAATAGTAGAAGTTGTGCCGGAGGGTAATACCGTAATCTGATCACCCACTTTAAAAGTTCCTCCAGCTATGCGTCCTGCATACCCCCTGTAATCATGGAAGTCATCTTTATAAGGGCGAATTACATATTGCACGGGAAAACGAGCTGCCAACTTACTTTCATTAAAACGAACAGGAACTTCTTCCAGCAATTTTAAAAGAGGTGTTCCTTTATACCACGGCATACGTTCTGATTTTTCGACCACATTATCACCATCTTTTGCTGAAATTGGAAAAAAGTAAGTATTCTGTATATCCAATTTCTCAGCAATTTTCAGGTACTCATCTTTTATTTTATTGAATACTTCTTCTGAAAAGTCTACTAAATCCATCTTGTTTACAGCAACAATTATATGAGGTATTCTTAGTAAAGAAGCTATATATGAGTGACGCAACGTCTGTTCAATAATTCCATTACGGGCATCAATAAGAATAATGGCTGCATCTGCTGTTGATGCTCCGGTAACCATATTCCGGGTATATTCTATATGTCCCGGAGTATCAGCAATGATAAACTTTCGTTTAGGAGTTGCAAAATAGCGATATGCTACATCTATCGTTATCCCCTGCTCCCGTTCTGCCCGTAAGCCATCCGTAAGAAGAGCTAAATTCACTTCAGCATTGCCCAAACGATTACTGGCTGCCGTTACCGCTTCCAGCTGATCTTCAAAGATTGATTTGCTGTCGTATAGAAGCCGTCCAATAAGTGTGCTCTTTCCATCATCAACGCTTCCAGCTGTGGTAAAGCGAAGTAATTCCATATCTAAATATCCTGTATTCATAATCATTTACTGTCTTAAAAATATCCTTCTTTCTTTCTGTCCTCCATTGCTGCCTCAGACCGTTTATCATCCGATCGACCGCCTCGTTCTGTGACTCTTGATGAAGCAATCTCATCAATAATATCTTCCAGACTATTGGCACGTGAAATAGTAAGTCCTGTGCAAGTAACATCTCCAATAGTACGACAACGGACATGTTTCTTCACAACAACCTCCTCTGGTTTGAGAGTAATGCAAGATAAAGCAGCCATCCATATACCATCGCGCTGAAAGACTTTCCGTTCGTGGGTATAGTAAAGACTGGGAAGTTCAATGCCTTCCTGTAAAATGTATTGCCACACATCCATCTCGGTCCAGTTACTGATAGGAAAAACACGAAAATGTTCACCTTGTTGTTTCTTCCCATTAAAAATATTCCAAAGTTCAGGTCTCTGATTCTTTGGGTCCCATTGTCCAAACTCATCACGATGAGAAAAGAATCGTTCTTTAGCCCTGGCTTTTTCTTCATCTCTGCGGGCACCGCCTAAAGCTGCATCAAATTTGTTTGCTTCGAGCGTATCAAGCAGCGTAACGGTTTGCAATTTATTCCGGCTGGCATTGAATCCATGTTCTTCTACCACTCGTCCTTTGTCTATTGATTCCTGTACAGAGCCTACAATTAATTTAGCTCCCAGCTTTTTAACCAATTCGTCCCGATAACTGATTGTTTCATCAAAATTGTGTCCTGTATCAATATGTAAAAATGGAAAAGGAATTGCTGCAGGATAAAAGGCTTTATAGGCAAGATAAGCCATAACTATTGAGTCTTTCCCCCCTGAAAAAAGAAGAACCGGCTTTTCAAATTGTGCAGCCACCTCTCTAAGAATATAGATTGACTCAGACTCTAATTCCTTTAAATGGGTTAATTTCAAATCACTCATAATGACTTCGTTTTGGTGTTTTATTTTATATGACAAAGATCGGGTATATGTTTTATACCTACAATCCCCTGTAAAGGGTATATTAATCTACCGTTAGTACGGTAGCTATATATTTTTAATCACCTCTGAAATAACATTCAAGACTTGTTCCAACTGACTTTTTGAATGAGCCTGAGAAATAAAATTTCCTTCAAACTGAGAAGGCGAAACATATATTTTCCGGGCAAACATTGAACGAAAATATTGGGCAAATCGTTGTTGATTACTTTGTTTGGCATCAGCAAAATTATATACCGGCTGTTCATTAAAGAAGAGAGTAAACATTGAGCCTATATGGTTTAACTGGATATCTTTCCCTTTAATCACCTCTTTCAGTTCCTGAATAAACCATTCAGACTTGGTTTCCAATTCCGAATAAAAATTATCTTTCCGAAGGATACGAACTGTTTCAATGCCGGCTGTCATGGCAATGGGATTTCCAGACAGAGTTCCAGCCTGATATACCGGACCGTCAGGAGCAAGAATAGACATTATATCAGACCTTCCACCGAAAGCTGCAGCAGGAAAGCCTCCACCAACAATCTTTCCTATTGTTGTAAGATCAGGAATCACGTTCAGCCTACCTTGTGCGCCTCCTAAAGACAAACGAAAACCAGTAATTACTTCGTCAAAAATAAGTAATACTCCGTGTTTACTGGTTATTTCACGAAGAAATTCCAGGAAGCCATTCTTAGGCAGTACCACTCCCATATTACAAGCTATGGGTTCAATTATCACTGCTGCGATCTTATCTCCATTTTTATTAAAATAAGCTTGCACTGCATCTTGATCATTATAAGGTAAGCTTGTTGTGTACTTGGTAAAATCAATAGGTACACCAGCAGAAGAAGAGTTGCCTATATTGGCTACTCCAGAACCTGCAGAGACTAATAAATGATCAGCATGACCGTGATAGCATCCATCGAACTTAACAATAATATTTCGCCCGGTAAATCCTCTTGCCACACGAACAGCACTCATCACAGCTTCTGTACCCGAATTTACAAAACGTACTTTTTCAATAGAAGGAAATGAATCTGCAACCAAACCGGCCAAAGTGGTTTCCTGCAAAGAAGGAATGCCATAACTACTTCCATTCTCCACCGCAAGTTTCACAGCTTCATTTACCTGAGGATGTGAATGTCCCAGAATGAAAACTCCCCAAGAAAGGCAAAAGTCTATGAATTGATTATCGTCTATATCGGTTAAGATGGTTCCCTTTGCTTTTTTGATAAATAATGGCACTTCTCCAACACTACGAAGAGCTCTAACCGGACTATTTACTCCACCCGGTATTAATTTAACAGCTTCATCAAAAGCCCTTTGTGATTTTACTCTTTCCATAATTTTGCATATTCTTTTGCATAATATGTAATAATATAGTTTGCTCCAGACCGTTTGATAGCGATCAGACTCTCATAGAACACTCGCATCTCGTCCAAATAGCCAAGTTTGGCTGCAGCTTTCAACATAGAATATTCGCCAGACACCTGATATGCCACTAATGGTATTTTGGGGAAGCGATCACTGGCTCTAGTAAGAATATCCAGATAAGGTAAAGCTGGTTTCACCATTGTCCAATCGGCTCCTTCTTCTATATCAGCAGCAATTTCTTCCAAGCCTTGATTGGTAGTTCTAAAATCCATCTGATACGTTTTCCTATCGCCAAAAGCTGGTGATGATGATGCAGCATCACGGAATGGTCCATAGTAGGCTGAAGCATATTTTGCCGAATAGGCTAAAACTTTAGTGGGAAGATTGGCCGTTTTCAGTTTTTCTTTAATGGCTTCTACCTGTCCATCCATCATTGCAGAAGGAGCTACAAAATCGGCTCCAGCCAATGCGTGTTGATAAGCCATTTCTGCAAGTAAAGGTAGTGTGCTATCATTGTCTACATCATGGTTGTGAAGCAATCCGCAGTGACCGTGACTTGTATATTCACACAAGCAAACATCTGTAAAAACTACAATTTGAGGGTAACGTTGCTTTATAGCACCCACGGCTCTGCATATCAAAGAATCGGAAGCATAAGCCTTACTCCCCATTTCATCTTTCTCGCTTTCCTTGACTACTCCAAATAGGAGTATCTTATCTATACCTAATAACAGTATTTCACTAATATCAGCCAACAGTCTATTAATAGAAAAACGGAAGACTCCAGGCATAGATTCAATTTCTTGTTCTATATCCGAACCATTTACTACAAAATAGGGATAAATAAAATCATTTACTGAAAGGCTGATATCAGCATATTGGTCGCGTGTTTTCTGGTCAGTTCTGAATTTTCTGAATCTTTTCATTGATTTCTATATTTATTATATTTTTCTTGAGTTACTCTTCCTTTAATGATGTAATGAATATGCGATGGAATTTCTCCGTATAAGCGTATAAAATTATCTATGCAGGAAGGTGAGGTAAATACTACCGAATCAATAGTTGACAGGTTCACTTTCTTTGGATGTTCCGGATAGCGATTGTGATAAACTGTAATTGTTTCTACACTGAATCCTTGTGAACGTAGTCCGGAAGGAATTATATCGAGTGCCAGATCCGAACGGGGGATCAACACACCATTACCTTTAGTTGTATTTTCTTTACTAAATAAATTGATAATCCCGTAAGAATCTTCTTCCTCCGCTTCCAAATCCGGAGAAATGCCATATAAGCGAAGTTTTTCTGAGGTTATTTTTCCGATAGAAACGATACGGACATGAGCCAGATAACGGCTATCTAAATGAAGCTCACTTAATGCCTGAAAAAAGTAATGCACAGCATAACGGCTTGTAAAAAGTAAATAACGAAAATATTTCAATTCTGTAATGCTTTGATAAAGCCTGTTCTTGTCTTTGCAGCCTGTAATCTCAATGAGCGGTGTATGAATCACTTTTCCCAAATGAGCATATCCTTCAGCATGAGTTCCGAGAACTAATATATTCTTTGGAAGCAGCTCTTTAGCCTTATGTGAACGCAGTTCCACTACTTTACCAACAACCATAATCAAAGGTGTGGGATAATGTATATTACTTGTAAGTAATGATTGAAGAGTTGTGAAATATTCAGTCTGATTCTCCCTCGACACATTATGCACAAGCAGTACAGAAGTTTCGGGCGACCTTCCGTGGCGAATTATTTCACCGGAAATTTCTCCCAAACGGGCAGCCCCCATATAATAAACAAGCGTATCAGCATCAGGAACGCTCACTGGCTGAGAATGTCCCGATATATAAGCGACCGATGAAGCCAGATCTCTATGTGTGAGACTAATCTTTGATAGAGAAGCCAATGCATTAGCTGTAGATATTCCAGGAATTACTTCCACTTTAACCAGGTTACTTTGTAGAAATTCGACCTCTTCTCCGCCATGAGCAAAGATCATCGGATCACCTCCTTTCAGACGAACAACACGTTTGCCCTGGCGAGCAGCCTGAAGCAGAAGAAGATTAATGTCCTGTTGCTCGGCACTGTGTTTACCACTACGTTTGCCTACATAAATTTTCTCAGCTCTATAATTATTCAAAAAGCTGTTGTCTAACAGATCATCATAAAAAATTATTTCTGCATCCTTTATGGCTCGTTCTCCGGCAATAGTTAACAGATCAGGATTACCTGGTCCAAAGCCTACAAGCGTAACCTTTCCATAGTGCCGTAGAAGATCTTTTTCGGCAAAGAACTCTTCTAAATCTGTTCTTTTTTGTAAAGCAGTTATGGCAAGATATCCTTGAAGAGGATGAGTCTGAAAGGGTAAAACCTCCGCAATGAGTTGTTCTAAACCTAAACGCTTCAGAGCACATGTAGCCACAATTAATGCATCAATTTTGTTTTCCTTTATTAAGTTAATCCGTTCCTCTATAGTTCCCCGAACACCTACAACTGTGATATCTGAACGCAATGCCAGCAGTTCCTTTTTTCTCATAGGTGAGCTGGTTCCTATCCGGGCTCCGGATGGTAAGTCTTTCAACGTAAGTTGATCGCGACTAGCCAGTGCATCCGTCTGATCAAAAGCTTCAAATAGTGCGATAACCTCTAATGACGGATGAAGCGGATAAGGTAAATCTTTTGCAGAATGAATAGCAATATCTGCTTCTTCATTAATCAAAAACTCATCAAGCTCACGGGTAAAAAGGTCCGCAGGGGGAGAATCCAGTAAAGACAATTGTTTATTCTTATCGCCAAAAGAATCTAATGTTACCAGTTCATGAACGATGTGAGGAAATTGCTGAAATACTTCTTTAACTTGTAGCAAAGCAAGATTACTTTTCCGACTTATTACTCTGATTGCTCGTATTTGTGTCATCTTTTGTTCTTTTATCTGACAAAGTTACACCAGTTACGGCAGATAAGAAATGCCATATATTCGGTATTTTGATACCATAAAAAAGGTATTATCCGGAGACTAATTTTATTTTTGATGTACATCGGAGCTATACTTTAATGTACATCAAAGTATGCGTTAGATATACATCAAAAGGGTATTTAGATGTACATCAAAAAATAAACTTGTAAGGGCTAAATTAGTATTCTTTCCTTGCGTTTCTTAAAAGCAGTCTGCAAGTTATGAATTTCGTTCTCAATAATTTGTTCGGCTTTCACCACTTCCCGTTTCCGCAAAGTTATGTTTTTGCTGATATGCCTTTCTATATCCTGTAAATTATAGAGAGATACATTAGGAAAAGATTTGATCCGTTCATCTACATCTCTTGGAAATGCCAAATCAATGATTAATAATTTTTTTTGCGAATCAATATCTTCAGGACGTATAATTAAATGAGGAGCAGAAGTTGCAGTAATCAGAATATCAGAAAAGGCTATAAACTTGTGTTTGTCTTTCAAATCACACACCTCACAATCTGTAGCCTGTGCCAACATTCGTGCTTTCTCCACACTTCTATTGGCTAGGAAAATAGCATGTGAACCTTTATTTTTTAAAAACTTGATGGTATCTTCCGTTAGTTTATTTACTCCAATAATACTAATAAGTGAATGCGAAAAATCGACTTCTTCATCTTTCATAATTTCAAGAGCAGCCAAGCTGTGAGATACCGCCCCCTGAGAAATTTCTGTTTCACTACGCACACGTTTACCGACAGACAAGGCAGTCTGAAAAAGTTTATGAATAGAAATAGGCAACTTATGATTCTTACACGCTTGACAATAAGCTTCCTTTACTTGTCCTTGAATGGCTCTTTCTCCAGGCAAAGCCGATTCCAGTCCAGAGGTTACTCTGAAAAGATGACGAATCACGTTATCCGGTATATCTCCTTCACCTTTGTAAACTTCTATGCGGTTACAGGTTTGAAGTAATACATGAGGGGCCTCATCTTTGAAGTTTGTATTATTAAAATAGAATTCTCTTGCTTCCAATGAAGTATTTTGTGTACTAATCGATTCGTAATATACCATTTTCAATAAGTTCTTTTATGCGATTACGAATAGCAATAGACCGCTTAACCTCTTTGGCATCTGATCCTACTGCTATTGTGATATTATTTTTTAAACAAATGGCTGGAGACACAAAGTCACATAAGTCTGGAGCATCACACACGCTGGCTATAATTCCCCTACCCTCAGCATCATTTTTTATTTGTTGGTTCAGTTCATGGTTATCCGTGCAGATATATACTAACTGAAACTCATTCAAATCGTCCGGCTCATATTCTTTCTTTCTGATCAGAAAAGGCAACTCCTGAAATTTTTCATCAATTTCAGGAGCAAGTACAATAGCTTGGTCTGTGAAACGATAAAGAATTTCAGCCTTGTGAGCTGCAACTTTTCCACCGCCTACGATGAGTATCTGACGATTACTTATATTAATTGAAACAGGTAAAAATTTCAAAATTCACTTCGTTTAGTCCTTAATAGACAATACCTTATCTACAGGAAGGTTCTTAAATATAATATTCAGTAGGATCAATAAGTCCCACTTTAATTGCATATACGGTTAATTCATGAATACTGCACACTCCTAATTTCCGGAATATATTTTTTCGGTGGGTCATCACAGTGTGGTAGCTTAAATTTCTGATCATAGCAATCTCTTTGGTCGTTTTTCCATTAACAATAAATGTGGTTATATCCCGTTCGGTCGGAGTAAGACATACATTAAGATTGCTTGGTTTAGGGGGAGTAGCATTGTTTCTCATCAATAAACTTAGTAATTCAGACTGAATATAATAACGTCTCTTCAAAGTAAAGTTTACAGCAATATCGAGTTCCTCCATATCAATATTTTTAAGAATTACATTTGACCCTATTTTTTCTGTAATAAAAGATAATTGTTCCTCTTTGAAACGATCTCCAATAAAAAGTTTTCGCAGAAATTTGTGTTCTTCAAAAAAAAGAGCTAATTCGTCCCTTCCGGAAAAATCAAACAACTCAATATCAATAATTAGCAAAACATTATCATCAGATATTTCTTGCAGGAATTCTGTTAAAGTTTGCTTTTCAGATAATTCCAGAACAGAACTGAATATCCCGCTATTTTCAGCCCAGGTCTTCAATCCAGTAGCCGTGAGAGGTTGATTATCTGCTATGATAAGTGTTGCCTGACTCATGTATTTATTTCTTTTTAATTATTACTTTCCAATAGTCCTGCACTTGAGTTTCGCTTATAATAGAGTGTCCTTCATTGCGGACTGAGCCTGGAACATTTTCTATCGGTGCACCGTTGTCGAGCCATACTTCCAGCAAATCGCCCGATGAAAGGGGCGACAACGCAAGTTTAGTTTTTACAAAGTTCATAGGGCAGCCTACACCACGAAAGTCTTTTGTTGTAATAACCTCCTTTGCCTTATTCTCAACCGGAGATTCTACAGGCTCAGCAGTTTTCACATTTTTAAATTGCAAACTGTCATCCATGTTCTTATAAAGAGTAACTACTATATCTGCCAACTGAAAAGCTGTTTCTTTTTGCATCAATAAGTCTCCTTTTTTCTTAGCCGTTTCAACCACTGTTTTAAACTTCTGATCTACCAGTCCAGCTTCAATGAAAAGAGAATTGAACAGATTAAATGTATCTTCAATGGTTCGAGGTTCGGCACCTCTGGTTATGAGTAACATCCGTGATGATGAGTAAACAAGATCATAAAGCAGCACATTAATTTTCTTTTCAGAAGTTTCAGACTCTAAAACCTTTATAGTATCCTCAATAATCTTTGCATCAAGGTCGATCATATCAAATAATCCGGCAGAACATTCTGCTTTTCCTCGTGCAGTTAAAGAAAAGACATCTTCACTGTCCCAGTCATAATAATAGTTTTTGTCTTCACTAAAAAGAGGAATATCTTTATATTTGTTGAGTAGAACCTCAATTACATCCTTTCCATCTTGCTCCAGAAAATTGTTGAATGAGGTATAACTATCTTTCTTCTCAAGAAAAACAGTTAATACATCAACGGTA
>Ga0183100_1001253_pt1 | contig 13480 bp, 10 predicted proteins | sample Biomet2_FD_127789 | JGI IMG/M metagenome (GOLD analysis project Ga0183100, IMG submission 127789) | Microbial communities from bioreactor (seeded with anoxic lake sediment) at LBNL, California, USA - Biofuel metagenome 2 | ecosystem: Engineered > Bioreactor > Anaerobic > Unclassified ...
GCGGGGTGGCCGCCTGCGGCCTGCTGGAATTGGCGGATTTGCTTGGCGAGGCCGGAGAACCCTATCAAGCGGCGGCGTACAACCTGCTGCGCGCGATGGACGAAAACCACGCCGACTGGTCGGATGCGTATCCCGCGATCCTTACGCACTGCACGGGGTCCTATCATACGCCGGATCGTCATATTGCTATGGTGTATGGGGACTATTACCTGATTGAGGCGGTTTGCCGATTGCTGGGAAATTGGAAATTGCGGTGGTGATGAAGTTGCGCCTGACCCTAATTCAAACCAAACAGAATGCGCTGTACGATTTTGCGCATCAGCAAAAGCCTATTTCCGCGGAAACGTCCCGTGCGCTGCGCGCGTCGATGGCGGAGGAGACCCTGGCCCTGATGCAGGCGGCGCCGGAAACCGATTTGATGGTAACCAGCGAAGCCGTCAACTTTCCGGGATTGGCCAAACAGCTGGAGGCCCCCTATGCCGCCCACGTCGAGAGCCAAATGCTGGAGGAACGCTTTGCCGCCATCGCACGGCAAAAGGGTTGCTACATCGTAGGCGGTCTGTATACCGCTCGGGATGGACGCCTGTACAACGAGGCGGTTGTTTGGAATCGCAGCGGAATGGAAGTCGCGCGCTATCGCAAGGTACACCTGGCGGGTGATGAGCAGCTGTCCCTCACGGCAGGGGAACAATACTGTACCGTGGACGCGGATTTTGGCCGTTTTGGGGTTTGCGTATGTTGGGATATGCAGTTTCCGGAGGTGTGCCGGCACTACGCGGTGCAAGGGGTCAGGCTGGTGGTATGCCCCACTTGGGGATGGGAGCAGCTGTATGCGCACGCGCGCGCGTATGAGAACGGCATTTTTGTAGCGGGCGCGATGGCGGTGCCTTATCAGGGCATTATTGAGGGGATTCGGACGCCCAGCGAGCTGGTTGCCCCGGATGGAACCGTGCTTGCAAGAGCCTCGAACGATCGCGCGCAGTCGCTGACCTGCACCTTCGATCTGGACGCGATGGCACAACTGCATCAAATGCGGATGCATGATCGCAAACCGGATACGTATCAGGCGCTTGTGAGCCATTCCAACGGCGAACGCTGAAAGCGCCCGTGACATGGATCCGCTCCAAAGGGAGCCTATCACGGTATGGTTTCCGCAAGCCGCGCCATGTTGTTTAGGAGGGGTTGCATGACCATTCATAACCCGATTTTACGGGGTTTCCATCCCGACCCTTCCATTGTGCGCGTGGGAGAGGATTACTATCTGGCGACCTCCACCTTTGAGTATTTTCCAGGTGTAGAAATCCATTATTCCCGGGATTTGGCGCACTGGAGGCTGTTGACCCGGCCGCTTGACCGGCTGAGCCTGCTGAACCTGACGGGGGTAGGCGCATCCCAGGGCGTGTGGGCGCCGGACCTTTCCTGGCGCGACGGCACGTTTTATCTGGTGTACACGGTCGTCACCTCTTTCTATTGCAACATGTATGACACGCATAACTACGCGATTACAGCAAAAAGCATCCTTGGCCCGTGGTCGGAACCCGTAAGGCTGAATGATTATGGGTTTGATCCATCTCTGTTTCACGATGAGGATGGGCGAAAATATATCGTGTCTATGGTTACCGATCACCGTGTGCCCAAGAAGTATGCGGGCAGGCTGGTGTTGCAGGAAGTGGATGCGGCTACGCTCGCCCCGGTGAGCGAGGTTCGCGAGATTTACGCAGCCAACCCCGTGTATCTGGAAGGGCCGCATATTTACCGGCAGGATGGGCTATATTACCTGTTTGCGGCGGATACGGGCACGGGCGAGCTGCATGGGCAAAGCGTGCTGCGCAGCGCTTCCGTATGGGGCCCTTACGAGATGTATCACCCGAAATATGCGCTTCGCACAGCGGAAGGGGAAGCGTGGAGCCTGCTCACGGCGCGCCACCATCCAGAGCATCCGTTACAAAAAACCGGCCATGCCGACCTGTTGCAAACGCAAACAGGCGAATGGTTTGCCGTGTATCTGTGCGGCAGACCCAGCAGCCGTTGCAATGCGCCCATGGCACCAAAAGCGCCCGGTGCCCGGCGGTATCCGCTGGGCAGGGAAACGGCCATTGCGCGTATCGCATGGGAAAACGGCTGGCCCGTGCTCGCCAACGGCACGGCCCTGCCGGATGTTACGGTGGAAGCACCAGCCCTGCCGGCGTGCCCATGGCCGGAGCCGCCGGAGACGGATGCCTTTACCGCGGAAACTTTGGACATCCGCTGGCAATTTTTACGGTTGCCCTTGGATGAGGCTGCATGCACGCTTACCGCCAAGCCGGGGCACCTTCGCCTTTACGGTGGGGATGGGTTGAGTTCGCGGTTCCGTCAAAGCATGATCCTGCAAAGGGTTACCGAGCATAACGGGCTTATGGAAACCGCGGTGCTTTTTGAACCCGCTGTGTTTAAGCAGATGGCAGGTTTGATCCTTTGGTATGACAATGATAATTACATCTATCTGCACCTGACCCATGATGAGCAACTTGGCAAAGTTGTGACGTTGCTGACCGCTGAAAACAAACGCTATGCCTATCCGGCAGGCGTTGTGCTGGTAGCGCAGGGAGAGCCCGTCCGCCTGCGGATGCAACTGCAAAGCGATGATGCGTTTTGCAGCTATTCTGTTGGCGATGGCGCGTGGCAACCCATCGGCGGGGCGCTGGACGCGACGGCATTATCCGACGAAGCCTGTGCCGAAGGCTGGTTTACCGGCACTATGGTTGGCCTTTGCTGTCAAGATGTAAGCGGAGCCCGCCAATGGGCGGATTTTGCTTATTTTACCTATCATCCGGAGCGTGAGGACGCGCGGTAAAGGAGCGGTCATGAACCGAATTGCAATCTATCGCGATTCCATCTGTTTGGCGCAACAGGCGTCGCGAGAGGAAGTTTGCCTGGTTTTTGATGGATTGTATCGCGAGGGCGACGCAATCGTGTTTGAGAGCGACGAGCGCCTTACCCGTGTGCGGGTCGATCAATCCCTTGAGTCGGCAAGCCTTTATCTGCCCACGGGAGCATGTACCTTCAGGTTGCCGCTTGCGGGGGACAACCTTGCCGCCTACCCGCCCATGGCGTTTCAGGCGCAAAGGCATCTGCTTTCCCTCGCTGCGGATACAGGCTGTACCTACCGTAACCTGGCGTTGAATCCGCTGGATCAGCGCGGGTCGGTTACGGCTTACCCGCACGCGACCGCAAATGTAGAAACTCGGGATGAATCCGTCTTTTGCGCCCGGAATGTTATCGACGGGCTTGTGTGCGCGGCGGGGCATGGGGTATGGCCTTACCAAAGCTGGGGCATTGGCGCGAGAACGGACGCATGCCTCACCCTTGATTTTGGGCGCGAGGTAGAAATCGATACAATGGATGTATACCTGCGCGCGGATTTTCCACATGACGCGTACTGGACGCAAGGGACGGTGGTTTTCAGCGACGGCAGCGAGCAAACTTTTCCTTTGCGCGGCGTCGAGGGCCGCCAGCGCATCGCGATAGGCACACGCCGGGTGCGTTGGCTGCAACTGGACAGGCTGATGAAGTGTGATATGCCAAGCGCCTTCCCGGCGCTGCGGCAGTTGATGGTATATGGTCGGGATATTGCGTAAAGGGGTGAGCCTATGAAAGACATGTTTTCGCTGCAACATAAGGTCGCGCTGGTTACCGGTGCCAGTTACGGCATCGGGTTTGCGCTTGCAAGCGGTTTTGCGCAAGCAGGCGCTACGGTGGTGTTTAACGATCTCAGGCAGGAAATGGTAGATCGGGGTCTGGCAGCCTACCGTGCGCTTGGAATCCAAGCGCACGGCTATGTTTGCGATGTAACCGACGAGGCGCAGGTACAGGAAATGGTTCGCCGCATCGAGGCGGAGGTGGGCGTGATCGACATTCTGGTAAACAACGCGGGTATCATCAAGCGCATACCGATGTTGGAGATGAGCGCCGATGATTTTCGTCAGGTGATTGATGTGGATTTAAACGCTCCCTTTATTGTATCCAAGGCTGTGATACCCGCCATGATTCGCAAAGGGCAGGGCAAGATTATCAACATTTGCTCCATGATGAGCGAACTTGGCCGCGAAACGGTAAGCGCGTATGCCGCGGCAAAAGGCGGGCTGAAGATGCTCACGCGCAACATTTGCAGCGAGTATGGCGACTATAACATCCAATGCAACGGCATCGGGCCCGGCTATATCGCAACGCCGCAGACCGCTCCGCTGCGGGAACCGCAGGCGGATGGCAGTATGCATCCGTTTGACAGTTTCATCCGCGCTAAAACGCCCGCTAACCGATGGGGTGAGACGGATGACCTGATTGGCCCTGCGGTTTTTCTGGCCAGCGAGGCGAGCAATTTTGTGAACGGGCACATCCTGTATGTGGACGGCGGCATTCTCGCCTATATTGGCAAGCAACCTTGAAACGGCGTGATAGGCTTGCGCATACCGCGGTTGCAGGCGATGGCGCTCCCGGCGGCCCCGCGCTACGCAAGGGTTGCAATAGCAGCCCTTGCGTAGCGTAGCGGTTGGCTGGCGCGTTGAGCGGCTTGGATAGCCGGCGGAGGGGGATGCACGTTGGCGGGACAGCCGTTGCGTTGCACGGCTGACCCTGCGTAAACGGGCCCGCCGATGCCGGCGCCGCCGGCGGGCTTGATCAGCGCTGGAATATCGCGGCAAACCACCGGCTAGCTTTTGCCAAGGAGAGAAATCACCCTGTAACCCTGTGGCAACTGGTGGAGCGGGAAAAACAAACGGAGGTCGTGCCATGGAAAAAACCGTGCGCGGCGTTTACAAAATGTCATTTGGAACGCCGGAAAACCATACCTATGTACGTTTTCGCGAATATCCCGCCAAAGCGGTCGGGGAAGACTGCGCGCCTCCTTTTACGGAGGCTGATATTACATTTGATGTGTCCTTGCGCGGGTGTTCGCTGACGATGCCCTTGCACGGCGAGGTTTATGGCTTTGGTTTACAGTTGAAGGCATTCCGGCACACGCTTACCAAAAAGGTACTGCGCTGCAACGCGGATGCTCCCTCCCAGAGCGGAGAATCCCATGCGCCTGTTCCATTTTTCGTGACAACTGCCGGTTATGGGGTACTGGTGGATAGCGCGCGGGATGTGGCTTTCTATTGCGGGCAGGCGCGCGCCAAAGGAAAATCGCGGCATTTCGCCAACGCCCCCGGCTCCAGCGCGCCGGAGGCGACCGATGCCGCATACCGCAATGAACTCCCCGGCTCGACAACCAATATGCGGGTGGAAATTCCCGTGGCGGCCGGGGTGGACATCTATCTGTTTGCGGGCAGCAGCATGTTGGACGCCGTGCAGAAATACGTAATGTTTTGCGGCGGCGGCGCGGCCATGCCGGAATGGGGGCTTGGCGTCTGGTATCGTATGTACGGCGCCTCCATCGCGGAGGACTGGGTCAGGCTGGGGGAGCGTTTTCAGGCAGAAGGGCTGCCTGTTTCCGTGATCGGGTTGGAACCTGGCTGGCAAACGCATGCCTATTCCTGCTCCTACCAGTTTGACGGGGCGCGGCTGGGCGACTATCAGGGCGCGCTGAGCCGCCTTCGGGCGATGGGCTACCGGATCAACCTATGGGAACACTGCTATACGCACCCGTCTTCCCCAATCTATGAGGCTCTTTTGCCCCATGCCGGGAATTTTGAAGTGTGGGGCGGGCTGGTGCCGGATTTTTCGCAGAGACAGGCACGCGACATTTTTCTGCGGCAGCAACAAACGCTGGGCGCAGACAGCTTCAAGCTGGATGAATGCGATGGCAGCGACCATACGGGAGGTTGGAGTTACCCTGATGGAGCGAGCTTTCCTTCCGGGATGGACGGCGAACAGATGCACCATCTGCTGGGGCTGTTGTATCAGCAAACCATCAACGAGGCGTTCCCATCGGCTTGCCACAGCGTGCGCGCATCAGGAGCGATGGCTGCGCCCTACCCTTTTGTGCTATATTCCGATTTGTATGATCACCGCGATTTTATTCGCGGTGTGGTCAACGCCGGATTCTCGGGCTTGTTATGGGCGCCGGAGGTACGCCATGCGACTGATTTGAAGGACTTGATTCGCCGCCTGCAGACGGCGCTTTTTAGCCCGCAGATGCTTGTGAATGCCTGGTATTTGCAAAACCCGCCGTGGGAACAGCTCGATACCGAGTTAAACAATCGCGGGATTCCAATGGCGGAAGCGGAGCAAGCGCGGCGCATGGTTCGCGCGCTGTTTGAAAAACGGATGGAGTTGGTTGCCTATCTGGCGAAGATGTATCAACAGTATCAACGCACGGGAAAGCCGGTGTTCCGCGCGATTATTTTGGATTACCCGCAGGATTTGGAATGCCAGCTGATCGACGATGCCTACCTGATGGGGGATCACTATCTGTTTGCGCCGCTTACCGCCCAAAGTGACACGCGCGAAGTGTATTTGCCGCAAGGCCAATGGTCGCGAAACGGTCGGCCTTACGCGCCGGGGTGGCATACGTTTACGTGCGGGCTTGAGGAATACCTTCTATTTGAAAAAGCGTAACGCTTGGAGGTATCGGTATGAAGAACGGGACCTGCTGGACGGACGACCGGGGGGATCTGATACAGGCGCATGGCGGGATGATCGCGCGGTTTCACGATACGTGGTACTGGTATGGGGAGAACAAGAATGCGGAGAACTGCGTAAGTAACGGCAAACAGTTGACACGGGTAGATGTGATAGGCATATCCTGCTACAGCAGTCAAAACCTGACCGACTGGCATTTTGAAGGGTTGGCGCTTGCCAGCGTGCCAGAGGACGAGACGCATCCGCTGCATCCAAGCCGTGTTTGTGAACGTCCGAAAGTGTTTTACCATGCCGGCAGCCGTCAATATGTCATGTGGTTTCACGTGGACAACGCAGATTACCGCTTTGCGCAGGCGGGTTGCGCGGTAGCTGACCACCCCGAGGGGCCGTTTCGTTTTTTATACGCCAAACTGCCCAACCGCCGCGATTGCCGCGACATGACGCTGTATTGCGATGCTGCGGATGGTCGGATGTATCTGGTGCATAGCGGGGATTGGAACAAAACCCTGTATTTTTCGCAATTGACGGATGATGGATTGGACTTTACCGGCGTATGCCATGCCGCGATGATCGACCAGGAACGGGAAGCGCCAGCGCTGTTTTGGCACAATGGACTGCACTACTGTATTACTTCAGGCTGCACGGGTTGGCAACCCAACAGCGCGCTGTATGCCACGGCAACGCATCTGTCCAATGGCATGAAACTGATTGACAACCCCTGTGAAGGGCCTGACGCAAGGCGTACGTTTGGCGGCCAGAGCACATGGATTTTTGAAGCGAAAGGCCAACGGTACCTGATGCTGGATCATTGGAAGCCTATGGATTTGAAGCATTCCGGATACAGCATTTTGCCCATTACGGTGGATGACGGAAGGCTGACCGTGCGCTGGGAGGATGATTTTTTACCCTAAGACGCGGATTGGCAGATAAATTGGTTGCTGCAGTGCTTTCTCCTTCACGGGAGCGGTAAGTTCCATTTTACGCATTCGAAACTGGCGCGTAGACAGGTGGCGGATAAACGTTGCATCAGGCGCTAAGCTCCTGCCTTTTGCGGCCATAGAATCATGCCGTCCCAGCCCGAAGATGCCTGTATTCGCGATTGGGTATGATTCTTTGGGGTTTACGTATTGGTTACGCCGAGGAGGCAGATTCGCCGGCCTTTTTTGGCGTTGGTTGTGCGATATGCTTTTTCTTTCATATCGATGCCCTCGCCGTATTCCGGCAATGGTAAGCTGCTTTGTTTTAACGATCGAACGGGGTTCTTGTCAGATCGGGCGAATTCACGCCACGGTACGCGAGTTTCATGGCCAAGCATTTCATTGGGTTTGGTTTGTCAGGGGTTGGCCTCTGACGGTTGTCTGGCGCGGAACGATTTCGGTTACCGGTTTTTTGCTGCAATGGCTAAAGCATGAATCATAACAGGTAAGCGGCTCCTATGGGAGCCTGCTTTGTTTGCGTTTCTGGTTCGCGCCACCAATCACATGAAACCGGATGTTTTATGAAAAGGAAGAATTTCATGAAACTGTGTAACCGATTGTCATAAATTTCCGTGAAAAGTTGAATAATTTCCGATTGGCTGGTCGTGATATCTTTTACATTGTTTGCCCTTCCAGCATCAGGCGGGTTATATGATATGTGGGAAAATGCTACTAATGGTTGTAAGCCCTACAGTTTACAAGGATTATCATTGCCAGAATGTTTTCGATATGGTATACTGTGTGTAAGCGTTGAAGATTGCTCAGCTCGGTAATATTCTTTTTGGAAGCGAGGCATCCCGTGCAATTTGCTCTGCTTGTCAAATCACACGCCAACGTGCGATACGCACAGTCAATGCAAAAGCTAGCTACACTTGAATGTGAGTGTATGCTGTACGCATTACAAGCGAATGCGAGCGTTCGCGTGGAATCGCTTGCGAACATCCCCTTTCTGATTTTGGAAACAGACGGGATGGATGAACGGAGCTGGAGTTATCTCTCGCGGCATTCCGCAGTGGCCATGGCGGCGCTCAGAGATGGAGAATGGTTGAAACCTCTGGCGTTGCAATCGGATTGGTACTTGGAACCTGAACTGGCGCAGGTACTCAAGTACAAAGGCAAGACCAATGCGGATTTTACCATGATGATGCTCAACTGTGCGCGTTCCGCATCCGCGTTTGCACTGGATCCGTCGCCGCTTACGGTGTTGGATCCACTGTGCGGGAGAGGTACGTCTCTGTTTTGCGCCCTGCAATGTGGAGATCATGCCATCGGCGTGGAAACGGATGAGACCGCCGTTCATGACGCGGACGTGTATTTGGAGCGCTTTTTGCAGTTCCACCGTTACAAGCACCGGCATGAAGAACAGTCGCGTACGCTGCGGGCGGGCGGAGCCGTCCGGGAGAAACGCTTTACGCTGGCCCAAAACGCGGAAGCTTATAAACAGGGCGATACGCGAACAGTACGCATTCTGCGGGGCAACACCGTACAAACGGATGAGATGCTAGGACGTGCCTGTTGCCACTTGATTGTGGCGGATTTGCCTTATGGTGTGCAGCACGCGCCCAAAGACGCGAAGGAATTAGGTACTTTTCATGGCTTGCTGGACGGGGCGCTGCCAGCCTACTACCGGGCGTTAAAACCCGGAGGCGCAATTGCGATAGCCTTTAACACCTATACGCTACCACGCGCCGATGTGATAGGCGCACTGCGCAAAGCTGGGTTTGTACCGCTGGAACAGCCGCCGTTTGACGACTTCTCCCATTGGGTGGAACAGGCTGTAAACCGGGATATGGTTGTTGCTCAAAAGACGTCCGAACATGGATGACCATTTTTCGATGACGCTCTGGTAAAATGGTTCGCCTATCAGGGTTGCAAAACTGAAAAAGAAAAACCGAATACGAAACACAGTACTTATCATGTTCCATTGGATTGACAACAAGTTTTGATTGCGACGAATACACAGGGAGGTATTTCTTTGCTTACAAGTGAATTACATGCCATGACGGTGATCGAGCTGCGAAAACTGGCGCGTGAAAACAGCGTGAAACTGAGCGCTGGTATCGACAAGGAAGGGATTATCAACCGTCTTGCGGAATCGCTTGGCACCGTTAGCGCAACGGATACGGCAGTGAAAGGGACTGCCGGCGAAGCGCATAACACGATGCAACCAATGGCTGACGCACCCGTCGCGGCGCAGGAGGCGAGGGAAGAAAGCCTCCATGCCGCGCCGCTTTCCGCCGACGTCACCTCGGTGCAACCCGCAAACGGACGCGGTTGGGGCGAACGCGGCGCGACAGACGCTTCGGCACGTGACGATTATCAAACTGCGTATCGGCAGTCTATGCAAACACGGGCGAGTAACCCAACCCTGAAACAACCCATGCGGCAACCTGTGTGGCAGCAATCCCATCAGAATGCAAGCCCCACGCGCTTTGGCCCGCCGGTAAAAATCCAACAGCCGCAAAGTATGCCCAGACAGGAAGAAGAGGTTCATTACAGCGAACCTTCCCCCACCCAGCAAAGGCCGCTGTTTCCGCAGCAAACGCTGGATGGTTACCGATTGGGCTATCGGGCGGCGCCCGCGCGCGAATATGGCAGGCAGGATTACCGGGGGAATTATCACGCTCCGCAGCGCACGGAATATTCCCGCCCGGGCTACAATAATCCCGGCTATAACCAGCCCAGCGGCTTTCAGCCGCCGCAACAGCCGTATTCCTCTTCCCGGTATGCGGATGTGTATTACAATGATAATCTGTATAAACCTTCACGGGATCCGGCTTTCAACGAGCCTTATGAGCGCGGGCAGCCAGCTCCGGATGCGTTGCAGGCAATGGAGGGCCAGCCCGCCGCGGGGATTTTGGAAATTTTACCGGATGGATACGGCTTTTTACGCTCCGGTACGCTCCTGCCGGGGAAAAAGGATATTTATGTATCGGTAGCAGCCATCCGTCGCTACGAATTGCGCACCGGTGATTTTGTGCAGGGTAAGGCGCGGCCGCAAAGGGATATGGATAAATTTGCCGCGCTGATGTTTGTGGAGCAGATTAACGGGAAACCTGTGGAAGAAAACGGAGAGCGCCTGTCCTTTGACGCGCTGGTGCCGGTGTACCCCAATAAACGCATTGTGTTGGAAAGTGATCGCAACAGTCAGAACTGGCCCATGCGAATTGTGGATTTGATTGCGCCAATCGGGTTTGGACAGCGCGCGATGATCATCGCGCCGCCGGAAAGCGGGAAAACCGTCATCCTGCGGGAACTTTGCATGGCCATTCAGCAAAACGATGCCGATGCGCATGTGATGATGCTGTTGATTGACGAGCGCCCTGAGGCGGTTACAGAAATCCGGGATGTGGTGGGCGATAAGGTGGAAGTGTTTGCAACCACTTTTGACGAAGCGCCCGAAAGCCAGACCCGTGTGAGTGAGACGATGCTGGAACGTGCGCAGCGGCTTGTGGAACAAGGGCGCAATGTGGTGATTTTGCTGGATAGCCTTACCAAACTGACGCGTGCTTATCAAGCTACGCTAACGCAGGGTGGTCGCGCGATGACCAACACCGTTACCCCCGCGGCGCTGGTAAAACCCAAACGCTTTTTCGGCGCGGCGCGCAACACACGAGAGGGCGGCAGCCTGACGGTGATTGCTACCATATTGGTGGATACCGGCTCCCGCGTGGACGACATTATTTTTGAAGAGTTTAAGGGCACGGCCAACATGGAGCTTTGGCTGGACGCGCCGGGGCCGAACGAGCCGATGTTCCCGGTGATTGATATGCAGCGAAGCGGTACAAAAAAGGATGATATGCTGCTAAGCGAACCGGAAATTGAAAGCCTGCGCGCGATTCGAACGGTGCTGAGCACCACCACCAACCGTGAAGCGCTCAATCAGCTTATGGGCATGATGAGCAAAACGCGCTGCAATGCCGATTTGTTCACACGGCTTCGGGATTGGGTTGCCATGTGGGAGAAAAGCGGGATTTTGGTTCGCAAGTAACTCGACGTAAAAAGGGACGTGCCGGCATCGGTACGTCCCTTTTTGCGCGAAATGCGATGTGCATTGCTCGCGGGTATGCCGGAATCGCCAAACGTTTCGCTCGCCAGGGGCATAGCAAATGCATGAGCCTATGGCATCATCTAAAGCCCTTATGCCGGTACTCGTACTCCTTTTTTCGGCGGCGAGCGTTCCAGACATTTGCATCCGACTTATGCGGCTAGGGAGCGCGTATGCCTTTGGCTCATCTTCCAATGGGGCATGGCGTTTAGCGGCAATCCGTATCCCCTCAAGAAGCGGACAATGGGAAAACCCGAATGCCATAGAGCATAGTATCCTGAAAACAACCCCACTTGGAAAATCGCGGGAATGGCACATGGAAAACTCGTTATGCTACGGGCGGGAGAAGGATACGTCGCCTTGGGAGCTGTGTGGCTGTCACAGGGTAAGGCTATTCCGTTGTTACATCGGACAGGGGCGCTTTGCCACCCCGCAAAGGGAGCGTGAACAACAGCGCGAGTCCAAATACGGTAACACATAACGCTCGTGAGGTGAAAAACGCGTGATTGTAGGTATGGTTAGAAGCAAGCAGATACCAGGCGATCGGCAGCGCGGCCGTCATGGCAAACAGAAGCGTCTGCCCATGAACCGACGCTTTCTGCGAGGGAAGAGCCGCGCTTCGCGCTAGCGGGCGACGCGATTTTCGAATGAACAGAAAACCGTATGCGAGTGCAAGCAATAGCGCTATCGCCAAATAGGCCTTTTTGGCAAAAACCCCGAACACCGCAGTAAACAGCATTTTAAGCGTTATCACGGTATCCGCAGCCTCGTAGCCGCTCCGCTCCGTGATTTTTGCCAATAGGTTGGGTATGAACCAGCCGTCTGTACCAAGCAACGATGCAATAACCCATTTGCCCGCCCACATGCCAAAGTAGCCCACCACCCAAACAAGCAGGCATGTTACAAAGCGTACAAAGGCCTCTTTGACAGAGGCGGCCGGCCGCAAAAGGGCATCCAGCAGAAAGGGCATCCCAAAGGTGGCGATAGGGTAAGTGAGATAATCAAAGTAACTGGTTGCAGCGCCAAGAAGCAGAAAGTACGCGAAAACGCGAAACGGCGTTCGAAACAGTCCCGGGATGTAAAGCTGCAGCAGCATCGCCGATAAAAACAGCAGGAGCACCGTAGAAAACTGGAGCGAAAAACCGGTTATCGCCGGTGTGATAGCGACCATCGAGAGCGCGAACGCTGGGCTGAACCGCAACAAGCCCCTATGCGCTAACCCTGCTGCGACAGCGCAAAGCATCAGCAGCTGCACAGTCATTAACAGGATTCGGATGTCCTGATAGCTGAAAACCATGAGCAGCGGTTTCAGGAACACTAAAAAACCAAGCCAATAACGGGCTACATCGGAACTGTTTAATGCTGCCGTGCCGCTTTGCCCATACTGCAGCAAAGCTGGGTAGCATCGACCTTCGTAGGTGTACATAGGCACGTCGATGGCCATTTGCAGCAAAGGCCGATCGACTTCGTGCAACGCGGCCAGCATCATGTTCGCGTCCGTGCTGTTATCTAACTGGGTGGACAGGTATCCCTTAACGAGCTGTTCGTATGCGATTTCGCCGGTAGCCCAGTCGCCGTTGAGTGCGGGCACGGACAGGCGAACCTGTTTTGCGATGGGAGCGACCGGCAGCGTATAGGCTGCCAGGAGGAAACCAAATCCGACAACCACGCAGATTGCCAAAAGGAGGGCAAGCCGCAATGGCAATCCAAAGGGGTTGTGGCGATGCGTTTTCATGAAAGGGGTTCTCCTTCCCATCGGGTGTTTGCGCGTTAGCGTACACCCGGGCTTATCAATCGGGGGGGCGCGATGGCCGGCTTGGTTATTGCGCGGCAACGGCGGCGGGGTAGATCACGGACATCGGCACCCCATAGGAACGGCTGGCGAACATCCATTGGC
>Ga0183100_1001254_pt1 | contig 13479 bp, 12 predicted proteins | sample Biomet2_FD_127789 | JGI IMG/M metagenome (GOLD analysis project Ga0183100, IMG submission 127789) | Microbial communities from bioreactor (seeded with anoxic lake sediment) at LBNL, California, USA - Biofuel metagenome 2 | ecosystem: Engineered > Bioreactor > Anaerobic > Unclassified ...
TACTCCCCTCCCGGACCCTCCTTGACGGGAGAAAAAAAACGACCGCCAAGTCAGCTCAGCGGTCGAGGGGGACCGGGGGGGCATCATGCCCCCCGGCGGGGTTCGGGGCAGCGCCCCGCTTTTTCTTTCTTACAGCGGTCGGCCAACAGGCGCTGCGTAGGATGACGCCGGCGGCGTGCCTGGAGCGCCCGGCGTACCCGGTGCAGGCGGACGCGGATTCGGACCGGCCGGCGGCGGCACGGGCGCACCGTAATTCCATTTGGTCATCGGACCGCCCATATCCATGGCCAGCGTCCCGGTGATGGCCGACAACGGATCAAGCGGCATACGATTTTTACGCGCAAAAATAATGTAATCTTCCGTCAGGCCGGTTTCCATGGTGCCGGCATGGCCCATGGACCAGAGGCGTTCCCCATTGCGCACGTCAATGACGTCGAAGGTAAAGGAGACACCGCTGTCGCCCCGGGTGCCGCCGGACATGACATAGGTGAACTTGCCGACGATGACCACGTCAACGCCCATTTTCCGACCCAGAGCCACAGCCTGGGGCGTGGAGGCGGTCCGAAGATTGGCCTCATAGATAAGCTTTGGGAAAACGCGGTCGCGCGTCCAGGTCTGCCAGACGACGCGGGTCAGCTGTTCGCCAAGTTCCTGGGGATAGGCGATATCCTGGGTGACCTGGAAGGGAACAATCAAGGCCGAAACAGGGCCAGGCGGCGAACGGAGCGGCTCGACGTAAACTTCGGGATTATTCCGTTTGGTCCAGCTATCAATATAAAGCGTGTGTTTGTCGGATAATTTCGGCTCTATGCCGCAGGCGGCCACAACAAGGGCCACGGCCAGCAGGCTGCACAGGGGCAGGACGATAGGCAAACGATGGCGCATGCGGAAACCTCCAGGGCCAGGGGCCCGTTATTGGCGCGTGGTGGTGACCACCGGCGCATCGGAAAGCGTCTTGAGCAACTGTTCACGGGAAGAGCGCAGACTTTCGCGCAACTCCAGCCGTTTTTTTGACGGCAGCAACCGGAATTCGGGACGCGAGGTCATGCGTTTGAGTTCAAGCATTTCCTGCCGGATACGCCGCACTTTGAGCAAAAAAGCCTGCTCTTCAGGCCGTACCTTGGAGGCCAACTCCGCCAATTCCGCCAATTCGCCGGCCATGTTGCGAAAAGCCTCGGGATGGATTTCCCGGGCCACCCGCCGATATTCGGCAACCGCCCGTATTTTGGCCAGCAACCATGCCCACATGGCCTTAGCCCCCGTTGCCGGTTGTATGCGTTGCAGAAACGTCACGCAGCCTGCGAATGCTTTTTGTGATCATACCGCCTTGTCGCGTTTCCTTTTGCCTGCGTCAAGAGGCCGCAAGGACTTCATCGGTCCGGGGTAAAACTTTGTAACGTGGCCAATAGAAGAAATAAATAAACCGACCACTTAATAAAGATGGCGGCCAGGGTCTGGGTATATGCGCCCTGATGGATCTTTTTGAGACCGATCGCCTGCAAGGCCATATACCAGATAAGGATAACGGGCGAAAGGATCTGGCCGGCCACCGGCACAGCCGACAACACCGTGGGCGCAGCGCTGTAGCACAGTACCCGAAACGTCTCGTTAAAGCCTTTTTCGGAACTTCTAAAAAGGCGCAACAACAAATGGGTAAACCACGCATCAAGATAAATGCCGACAGACAAAATCAGCGGCACAAGCAACAAGGCCAATAAAAAACCAAGGCTCGTAGACCCGGCGACGGCGCCCACGCCCATGGCCTCGGCATTTCCGGACTTGCCAAGCTGCATCCGCAAACCGGAAAGCGACCAGAGGAAGTCGATAACCAACAGGAATTCACTGATCAACAGATTAAAGACCAGCGCCTTCCCCTTCGGTCTGCCATCGGGCATGGACTCGAAAAAGGCGGAGGGCTGTAGCAGGATTTTTTTGAGCGTAAGAAAGAGCCCTGGCCAAAAACCATAGGCGTCCTGACGTTCCCAGGGGATCGGATCGGTTATGATTTCGGTTTCCTCCTCATCAAGATCGTCCTCTTCCTGCTTTTTTTGGGCCTCGGTCCGATGTTTATGCCGCGGCGCGTCATCCATGGCCTGCAGTCTGGCCCAGATATCGCGCACACCATCTGAGCCCAACGGATCCTGACTATCCGCCTTGTCGTCCGGAACGGCCGGCTCCTCTTTTGGGACTGCGGCCTGCCGCTCCCGCGTAGGACGAGGCGGAGTCTGTTCCGGCGCAGCCATCGTCTCAGCCACCGTCTCCACGGACGGTTCGGGTACGTCGGCCTGGGGTGTGACAACCGGCGATTCCTGCGGCTCCCGGTGGTTCCGCGAGCGAGCCTCCGGGGCGCGCGGCGCAGGAACAGACGGTTGCGACTCGGGTTGGGGCGACCGGGACCGACTTGGCTCCGTCACAGCGCCAGACGCAACGGCCTCGTCCCGATTCCGGGTCTGCCGTTCCCTCTGGCGGGAAACAGGGGGCGCAACCGGCTCGAATTCGGATTCCGGCTCCGGATCAGGATCCGGCGGAACGAATGGAGTCCGCCGGCCGGAAGGCTGTTCCGGCGCAGCATGCGACGGTGGCGCAAACGTGGGGTCATCCAACGCCATTGCCGCCTCGGTGGAAGCCTTCTCCAAGAGATGTGCGGCGGCTTCGGCGGCTGCATCAGGCGCGGCATCCACATCCTGTTCCACGGCATCGCCGGAAGTCACATCCTCTTCCGGCGTCTCGGCGGTATCAAACTGGCTGGCTGTCGCCTGCTGCAACCGCTCGCGCTGGGCAGCGGCCGGGCCGGGACGACGCCATGAGGACACTTCCCCTTCACCAAGAGAAGCGCCGGGGGAATAGCCACCAGCAGGAGATGCAGGCGCTACTTCAGGGCGAAACCGGAACCGATGGCGGCACCTGGGACAGGTGGCCATGGTCGAGGTCAACGGAACTTTGTTATCGGGCAGATCCCGAAAAAAATCACAACGGGGACAGGTGATACGCATCATGTACCTTCGCGAAACGCCCGGCCGCTACCGCCAAGCACAACTGTGCATGCGTGTAGTGTAGCCGCTCCCCGACGGCAAGGCAACCGCGTGGGCCTTGTTCGAGAGGGGTCCGGGTCGTTCAACCGAAGCGTTACCACAGGGGGGGCAGCAGCAAAACCCTTCCAGTTGGAAGGTCCCCGCCCAGGGCGGTGAAAAACGTCAGGGGGAGCGTCGGGTATTCACGATTTAACCGGTGATGGGGCGCGCCGGGAGCCCGGCTAAATGCCGAAAGCTTGCCGGCCACGGTCGCATCGTCGGTCAAAAGCCGGTTAAGATGCAAAATCGGAGCGTCCAACGCCAGAACGGCCTGCCCGGAAAGCCCCTCCAGACGTTCATGTATGGGACGCACAAAATGGGGATGGGTCGGAGGAAGATTGTAAAAAAGCCGCAATTGCAAATCCGGCCATAACCCGTGCCCAACCTTGACCCGGCTGGCGTCAGGATAAAACGTCAACCGGGGGAAATACGCCCCCCCGACCCCCGCCAGGGTCATAATCCGCCGTACGGCATCACGAAAACCAGGGCCGGGTCGTTCGTCCGGATCAAGATACAGCACCCAGCCGGTCGGACAGGCAGAAAGCATGGCATTGCGCTGCGCCGCGAAATCGCCTTGTAGGGGACGGGCCAGATGCAGAACGGGGACATTGCCGGGCACTCCGGCCTGTCGCGCCACCGCCGGCACCGCGGCAGCGTCCCATACTATAATGACCCGGGTGGGAAGATCGGCGACAGAGGCCAAAAAACCGGGCAAATCGGGTTCATTCGGCCGGGCCAAGACCGCCAGGGTTACGTCGGGACGCGTCCCGGACGGCTCTACGGCAGGAAGCGGGCCACCAATGCCGGACAGCAGCCGGCGCAGACGCGACAACCCCGTGCGCTCCTGAGGCGTGGAAGACTCGGGATTGACCGTGATCAAACACCGCTCCGGAACGCAGCCGACACAGGCCAACAGACACATGAGGGCCTGCTCCGAAGTGTCAACCAGGAGCTGCCGGGAGCCCCCGGGGGTCAGCCAGGAAACCTGACCGGTTGCAAAACGCTGCCGCGCCGCCTCAGGGTCCAGGGAAAGCACAAAGAGTGGGATGTCCGGGGGCAGACTGACCGCCAGCGCGCCTGCCAACTCGCCGGAGCCAAGCCCCAGCAGGATGACCGCCGGCCGATCGGCCGCAGCCCGCAAAATGCGTCCGACCCGGACTTTCGTTTGCGCAACGGTCGGAGGCGTAAAAGGAGGTTGTTCGCCCGGCGACCCCAGCCGCCAGGACAAGACTTCCGCGCTATAGCGAAAAAAAGGATGCACTCGCTGCGCCGGAGCCTGGATCATGGGCAATTCCCCTGCGCTCCGGTTGGGAAGAAAGCCTTACCGTCATCATTCGAAAAGAAATGCCGCGGAACTCCTTTCCGACACGCAACTATTCCACTGGACACAGAAGCCGGGAATTCGCAGCACTTCCATCAGGATCTATTTTGCGGGACGATTGGCGGTATAGGCCGCCACAGCCCGACGAACAGGTGCGATAGCCGGCGAAACGACCTCGACAAACTGCCGGGGTGCCTGATTATTTTCAGACGATTCTGCATTTGCGGAAGAGGAAGCTTCCGGTTGTGGAACAACGCCCGGAGCCTGGGTATGCGGTGTGGAAACTTGAGCCTGCAAGGACACACAAGCCTGGGCATGTGGCGCCTGCTCCTGCAAGGAAACCACCGGGGATACCGCCTCGGAAGCGGTTGTCGCAACGGCCTGACCGGCCGAAGGAGAAACCGGCGGCAGCAGCATGGACGCCTCGGAAGAAAACTGTGTCATATTTCCGGCAGCGCCTGCAGCCGAGGAGAACATTATAGGAGAACGTGTATTCGCAGTCGTAGGAACCGCCTTGCTCGTCACTTTCCCATTGGCCTCATGAAAGGCGTCGCGCAGCCCATGTAAAATATTGAGGACCTCGTCTATCTTGGAGACATCCATTTTGAGATTGGCCATGAGCAGCCGGGCGCTGCAAAAAAAATACAGCTTTTGCAGACGGTCTGCCAAGTCGCCGCCTTTTTGGGCATTAAGCGACCCCTGTAATTCAGACAGAATGTCCAAGGCTCTCGAAATCAATATTCCCTTTTGGGCGAAATTCTTTTCAGCAATCTTTTCTTTTGCCTGAATCAAGAACTTTATAGCTCCGTCAAAAAGCATAATGAGCAGATCGCCCTGGGTGGTTGTCGTAACCTGGGTTTGAAAATACGTTCTGGCGGCGCTTTGCATCAACTTCTCCCCTTTCCCCTTGTGGATCAACTATCGGATTTAGCTGGAACTCGAACCGAGCTGTTTGATCGAAGATGCCAGCTGCGTTTGCTGTTGATTATAGGTTGAAAGGAGGGAGTCCACCTTGGCAAATCGAGTTCGAAGCCGCGAAGCGTACTCCGCGATCCGCGTCTGTTCGGAGACAATTTTCTGGTCAATCATATTCGTGATTTCTGTATAATTTTTATTAAGAATGACCAACGTACCATCCTGGCTGTCCAAAATCTGGCCCAGCATATCGCTAATTTCGCTATTTTTGCCTTCTTTCAGAGAGACCGTGCCTGTATGCGTACCCGCAGTAACGTCAATGGCTTTAATGACAATACCTGCCTCGCCATAACCATGCTGTCCAGTTATATACCCAGAGTTACTATTAAATATTGCAGGATGGCCATCAATCGTGGCCGCAGTGATTTTACCGGAGGCATCTGTTGTATACGAAATAGCGTAAGTACCGCATTTTGTAGTGCCAGCGACATAGGAAGAAAGAGAGAACTCAGAGGTATCGGTGCGGCCGGAATAATTTGCCGCAAATATTTGCGCTACGGCATCCGGATTCGAAGCCAATGCAGCATCAAGCGTCGCATTGGAAACGACAAGTAAGCCTTCTGTCTTGGAACCTTCGTTCGAATCTGTCATAATACCAATTTGTGCCAGTGAACAGATACGGTCCGCGTTATAATCAAAACCGACACCAATCGAAGCGACCGCGCTTTTCAGATTTGTATCAATAAGCTGTAACCCGTAGTTGCCTGTCAAAATTGAGCCGCTCTGGGCGGTGGAGTCGTAGGCTGTCAGATCCTGAATAAGCGAGCGGACGGTGTTCATCTGGCTGACGAACGTCTGGATCTGGTTCTTCATCGCCGCGGTATTGGTATCCGTCGTAATCGTGACGGTTTTGCTCGCGCTATCACTCTTGAGGCTAATGGTCACCCCAGGAACCACATCGGAGAAGGTATTCGTTTCCCGCGTAACCCAGTTACCGGAACCTGCCGGCCATCCGTCGACTTTCAGCTGCGCGCTGCCATTGGAGGTAATGGTCGAAAAATTCGCGCTCGAAAAATTGGTCAAGGTCGTCGAGCTGTCGTCGATAACCAGCGATGCACTGGCCCCGGTATCCATCCCCCGCAGCTGCATGTAATATTTGGACCCATCATAGACCACGCTGGCCTTGACGCCAGGATTTGTGGGTCCATTATTAATGATGCTACAGAGATCGGTCAGGGAACAATTTGCGCCAACCGCGTTGGAATACGTGACGCCTTTGTAGGTATAATTAAACGTCGCAGTAGTACTGGCGGGGTTGATATCTTCCGTCGCGGTGTTGTACCCAGTCTGGGTTACCATCGCCTTGGATGTGGCCAAACGATTCACTTGCACAGTGTGGGAGCCATTGACGGCATCGCCACTCGCCGAGGCCGTGAGCACCGTAGAATCTGACGAAGTCGTGTACTTGGTAAGGAACTCACCAATCGTATCCATCCCATCAAGCGAGGTTTTCAGGGATGTCAATGCCGAACTGAGTTTTGAAAAGGCGGCTTGTTTTGTAGTCCAGGATTGCCGCCATGTCTGCAGGGTTGTGATACGTCCCTGCTCGACCTGTACCAACTTTTTAATCAGTGAATCGAAATCCGTGCCATTTCCAAGTCCGGTATAGGTTACCTGACCGGAGGTGGTAACGGGGGTATACGTACTGACGGTACCTGACATGGCGTCACCCTAAAAAAAAAATTTCTGTTACGAGGCTTCCTCCGCCAAATATGCATATCTCATGCCTAGTCAAAAAATCTGGTCGGACCGTCGAGACGGCCCGACCAGACGCGACTCAGGCAAATTAGCCCTGGATCAGACTCAACGCCATCTTCGGCATGGAGTTGGCCTGAGACAGCATGGCCACGGCGGACTGGGTCAGGATCTGCTCACGCACATACTGCGTCATTTCCGTGGCGACATCCACATCGGAGATCTGCGATTCGGCGGACTGCAGGTTTTCCGACTGCACCTGCAGGTTGGAAATGGTGTTCTCCAAACGGTTCTGGAGAGCGCCCAGGTTGGCCCGGATCTTATCCTTGGACACAATGGCGGTCTTCAGAGCGGCAAGCGCCTGCTGGGCCAATGCCTGGGTCGAGATGCTGCGGCCGGACTTGCCGGAACCAGCGGCCAGACCGACGCCCAGGGCCGAAGCCGTGGCAGTGTTGATCTGAACATAGTAGTAATCTTCTGCGCTGTTGTTCCCCGAACCAAAGTGGACCTTCAGCTTACCGGTGGAGACAAGACCGGCGCCGCTGTGCGTCGAGCTGGACAGGTTGCCGTTCAGCAGATAGATGCCGTTGAAGTCCGTGGCATTGGCGATTCGGGTAATTTCCGAAGCCATCGCCTGATACTCCGAGTCAATGATGAGACGCTGATCCGAAGTATAGGTACCGGTGGCGGCCTGCTCAGCCAGTTCCTTCATGCGGATGAGCTTTTCATCGACGACCTGGAGCGCGCCGTCTGCGGTCTGAATCATGGAAATGGCGTCATTGGCATTCCGGACGCCCTGGTTGATGGCCGAGACGTCGGAACGCATCAATTCGCGAATGGCCAACCCGGCCGCGTCATCCGCTGCGGAGTTGATGCGAAGTCCCGAAGACAGCTTCTGGGTCGAAGAAGCCAACGCGCTGTACGAGCTAGACAGGTTACGCGCTGCATTGGCGGCCATCGAGTTGTGATTAATGGTAAGCGACATGATTTTTTCCTCCGTGAATAACTGCGGGCTTCCTTGCCCTTGAGTCATCCTGGTCGAGGCCCTATGCACCGCCAGGATGAACTTGTCTCTCTTTGCTTTAGTTATCGACCCCCAAAACACCTTTCTTTAGCCATAAATTTGTTCTGGCTGAAAATATCTTTCCGTAGGCCTAAAAGCGGCCCTCCCGGGAGAGGACCCAGGTGATGCGAGCGTCAAAAAAACGTTCCAGCAGAGCGCCGCCTCGGAGGACCAAGCCGCCTTTATAACCCGATAAAAAGACACAAAAAAAGACCACCCTGCCCGTAACGATACCCTTGGCGGGACAATGTCCAGCCGTCTGTCAGGCTACTGACGGCGCAAGCGGGCAGACGGCTGAGGATTTATAGGAGGAGACAATGACGGGACGGTCACAGGACTGGCGACCGTAAATCGCCGGCTGACCACCGGGATGTCGTCAACCAGCAGTTCCAACGTCCACGTTCCGGACTCGGGCGGCCCGGAGTCGCTAAAAGCATAAACGGCAATATCCGGCTCGCCTCGGCGCACAGGCACAAACCATCGGTCCAGGCCAGCCCGCCCCTCCACCGACGAAGGCCGGGTCAGACGGACTTCAACCATGGCCGCCGCGCCCTTGGGCTCTCCATGTAAGACAAATCGGCAGCCAAAGCCTTTGTCTGATGAGAGTACGACCTCGCCCGGACGCACGGTTTTGCCACCGGGCCAGGCTGCAGCCAGCTCCGGTTCGACAAACAACGCGCCGCAAACTTCAACACTGGCCGCCTCGCCAGCCCAAGCCGGAAAGACAACAAGACAACAAAAAGCAAACAGAAGAAAGGCCGCCAGGAGGCGGCCCGACCCCTTAGAACGCAGGGTAAGACATTCCGACATAATATGCGTGGGAACTAATCGACCATGTACCCCAAAAGGCGCTTGGCCGGTTCAAAGTTGGGGTTGAGAGCCAGAGCCGCTTCCAAATATTTTCGGGCTTCCAGGCGATTCCGGCAACGATGGTGGGCCGTGGCAATGTTAAACGCGACCTGGGGTGTCTGCTTGACCAGATCCGGATCCAACGCCAAGGCCTTATCGAACTCAATCAAGGCCAAATCGTACTGTTTGCCTTCCACATAGGCCACGCCGATATTATAGAGAAGACCGGCGTCATGCGGCACAACGGTCAAGGCCTTGCGGTAATTCTCCACGGCCTCCTGCCACTTCCCCTGACGACGCAGCAGGATACCCCGATTATTGAACATCCACAAATCATCGCGGGAAAGCGTTCCGCTTTTGACCTCAATGGCCTCGGTGATAAACCGCAAGGCCAGATCTTGGTCCTTGTCGCCAATCTTGCGGGCAATATCCATAAGGGCGTCGCCAAGCAAATCCGCCGCCACCCGGTTGACCATCCGCCGGGCCTCATCGAAATAACTTCGGGCCTTGTCGTTGTCGCCCTTGCCCAGATAGACCTCGCCAAGCTCCATTTTATGATCGAAATTCAACGGGGACAGCCGGTCCAAGACCGACAGGTACGTCAGCCGCTTGTCAAGATCGCCGGGCCCCTGAAACAGATCCACGAGCCGTTTAAGCGGCTCAATAAATAATTTTTGGGATTTACAGGCCGCTTGATAGTGCCGTTCGGCAGCAGTCCGATCCCCCCGGCGGCGGGCCACATCGCCCATCAGCATGTGCCCTTTGAGGCTCCTGGGCTTGATTTCAAGTACCTTGGTCGCCACCCGTTCGGCCAGTTCCAGATCCCCGGAGGCGACAAGCGTCGCCGCCCGATCCAATAAATTGTCGATTTGATCGCCGGGCTTTATGACCAGCGCCATTTTTTCAATAAGGGCGTTGGCGGAGATGGGTTTGGGAACAAAGCTATCCGCGCCGATATCATGGGCCAGCAAAATTTCCTCCTGGGAGGAATCCGTACCGACCACCAGAACCCGCACCTGAGGCCCATATTTTTTTTTGAGGGACTTGACGGTCTTAATGCAGGTTTTGGCGCGAATGCGACGTTCGACAAAAATAAGTAACGGTTCTTCCAGGCGTTCCACAATTTTATCGGCAAAAACCCGGGCGGAATCGTAATCCGTGGTTTCCCGAAAAACAGCTTTATAATCCAAATGCAACTCGCCCAATGTAAATTTTACCATGCGGGTAAAGCTCGAATCATTGGACACAGCGAGAATCACGCCGCCATTCGAAAAATACTCAAGCACGATCTTTTCGTAGCGTAACGCCGCCGCTTCGGGCTTGACCTGCTTGATGGTGGACATGAATGCGCCTTTTTAACCCGGAATCCTGCCGAAATGTTCCTGAACAACAGACCGGGATTGGCCGACCTCAATCGGAATACGTCGCCTGGGGACAAGAGAGCTCTTCCTTCGCAGTCTGCGCCGGGAACGCAAAGGCGATCCCACAGGGATGCCTCCGTCGCCATTTTTTCCGGTACGCAAGCTGTCACTCTTCTCAAAGACCAGGGCGTGGGTCAACGATGGACGTGGGCCCTGGCCGGTTACCAGCCGCATGAAGAGGGAAGCCGCTATACGCTGAGCTCCAGGCCATCGGCCAAAATCACCGCAGGGTGGCCGAAAAATGGCTGATACCGCTCTCCCGTTGACGGCGAGCACCCCCCAAAAAAAAATCTCACGAAGTCTGCCCTCCCCTCTTATCGGTAAAAGCGTAGAATGTATAAGGGCCCTGAAAATCGCATTCGGCACTTTGGCCTTGATAGCCGTCGGGGAGCACAGGGCACGGCCCCGAGGATACGACTGCGCCGCTCAGGCGGGCACATCCTCCAACCAAAAATCAATGCCAACAGCACCGGACGGCGTCCGCCCCTGGATATCGAGCGTATCCCCGGACGCGGCGCTCCAAATATCTCGACGCACAACCCACTCCTGTTCCAGAAACAGGGAAACGCCCCGGAGCATCTTGCCGAAAAAACCCAATACGGCGTCAAAAAAACCATCCAGGCCCTTCGGATCACCGGCTTCGACCATGCCGGCAACCAACTTTCCGGCCAGGGGATCGGACAGTCCGATTGCAGCAGTACAATGCCGGCCCCCTAAAAGGACACCGCCCAAAACGGCTCGGTGGCGGTATGCCCCACCGTCCGACGCCGCCCCCAGCGATACGATAGCCAGTTCTTCGCCGGCAAAACGTCGGATCCCCCGGCTTACCGCCCCAAACAGGGTTTCTGCCACCTGGTTGTCGGCAAAAAAATCCTGAAGATACCGCAAGCTGACCCGCCCGTTGTCGCGCAGGGCATAGTGCCGTCCCATAAGCAACTGATGCTGCTCGCGAGTGATATGGCCGAGCAGTAATAAGGCCTCGCCAAGATACGTATGATGGACCTTTTGGAAAAAAAGCAACTCGTCAACGGACTGTCTGCACAGGCTGCCTTTTTCCACAGCGATATCCCCAAAAAGCCTGGGATCGCGCCGTTGTTGATCACAAATCGCCCGGACCTCTTCCGGCGTCAAAAGTCCTCGTTCGACGGCTTCCTCACCGATACGTCGATTGTGTTCCTGTTGGTAGCGTAATCCATCTTCAAGCTGTTCCTCAGTAATGGCTCCCTGCTCGACAAGAAAGCGACCAAGAAAACTCATTCCAGCCCTCGTTGGCGATCTGTGCGCCGGCGCATTAATCTTCCAAAGGTCCAAGCCACGTACTGTCGGCGGAAGAAAGACTTTGGCCAGACTTTTTGGCGATGACCCGGGAAAGCGTCTCCGCTTCGGGAAAGTCCGCGTTCAATTCCAAGGCCATATTGAGAAATTTCATGGCCAGTTTAAGCTTTCCTTTTTCATAGTATGTCCTGGAGATATTATAGAGCAGGTGCTCATCATTTTTTGTCAATCTGTAGGCCTTGAAATAATAGCGCAAGGCTTGAGCGTACATCGTATGTTTGCGCATTTGAATGCCAAACTCGTTAAAAAGATGCTTATTGGCTTCACCAAAAGCCGAGTCCAGCGTGATGATGCGCCGGCAAACCAAGTTGGCGTTATCAAGTTCCCCCCGTTCCAAATAGGTGAGCCCCAAACCAAAGGTGGCCCGGATATGCTCCTCATCCACCCGCAGGGCATTTTTATACTCGAATTCAGCGGACATGAGTTCGCCCTGATTTCGATGCGCATCGGCGGTATCCACCATACCGCGAACCTTGCGCAGCATGGGCAGGACCTTATTGAGATAAAGGTCCGGTTCAGGGAGGAACCCCTTCAACAGTTGTTCTTTGGATATTTTTTTGGTCTTGCCGGACGGAATAAAATGCTTGTTGAGGCTGCGGGTCACAAAAGAGCCATCAGGCTGCTCTTCGGCAAAGATGTAGACGTTTTGCTTCACCTTGCGTTTGGTCGTACCAAAGCCCACAAAAGAAAACGTTTGCGAGGAAAAGACACTCCGAAAGGCTTCTCCAGACTTTTTCGTTGCGACCTGTTTATCAGTGGGTGCTGCGTCCATGGCCCTGCCAAATTGGTGTTAAAAGGCCGGCGTACTACCACGGGACCGAAACCGCGTGCCAGCCTACGGGAGATCACGTCTCCCCTTTGGCGTAAAATCATACATCCATCAAGGAATTTGGCAAAGCCAGCATTCAAGGCCTCAGAGCTTCGGAAGCATCCACCTCTTCCCGTTTACGTGTGCGACCAAACATCACGAAAAGGGAGGTTGCCATGATCGGTAACGTGCCTTTGACGGTGCAAAATAAAATTTTCCGACAAGCCTTTTTCAGACGTTTCTCAAGTCCTTTCGAGAGAGGCCGCAGGGATCCGTGCGAACTTCGGCTTCAAAAGGCCAGCCATACCGCCCTCGTAGTCGCCTCCACACTGGCCAGATTGCGCCACGGTGATGGCGTTTTTGCAGCCTGGGCTCCCCGGCAATCGCCGACGCGACTTTCGTGACCTCAAAGCCGCAGTTCACAGGCGGGGTGAGCGTCTGGTCAACACCGTCGGCGTCCCGAAACCATGTCTCCGTCGTCTGCCCCTCAATGAGGAGCGCCAAGCCTCAGCGCGTCAACCCATTCGGTTCGACGATGCCCCAGGCACCCAACCCTCGGGGTTGAAGTCGTACCACGCCCCCCCATCCAGGAGCGTTTGCAGATGGGCCAGGGCGACGGCCTGTGTGGTCGGGGCGGCCAGCATACTTTGTAGATCGTGCAGCGTGGCAATCATAAACAACCCCTATATTGCGTTGATGGCGTCGGAGATGCCACGCGCACCACAATTCGCCGGACGAGTCATTGGGGAATTATTCCAATACGAAAAACGAGAACCGCACTTCACGCCATCAACCCAAGTGCCTCCGAGCCCCGCACGACAGGGCTCCATATAGGATTGGCCCTGCTCGGTTGTATCAGTTGCTACATACTGGACTTTAAAAGACGCTGTGCCAACGCCTCCACCAGCATCGGCACTCCATTGACAAATAAACCCCCCAGA
>Ga0183100_1000990_pt2 | contig 13456 bp, 10 predicted proteins | sample Biomet2_FD_127789 | JGI IMG/M metagenome (GOLD analysis project Ga0183100, IMG submission 127789) | Microbial communities from bioreactor (seeded with anoxic lake sediment) at LBNL, California, USA - Biofuel metagenome 2 | ecosystem: Engineered > Bioreactor > Anaerobic > Unclassified ...
CTCTCCCTCGCAGCTTAAGATGACTACGTCGGCGTATTGGGCATAAAGCGGTTCCCGCTCCGCGTAAAGCTCCTCTACACGGGTCCCCGGCGGAGCGGCGATGCCCCGATCCGTAAGCTCGTCCGGAAGCCGCTCCTTCAGCTTGGAAAGCGGCGTCTCCAGCCAGACCACCACCGCGTTTTTCTTTAAATGCTCCATCGCCTTTTCGGACAGCACCATACTTCCGCCGGTGGCGATCACCGTATCTTCGCACCGAAGTGCCTCTCCCACGCGGCCCTCCACCGTCAGAAAACCTTCAATTCCCTCCGTCCGCAGGATCTCCGGGAGGGTGTGGCCGGTGTCCTCCCGAATCAGGTCGTCTGCGTCCAGAAACGTATAGTGCAGGCGCTTCGCCAAGGCCCGTCCCACCGCGCTCTTTCCGGTGCCCGGCATCCCAATCAGTACCACATTCTTCATTCCGCGTTGTTTCCTTTTTACTGTAGAGTCCGTGGAGTCAGGCTTACAGTCCGTTCACGATATTATCCGGCATGTGGCCGTCCACCACCCGCTCCGCGTTGCGCCACATATGGAAGTGGCAGCGACGGAAGCTGTCCTCCGTGATACCGCCAATGTGCGGCGAGAGGATCACCCTGTCCCTGCACTCTTCCGGCAGGGAAACCAGCGGATGATCCGCCGGGGTCGGTTCCGGACTCAGTGTGTCCAATCCGGCTCCCGCAATTTTTCCCTTGATAATGGCGTTCCGCAGGGCGGCGTTGTCCACCAGATCGCCCCGGGCAGTATTGATGAGATAGGCGCTGGGTTTCATCTGGCTTAAAAAGTCCTCATTCACCAGTCCCTTCGTCTCATCCGTGACGGACGCGTGCAGGCTGATGATATCACAGCGCGCAATCAACTCCTCCCTGGGAAGAAAAATGGCGTGATACCGGCTCTCCTCCTCCTGGCTCTTGCGGCTGCGGGAGTAGTAATAGGTCTCGCAGCCGAAAGGAGCTAAGCGGGCGGCCGTGGCTTTGGCAATGTCCCCGAAGCCGTAAAGGCCGACCTTGCAGGCGCTCAGTTCCCTGCCGCCCTCCGCCATGGTGCGCTCCTTGACCTCCATCTGCCGACCTTGCCGAACGGCCAGATCACCGGCGATGCCGCCGCGCAGCAGCATCAGCATCAGCATGATCGACAATTCCGCCACAGCGCCCGCGTTGCAGCCCCGGTTGTTGCAGACATAGATGCCCCTGGCCCGCGCGGTCTCCAGGTCGATTCCGTTGTAGCCCACACCCTCGGAGTGGATCAGCTTCAGACGAGGCATCCGCTCGATCAGGCGGCCGGGCACCTTGCCGATGGCATCCACAAACAGAATGCCCGCATCCGCGCCCGCACGCAGGATCTCCTCCTCGCCGCTGTCCCACGGCAAAAAAATCAGTTCCTGCTGGCGGATAAACGGCAGCGCCGGGATATACTTGGCATAGCGCTCCCGCGTGCCCAAAATCAGAATCTTCATTTCCGTCTCCCCTTCCTCGCTGCATGGCATACTACTATTCCATTTTAATATTAGCCCTCATTATAGCACTTCGCGGACAAATGTCCACGGTCATTTTACACGAAAGTGGACTTGCTTATGTCTACTGATACGGCAGACAACGGCAGCTGGGAATCAGGAATGCAATCTGTCTATTTTGTCAATTGCGGGAGCGGCACAAATCTTTTACAATAGGTATGACCTATTAGGTATTACCTCATTGAGGGATTCCGAAAAGCGCCCATCGGGGGATTCGGGTCTCCCGCTACGGCTTTTCTGCCCGAACGAAAAGAAAGGGAGCGGTTATCACTATGAACAGCCAGCCAGCACAGGCGAAAACCATCCGGCTTCAGCTGCTGTCCGATATGAAGGACGGCGAATATGCCTCCTGCGAGCGCCTGCCCCGGGAGAGCGTTTTATCGGAAAAGCTGGGCATCAGCCGCACACAGCTGCGGGACATTCTGGCTTCCCTGGAACGGGAGGGCTTTATCACCCGCCGTCACGGCGTGGGCACCATCATCAACCGTCAGGTTCTGGATGTACAGACGCGGATGGACATTGAAGTGGAATTTCTGGATATGATCCGCCAGAGCGGCCGCGAAGCCGCGGTGGCCTTTGTGCGGGTATCGGACGGTACGGCGGACGAGACCATCGCTTCCCGCCTCTCCATTCCGGTGGGCGAGCCCATCATTCGGATCGCCCGTCTGTGCACGGCGGACCAGATTCCCTGCATCTACTGCGAGGATGTGATTCAGCGCAGCCGCGCCAAGGGCCGTTATACCGTCAAGGATTTCAAGCTGCCGATCTTTCACTTTTTAAAGCAGTTCTGCAATACGGTCCCCTACATGGATCTGACCGATGTTCACCCCGCTGCGGCCGATACGGGGCTCAGTGAGATTTTTGCCGTACCCATGGGGACGCCGCTTCTGAACATGGACGAGGTGGATTATGACATTGACGGCCACCCGGTCCTGTACTCCAACGAGTTTTACATCGACGGCATCATCCGCCATACTGTGATGCGGAAGAAGCTGTAATCCACTGCAAAGGAAGCGTAATATGAAAAAAGTAGCCATTTTAATGGGGAGCGACAGTGATCTGCCGGCGGTCCGTCCGGCCATGGATCTTCTGCGGGAATACGGGGTGCCCTTCGAGGCCCACGTCATGTCCGCCCACCGCTCGCCGGAGGCCGTCCGGGACTTTGCCGCCTCCGCGCGGGTACGCGGTTTCGGCGCGGTGATCGCCGCCGCCGGAAAAGCCGCTCATCTGGCGGGCGCGGTGGCGGCTCAGACGACTCTTCCCGTCATCGGGATTCCCGTGGGGTCCTCCACGTTGGACGGACTGGACGCTCTGCTCTCCACGGTGCAGATGCCCTCCGGCATGCCCGTGGCCACCGTGGCCATCGACGGGGCCGCCAACGCCGCGCTGCTGGCAGTGCAGATTCTCTCCGTCTCCGATGCCGTGCTTGCGGACAAGCTGGCGGCCGCGCGGGCGCGGATGAAGGAGCAGATCGCAGAAAAAGACAGTAAACTGCAGGCCCTCATTTTGGAATGAGAGCCTGCCAAATCATACAGGAGGAAAAAGATGAACAAGCTGGAACAGGTCTATGAAGGAAAGGCGAAGAAGGTCTTCCGCACAGAGGATTCCGCGCTCTATATCGTGGAGTACAAGGACGACGCCACGGCGTTCAACGGGCTGAAAAAAGGGACCATCGTCGGAAAGGGCATCATCAACAACCGGATGACCAACCGCATGATGGCCCGCATGGAGAAGGCCGGAATCCCCACCCATCTCGTGCAGGAGCTTTCGGAGCGGGAGACGCTGGTGAAAAAGGTCTCCATCGTCCCGCTGGAGGTCATCATCCGCAACATCTCCGCCGGCTCCTTTGCCAAGCGCTACGGCGTGGAAGAGGGCATCGTGTTCTCCTCCCCCACCATCGAGTTTTCCTATAAAAACGACGAGCTGGGCGATCCCCTCATCAACGACTACCACGCGCTGGCTCTGAAGCTGGCCACGCAGGAGGAGATCGATACCATTAAGAAGTACGCCTTTGCCGTCAACGACGTGCTGAAGGCCTTTATGGCGGAGTGCGGCATCGACCTGGTGGACTTCAAGCTGGAGTTCGGCCGGCTGGCGGATGGAACCATCGTCCTGGCCGACGAAATCTCTCCCGACACCTGCCGCTTCTGGGATGCCAAGACCCACGAAAAACTGGATAAGGACCGCTTCCGCCGGGACCTGGGCGGCGTCGAGGACGCCTACGCCGAGGTGATGCGGCGCCTGCTTGCCCATGATGCGGACTGACGGCCCCCTGTTTCCGGAGCGTCACCTCCACGAGGAGTGCGGCGTCTTCGGGATTTTCTCCCCGCAGCCCAAAGACGTGGCCTCGCTGACTTATTATGCCCTGTATGCCCTGCAGCACAGAGGGCAGGAGAGCTGCGGCATCGTGGTGAACGACGATGGCCTTTTCGCCTCCTACCGGGATGTGGGCCTGGTCAACGAGGTTTTTACGGATGAACTGCTTCACCGGCTGGGGACGGGAACCATCGCCGTAGGCCATGTGCGCTACGGCACCACCGGCAGTGACAGCAAACGGAACGTACAGCCCATCGTGGTGAATCACCACAAGGGCCGCATGGCTCTGGCTCACAACGGCAACCTCACCAACTCTCAGGTTCTCCGGGCAAAACTGGAGAGCCAGGGATCGATTTTCCAGACCACCAGCGATACGGAGGTCATCTCCTATATTATTGTGCAGGAACGACTGAAGCACCCCTCCATCGAGGCGGCGGTGGAGGCCGCCATGGATCAGATTGAGGGAGCTTACTCTCTGGTCCTCACCTCCCCCTCCAAGCTGATTGCCGTCCGAGACCCCCACGGCTTCCGTCCCCTCTGCATGGGGACGATGAAAGACGGTTCGGTCCTCTTTGCCTCCGAAAGCTGCGCGCTGGACGCCGTGGGCGCGAAATTCGTGCGGGACATCCGTCCCGGCGAAATCGTCGTAGTGGACAAGACGGGCGTCAAGTCCATCGACTCCCACTGCGGCAAAGAGAAAAAAACGTTGTGCGTCTTTGAGTTCATCTACTTTGCCCGCCCGGACTCCGTCATTGACGGCAGCTCGGTCCAGACCGCCCGGCAGCGGGCCGGCTCGTTTCTGGCCCTGACTCATCCCGTGCAGGCGGATATCGTCATCGGCGTCCCGGACTCAGGTCTGGACGCGGCGCTGGGCTACGCCCGGCAGTCCGGCATCCCCTATGGGATCGGATTCATTAAAAACAAATATATCGGTCGGACCTTCATCTCCCCCACCCAGGCCATGCGGGAAAACGAGGTCAACATCAAATTAAACCCCATCCGCTCCGTGGTGGAGGGCAAGCGCGTGGTGCTGATTGACGACTCCATCGTCCGGGGCACCACCAGCCGCCGGATTGTTAATCTGCTGCGGGACGCGGGCGCGAAGGAGGTCCACATGCGGGTCTCCGCACCGCCCTTCGTCAGCGCCTGCTATTACGGCACCGACATCGACGACTCAAAAAAGCTGATCGCCAGTGAGCACACGGTGGAGGAGATCGCGGAGATGATCGGCGTGGACTCTCTGGGCTATCTCAGCCTGCAGGATGTGACCAAGCTGGCGGACCGGACGGAAAGCGGCTTCTGCACCGCCTGCTTCGGCGGAGGCTACCCCACCAAGATTCCCGAAAACGGCGGTAAGGACCGCTTTGAGTACAAGATCAGCGAAAGCGAGGCGAAAAGCCATGCGTAGCTTCAGCGAGAGCTATCGGGAGGCCGGCGTGGACATCGAGGCCGGATACGAGGGCGTCAAGCGGATGCGCCGCCATGTGGAGAGGACCCGCGTTCCGGGCGTTGTCTCGGATCTGGGGGGCTTCGGCGGCCTGTTTAAGCCCGACCTGACCGGGATGGCGGAGCCGGTGCTGGTCTCCGGAACCGACGGCGTGGGCACCAAGCTGCGTCTGGCCGTCCTGATGGGCAAACACGACACCGTGGGCATCGACTGCGTGGCCATGTGCGTCAACGACATCATCTGCGCCGGGGCAAAACCTCTGTTCTTTCTGGATTATATCGCTCTGGGCAAAAACGATCCCGCTCTGGTGGAACAGCTGGTGGCCGGCGTGGCCGAGGGCTGCGTGCAGGCCGGCTGCGCCCTCATCGGCGGCGAGACCGCCGAGATGCCCGGCTTCTACCCGGAGGACGAGTACGACCTGGCGGGGTTCTCCGTCGGCATCGCGGATAAGTCCAAAATGATCAATCCGGCTTCCGTCCGCGCGGGCGACGTGATTCTGGCCCTCCCCTCCAGCGGGATACACTCCAACGGGTTTTCCCTGGTGCGCAAGGTTTTCGACGTAGAGCACCGGCCCCTGAACCTCTACTCCGCCGAGCTGGGCCGCACGGTGGGCGAGGCGCTGCTGGAACCGACCCGTATCTATGTGAAGCCTGTGCTCCGCTGCATGGAGGCGGCGGCAGTTCACGGCCTTGCCCACATCACGGGCGGCGGGTTCTTTGAGAATATCCCCCGCTGCCTGCCGGAGGGCCTGACCGCTAAAATCAATCAAAGTTCCGTCAAAACGCCGCCCATCTTCCGGATGCTGCAGTCCCTGGGGGACATCCCCGAGCGGGACATGTTCAATACCTACAACATGGGTGTGGGCATGACGCTTGTGGTGGCGGAGCCGGACGCAGACGCCGCTCTCCGGTCCCTGAAAGGGAGCGGTCTGGACGCCTACGCCGTGGGCGAGGTCGTCTCCGGCGGCGAGCGGGTCATACTATGCTGAAAAAGGCGCGGATCGCCGTTCTGGTTTCCGGCGGCGGCACCAACCTGGAGGCGCTGCTGCGCGCGCAGGAAAGTGGGAAGATCCCCCACGGAGAAATCGTGCTGGTGGTCTCCTCCCGACCCGGAGCCTACGCCCTGACCCGGGCGGAAAGCCATGGCGTGTCCGCCCTTACCGTCCCCCGAAAAGGCTCCTGTCAGGAGCTGTTCGAGTGGGAGCTCTCTGCCCGGCTGCGGGAGTACGAGGTGGATCTGATCGTCCTGGCAGGCTTTCTGTCCATCCTCTCCCCGAATTTCGTCGCTCAGTGGCCCGGGCGGATCGTCAATGTCCATCCCTCCCTGATCCCCGCCTTCTGCGGAAAGGGCTTCTACGGGCTGAAGGTCCACGAGGCCGCTCTCGCGCAGGGCGTGAAGATCACGGGAGCCACCGTCCATCTGGTCAACGAGATCCCCGACGGAGGCCGTATCCTGCTGCAGAAGGCGGTCCGGATTCTGCCCGGCGACACGCCGGAGAGTCTGCAGCAGCGGGTGATGGAGCAGGCGGAATGGGTCCTGCTTCCCCGGGCGACGGAGCTTTTATGCCGGGAGCTGACAAGGAAAGGAACACCGAAATGAACGAACTGGAACTGAAATACGGCTGCAATCCCAACCAGAAACCCGCCCGGCTCTTTATGGAGCAGGGCGATTTGCCCGTCACGGTGCTGAACGGCCGTCCGGGCTATATCAATTTCATGGACGCGCTGAATTCCTGGCAGCTGGTGCGGGCGCTAAAACGCGCCACCGGTCTGCCCGCCGCGGCCTCCTTCAAGCATGTGTCTCCCGCAGGCGCCGCTCTGGGCCTCCCCCTCTCCGAGGTGGAGCAGCAGATCTGCTTTGCAGAGGGATTGGACCTCTCACCCGTTGCCTGTGCCTACATCCGGGCCAGAGGGGCGGACCGCCTTTCCTCCTACGGCGACTGGGCGGCCCTTTCCGACGAGTGCGACGCCGCCACGGCGCGCTTTCTGTCGCAGGAGGTCTCCGACGGCATCATTGCCCCCTCCTATTCGGATGAGGCGCTTACGATTCTGAAAACCAAGCGCAAGGGGACATACAACATCGTCCGGATCGATCCCGACTACGAGCCCTCCTTCGTCGAGCGGCGGACTATTTTCGGCGTGGGCTTCGAGCAGGGCTATAATGACTGTCCCATTGACGAGAGCCTTTTAAACGACCTGCCCACTGCCAACAAGACGCTGACGGAGGCACAGAAGGCCGACCTGCTGCTGGCCCTCATCACTCTGAAATACACCCAGTCCAACTCTGTCTGCTACGTGAAAAACGGACAGACCATCGGCGTGGGGGCGGGCCAGCAGAGCCGCATCCACTGCACCCGTCTCGCCGGAAACAAGGCCGACATCTGGTGGCTGCGGCAGCATCCCAAGACGCTGGCGCTGCGCTTTATGGACGGTATCCGCCGTCCCGACCGCGACAACGCCATCGATATCTACCTCTCCGACGAGCAGGAAGATGTGCTGGCGGACGGCGTATGGCAGACCATCTTTCAGGAAAAGCCCCCGGTCTTCACCCGGGAGGAGCGAAAAGAGTGGATCGCCGCCTTAACCGGCGTGGCTTTGGGCTCCGACGCCTTCTTCCCCTTCGGTGACAACGTGGAGCGGTCCTGGGAGAGCGGCGTCTGCTGCATCGCCCAGCCCGGCGGCTCCATCCGGGACGACCATGTGATCGCCGCCTGCGACAAATACGGCATTGCCATGGCGTTTACGGGCGTCCGGCTGTTCCACCACTGAGGGAACGGACGGCGCCCGCGCCGTCTTGTATCCGCCCACCGGCAGCGGAAAAATCAAAAATGAGGTTTTGTGCATGGATGTTTTAGTGATCGGCGGCGGCGGCCGCGAGCACGCCATCATCAAGGCGCTGAAAAAAAGCCCCCGCGTAGACCAAATCTACGCTCTGCCCGGCAACGGCGGCATCGCGGAGGACGCCGTCTGCGTACCCATCGGGGCGACGGATCTCCCCGCCATGGTGGATTTTACCGTCTCTCATTCGATCGGCTTCTGCGTTGTGGCGCCGGACGACCCTCTGGCGCTTGGCGCGGTAGACCGGCTCCACGAGGCAGGCATTCCCTGCTTCGGGCCTGATGCGAAGGCGGCGCGGATCGAGAGCAGCAAGGTCTTCTCCAAGGAGCTGATGAAAAAGTACGGTATTCCCACGGCGGACTACCAAGTGTTCGACGATCCTGCGGAGGCGCTTCTCTCTCTCCGCGATGCGAAATACCCCGCCGTGATCAAGGCCGACGGGCTGGCTCTGGGAAAGGGCGTGGTCATCGCGCAGGATTATCCGGAGGCGGAGCGCGCCGTGAAGAGCATCATGGAAGACAAGGTCTTCGGCGCTTCCGGCAATCAGATCGTGGTGGAGGAATTTCTCACCGGGCCGGAGGTCTCCGTGCTGTCCTTTACGGACGGCAGGACCCTCGTGCCCATGGTCTCCTCCATGGACCACAAGCGGGCATGGGACGGTGACCTCGGTCCCAACACCGGCGGCATGGGTACCGTTGCCCCCAATCCCTTCTACACGCCCGAGATCGCCGCGCGGTGCATGGAAACCATTTTTCTTCCCACGGTGGAGGCCATGCGGCAGGAGGGCTGCCCCTTCAAGGGCTGTCTCTATTTCGGCCTGATGCTGACGCCCGATGGGCCGAAAGTCATCGAGTACAACTGCCGCTTCGGCGATCCGGAGACGCAGGTGGTTCTTCCCCTCCTCCAGTCCGACCTGCTGGCGGTCATGCTGGCGGCGGAGGAGGAGCGGCTCTCCACGGTGGACGTGGAATTTTCAGGCGGGGCAGCCGCCTGTGTGATTCTGGCCTCCGGCGGGTATCCCGGGGCCTATGAAAAGGGCAAACCCATCACCCTGCCGGAGCATCTTCCCGCGGACGTAACCTGTTACCACGCCGGTAGCCGGCGAGACGGTGACACCCTGGTTACTGCCGGTGGGCGGGTGCTGGGGATCACGGCCACGGCGGATACGCTGGAGCAGGCTCTTGAAAAGGCCTACGCCGCAGCGGAGACCGTCTCCTTTGAGGGGATGACGTACCGGCACGATATCGGAAAGCGGGCGCTGCTCGCCGGGAGAGGATAGAGGGACATGGTAAGACGGATCTATGTGGAAAAGAAACCGGCCCTGCGGCAGGAGGCGGACGCGCTGCTTCTGGAACTGCGCTCCCTGCTGGGCCTGACCGGGCTGACGGGCCTGTGTCTGCTCAACCGGTACGACGCGGAGGGACTGGATGAATCGCTCTTTGCGCGGGCCATCATCACCGTATTTTCGGAGCCGCAGCTGGACGATACCTGTGAAACTCTGCCGAAGCTCGGCGAGACCGCCGTCTTTGCGGTGGAATCCCTGCCCGGACAGTTTGACCAGCGCGCGGACTCCGCTGCCCAGTGCATTCAGCTGATCTCCCGGGGAGAGCGGCCCCTGATCCGCACGGCACGGGTCTATTTTCTGTTCGGCAGCCTCACGGAGGCGGAGGTACAAAAGGTCAAAGACTACGTTATCAACCCGGTGGAATCCCGGGAGGCCTCGCTTCTCCCGGTTTCCTCCCTTATGATGCAGACCGAGCCGCCCGCGCCGCCGGAGATTCTGGAGGGCTTCCGGGCTCTGGTGGACGCCGGACTCGGAGATTTTCTGCGGCAGTACGGCCTCGCCATGGACGAAAACGACCTGCTGTGCTGCCGGGACTACTTCCGGGAGGAGGGCCGCGACCCCACCGTCACGGAACTTCGCATTCTGGATACCTATTGGTCCGATCACTGCCGCCACACTACCTTCCAGACGGTCCTGACCGACCTGCGCCTGGAAGACCCGCAGGCGTCCGCCGCCTATGAACGCTATTTGGAGATCCGGGAGGCAACCGGCGCGGGCAAAAAGCCGGTTACCTTGATGGACCTCGCCACCCGGGGCGCCAAGTACCTGAAGCAGCAGGGCATTCTGAAGAACGTGGACGAGTCCGAGGAGATCAACGCCTGCACGGTAAAGATCGAGGCGGAAATCGACGGCAAGAAAGAACCGTGGCTGCTGCTCTTTAAAAACGAGACTCACAACCATCCCACGGAGATCGAGCCCTTCGGCGGCGCGGCCACCTGTATCGGCGGCGCCATCCGGGACCCCCTGGCGGGCCGGGGCTACGTCTATCAGGCCATGCGGGTCACAGGCGCGGGCGATCCCCGGCGGCTTCTGTCCGAGACGCTGCCGGGCAAACTGCCCCAGCGGAAGATTGTGCGGGAGGCGGCGCGGGGTTACAGCTCCTACGGCAACCAGATTGGTCTTACCACAGGTCTGGTAGACGAGATCTACCACGAGGGCTATGTCGCGAAGAGGATGGAGATCGGCGCGGTGGTGGGGGCCGTTCCCGCCCGGAACGTGCGCCGGGAGGTCCCCGCTCCGGGAGACGTGGTGATTCTGGTAGGCGGGCGCACCGGCCGGGATGGCTGCGGCGGCGCCACCGGTTCCTCCAAATCCCACACCACGGCCTCCGTACAGACCTGCTCCGCCGAGGTGCAGAAGGGCAACGCGCCGGAGGAGCGAAAGCTCCAGCGTCTTTTCCGCAGCGGCGAGGCGGTGCGGCTCATCAAGCGCTGCAACGACTTTGGCGCGGGCGGCGTGTCCGTGGCCGTGGGCGAGCTGGCGGACAGTCTCGCCATCGATCTCGGTAAGGTCCCGAAGAAGTATGAGGGCCTCACCGCCACGGAGCTGGCTATCAGCGAATCGCAGGAGCGAATGGCCGTGGTGGTGGAGGAAAAAGACGCAGAGCGGTTCCTCGCTCTCGCGGACGGCGAAAACCTGGAGGCCACCGTGGTGGCCGAGGTGACGGATACCGGCCGCCTGACCATGGACTGGGAGGGCCGCCGCGTGGCGGACCTGTCCCGCGCGTTCCTCAACACGAACGGTGCGCCGAAGGAGACTTCCGCCGTGGTAGAACGGGGAACGTCCCGGACAAAGGTCCCCGTGACCGACTTCCGCGCGGCCTATCTCGCCTGTGCGGGCGATCTCTCCGTCTGTTCCCGGCGGGGCCTCGCCGAACGCTTTGACTCCACTATTGGGGCCGGCTCCCTGCTGATGCCCTTCGGCGGAAAATATCAAAAGACTCCCGCGCAGGCCATGGCGGCCAAGCTGCCGGTCCTCTCCGGGGAAACTACCACCTGCTCCGTCATGGCCTGGGGCGGAAACCCTTATCTGCTGGAAGAAAGTCCCTACCGCGGCGCGTACCTTGCCGTGGCGGACTCTGTCTGCAAGGTGGTGGCCGCCGGGGCATCCCGCAAAAACTGCTGGCTCTCCCTGCAGGAGTATTTTGAAAAGCCCGGCAGCGACCCGAGACGCTGGGGCAAGCCCGTGGCGGCGCTGCTGGGAGCCTTCCGCGCCCAGCTGGACCTGGAGGTGGGCGCCATCGGCGGCAAAGACTCCATGAGCGGCTCCTTCAACGAGCTGGATGTGCCCCCCACTCTCATCTCCTTCGCCGCCGCGGTGGGCGATGCGCGCCGGATTCTCTCTCCGGAGTTTAAAAAAGCCGGCAGCCGGGTGGTTCTGGTGGCGGCGGAAACGGAAGCGGGTGGCCTTCCCCAGGCGGAAAATCTGCGGACCGTGCTGGATACCGTAGAGAGCGCCGTCTCGGACGGCCTTGTGCTCAGCGCCGCCGTAGTGGAGCAGGGCGGCATGGCCGCCTCCGTACTGAAGCAGTGTCTGGGCAACGGCCTCGGCTTCGCCTTTGACGGCGTTTTTTCTCTGGAAGAGCTGTTTGCCGAACGTCCCCCCGCCTTCCTTCTGGAGCTGAAAGGGGAGGAGGGTCCCGGCATCCCGGTGGGCGTCACCACGGAAGCCCCGGAGATCACCTGGGGCGGCGAGCGCGTTTCCCTCCGGGAGCTGGAAATTCCTTATGACGGGGCGCTGGAGAAAATCTTCCCCATGAATGTCCCCACCTCACGGGAGGAAGTTCCCGTCCTGTCGAATACGGGCGTGTGTCTTGCCGCGCCAAAGATCGGAACGGCGCAGCCCAAAGTTCTGATCCCCGTCTTCCCCGGTACTAACTGCGAGTACGACAGCGCCCGCGCCTGTGCCCGTGCGGGGCTCACTCCGGAGATTCTGGTTCTGAACAACCGGACGCCTCAGGGCGTGGAGTACTCGGTGGCCCGTTTTGTCCGGGCGGCCCGGGCCTCCCAGATTCTCTTTCTGCCCGGCGGCTTCTCCGGCGGCGACGAGCCGGACGGCTCCGGAAAATTCATCACGGCGTTCTTCCGCAATCCTCAGGTTACGGAGATCACCATGGACCTGCTGAAAAATCGGGACGGCCTGATGCTGGGCATCTGCAACGGATTTCAGGCTCTGATCAAGCTGGGCCTCTTGCCCTGGGGAGAAATCCGGGACACGGATGCGGAGAGTCCCACGCTGACCTACAACACCATCGGGCGGCATCAGTCCAAAATCGTCCGCACCCGGATCGCGTCCGTCCGCTCGCCGTGGCTTCAGAGGGCGGCGGTAGGCGAGATTGTCTCCGTCCCCGTCTCCCACGGGGAGGGCCGGTTCCTGTGTGCCCCCGCTCTGCTGCGGGAGCTTGCGGCAAACGGGCAGATCGCCACGCAGTACGTGGACAGCCAGGGAGTCCCCACCATGGACGTCGCATTTAACCCCAACGGCTCCGTCTGGGCGGTGGAGGGTCTTACCTCCCCCGACGGCCGGGTCTTCGGCAAGATGGGCCACGCGGAGCGGATCGGCGAGCATCTCTATCGGAATGTCCCCGGCAATTATGAGCTGCACCTGCTGGATTCGGCGGCCAATTATTTCAAAATCTGACTTGCAATTTTCGAGTGGTATGATATTCTGTTGAAAATAGTTCGGAATCGAGGTTACGGTATGGCCTATTTCTTTGAAGAACCCTCTCATACGTTCAGCGAGTACCTTCTGGTGCCCGGCTACTCCTCTGCGGAGTGCGTCCCCGCGGGCGTCTCGCTGAAAACCCCCGTGGTGAAATACCGGCGCGGGGAAGAGCCTCCCCTCTCCATGAACGTCCCTATGGTCTCCGCCGTGATGCAGGCCGTCTCCGGCAGCGGGATGGGCATTGCTCTGGCCCGGGAGGGCGGCATTGCTTTCATCTACGTCTCCCAGCCCATCGAGGAGCA